>Ga0115564_10000758_pt1 | contig 31621 bp, 45 predicted proteins | sample COGITO_mtgs_1105_7_FD_88680 | JGI IMG/M metagenome (GOLD analysis project Ga0115564, IMG submission 88680) | Pelagic marine microbial communities from North Sea - COGITO_mtgs_110523 | ecosystem: Environmental > Aquatic > Marine > Epipelagic | place: Germany:Helgoland, sampling site Kabeltonne...
CCTTTCTTGCTATATCATAAATATCTTGTAATGTTTCATCTAAGAATTTAACTTTATCTGCTAAAGTTTCTTCGTTTGCAGCAACTGCAGCCGGTTCTTCTAAAGTAATAGTTTCATTTCTTTTTAGCTTAAGAATTGCACCATAAGATATTTTTAAATCTCTAGATATTTTTGCAGCACTCTTACCAGATTTTAATTGCTTAAGAACCATTTTTTGTTCTTGTGCTGATAAAACACCACGAGTACCTTCATTAACAGATTCTTGTAATGTCTCTACTTCTTTGGCATATGCAGGTTCACTAATTAATTTTGCAAATTCACTAACTAAAGCAGTAATAGGGAAATTATCACTACTCATAACAAAATCAGCTTTTCTACTTCCTGCATTAGAAAAGAAAGCAAGATCGCCAACAATACCTGGACCTCTATTCATTCCTTTACCACCTACTCTAACAGCAGCAGTACCTTTATCACTATATAACATAACGCCTTCAACGCCGTTTGATTTAACACCAAAAGGAAAGACTTTAAAATCTAATTTTGTTTTCTTATTTAAAAAGGAGCAGATTATATTTGCGGCCTGTCCTAATTTAGTTTCATCTAAACTATCATTAAAATTAAATGCGGCCTCATTCAATGAATTCTTAAACTCTCCGTATTTTGGAATAAATTTCATATCTTTGTTTATTTTTATTGTTTTATTTATTTACCAAGGGTTGGTTGATTTTAAACCAAGTTGCTTTCCAAAAAGAGAAGGTCCATAACATGCCCAGAATCCTGTCTTATTAGGATCCATTTTTTTCTTTTGATCACATTGATGTCTAGCCCAAAAAGATTTAGCTCTTCCTGGATCATCGTTTTTAATTGATAATCCTGGATCTCCCCATTCAATCTTCTTTGCTACTATTTCACCAGTTTCTTTATCAGTTCTACCAGAATTACGATAAACAATAAATTTCCTATTCCCTCCTCGTTCTGGTGAATCTAATTTAACCTTTTTAGTTCTACCTGATTTGCGATCTTTATAAATAGCATTCTTTCCTACTTCAAGGTTTTTAGCCATCCATCCACTTTTACCGTTTAATACTATATTTCCTTTATCCCAATACTGTTCTGCTTCTTCAAATAATTTAGCATGAGCATCTGAACCTAAACGGAAAACTGTATCTTCTAAACCTAAACCATTATCTATATGGTATTTAAGTTCTTCGGATACTTTGTCAAAATCTTTAAAGCCTTTTACGAATTTCATTATGCTTCTCTTTCCTTTTTAGTAAATTCAGAAGGATTTTTAATTGGTAGTTTACCAGCCTTGCCTTCATCTCTAACTTCTTTTGCAATATCAGCATCAGCCTTACCCCAAGTTCCTTTACCTTTTTCTAAGAATGCATTTACACGAGCATAACCCCATGCTACTTGTGGTACGCCTTCGCGGTGACTACTGTTCCAAGCATCCAAACCTCTTCTCATTACTAATCTTAATAATCCAATAGGTACGCCACTCTCTGTAGCCTTATCCTTTAATGCTTTTTCAATTTCAGCTGATAATTTACTTCGATCACCTTCAGCTTTTTCTGCCTCATTAATTGCATCGTTGTATAATTCCTCCAACCACTTTAAAGTATCTGGTTTTTTAGGCAGGTTTTTAAATTCTTTAAATACTTCTTTTGTAAATTCTTTAAAGCTTTTAGCTTCTTTTGCCATTAAATCAAGTTCAGACATAGCGCCTTCTGCTATCTGCATTCTTTCATTAACAAAGGTTTTGAAGTTTCTAACAAATTTCATAAAAATTAATCTTTTTTTATTTATTCATTAGCAAAAAGTAAATTATTAAGTGTGGAGATCTTCTATACCTAATTCTTTATTAATTAAGCTAACGATCTCTTCATTTATTTTGACCGAACCGAATACTTGCCAGTCAGGATCGCATAGAATAGAGTTAATGTTACTGGCAAGACCTGTCTCTAAGATAAGAGCATCGACCTTGCCAGTATACCATTTGATAACATTTTCAACACCACCAGATTTATATAAGTTAATAACCTGTTCGTTGTCTATATGTCTTTTGTGGAATCCCATTATTTATTAGTTGGTCCTTCAACAGCAGCCTGTGATTCTAAATCAGATAATTCCTGTTGTACCTTAGCCAACTCAGCATGATTATCTCTAAGAGCTTGATTATCTTCTTGTACTTTTTGTACAGCAACTGATAATGATTCTCCTACATTTGCCATTAACTCAACGAAAGTTTTAGCTTCATAAAAACCAGAACCAGTCATCTTAGTAACCATTTGCCAAAGAATAGTAACACTAGTAGATCTTACTGGTATTAAACCTTTAAATTCTTTATCTTTTACTATTTCCTTTGCTTCTCTTAAGTTATGATATAGCATAATTAATCCAGTAGCTGTAGTATGACCCCAAGGAGCATCCTTTTCTAAGAACTTAAGAAGTCGATCAAATACCTTTTTTGTTTTAAAATCAATTTCATATTCTCTTGTTTGCATCTCCTTAATTAAATCATCATTAATTTGATCTAATTCAGATTCTCTTACTTTTAATTGCTCAATAGTTTTTGGAGCAGCTTCAGTAGCCATTTCAACTACTTTAGTTTCAGTTTCTTTACTCATCTTCTTTTTTGTTATTTTGTTGTTTATTAATATTTTCTTGTTTTACAATAGGTGGCGCAAATTCTAAATTTACATGATTACATTCTACACAGCATAAACTATCTATAGGTAATATTCTATCAGCATCCTCACCAGTTAAAAACCTACTTATTTTTCTTAAAAAGAAAATAGGCTTAAATGTATGATTACCACATTCTTCACATGTGACTGCTGTCGTACTACTTAAATCTAGGTTTGCTGTATTTAACTGTTCTTTTTTCATTAGCTTAGTACTAAATAGATTAGCATAATTATTATTCCAACGAAACCTACAAATGCACCGAAGTAGCTAGATTTCATTTGGCGTTTTGTTTTGCCTTGGTTTTCCATAATAGTTGATTTATTATTATATAGCATTTTTAAATTTAGTTTAAGTATGTACGGACATAATCTAAATCCTTTTGTGTATCAATACCTTTATATAAACCAGCAGCTCTAGCATAACTAAAATCAATTCCGTTATCACCCCATCTTATCTGCTCCAAATTTTCTACTATTTCATTAGAGGTTTCAATCATAATGTTTTTATCAATCTTTTCTGTCATTACCTTACTGAATCCGTAAATTCCTATATGCCTTTTAACATATAGTGATTGAGTAGTAAAAATAGGACTCCTTGTAAACATTATTATTTTATTATTATCAAGTAATGCCTTTACCGTATTTCTATCACTTGCTTGTGGTTTTGTTAATGAACCTACTAAGGTTGAGATATTAAGAGGGTTTTTCTTAAGTACAGAAATTAAAAGATTAATATCATTCTCATTTATTATAGGCTCATCTCCTTGAATATTAATTACATATTCATAATCATCTTTATAGTGCTGATAAGCTTCTAACACTCTTTCGGTACCAGTCTGGTGTTTTGTGCTGGTCATTATGCCTTCTCCACCGAATCTTTTTACTTCATTTAATATATCAATATGATCAGTAGCAACTATAACTTTATCTACATCAGATTTTTTAACAGCTTCATAAACCCACTGTATCATTGTCTTACCATTAATATCTGCTAATGGCTTACCTGGCAACCTTGTGGATGCCCATCTTGCTGGAATTATTGCAATTACTTTATTCATTAGTTGTCTAATTGATAATCTGATGGGGGTAATTCATTTAATAAACTACCTGGTGGATATTTTGATTCTTCCTTACTTTTCTTTCCAAGATATCCACTATGATGTCTTTTAGAATATTCTTTCTTTGTAAATTTAATTTTCTTCATTGTTTCTACTACCAAGATATCACCCATAACTGTCATAAGAGTAGTTGATATTGTTGGTGTTAATCCTAATGGGCAAATTTCTTCGGCATCACCTATATGTAAACATACATTAGATTCCTTAGCAAGTTCACTATCCTTTTTACCAGTTATACTAATTATAGGTATACCTTTATAAAGGTTTCGAGATAATTGAATTAATTCTAAAATTTCTCTAGTCTTACCTGAATTAGATAATAAAATTAATACATCGTTGTTTTGTAATATTCCTAAGTCTCCGTGCTGTGCCTCACTAGGATGTAAATATACAGAAGGTGTACCGGTTGAACTAAACGTAGTTGAAATGTTTAATCCTATTTGCCCAGCTTTACCCATACCAGATATTACAACCTTACCGCCATTACCATTAACTTTATTTCTAATAATGTTAACTGCCTTTTCATATTGATTATCTAATGGAATATTACCAATAGCTTCAATTTCTTTTTCTAAAATCTTTTTAATACTTTCTATCATTTTATTTTGGTATTTTTTTCATATCGTTAATATTCCCTGAACTTATTATAGTAAGGTATTGGTTAATTTTTTCATCTGGCCAATTCCACCACTTAAGGTCTAATAAAAATTTTATGTCTTCATCGCTAAATCTCTTTCTTACAAATTTCATAGGGGCTCCGACTGCAATTGTATAAGGAGGTATATCTTTACTTACAACAGTATTAGCACCTATGCATGCACCGTCTCCGATTGTTACTCCACTCATTATGAGAACCCCTTGACCAATCCAAACATCATTACCTATATTAATATTTCTTGGTGTTCTAGGATAAGGTCTTATCTTACTTGCATTACTCCATTTATTTTTAAATGCCTCAAAAGGATAAGTAGTAATCCAATCAGCATTATGACTCCACCCGGCAATCATTGCTTCAACCTTTGAACCTATTGCACAAAAATTACCAACAGTCATCTCTGTTAAAAGATGAGAGCCTTCAACAAATATATTGCCATAAGAATGTTTACCAACTTTAAATTGTGGAGTATTTTGTTGTTGTCTTGTATTTAATAAATGACTTGCCATTTTGTTTTATTTTTTATTAAAATCCCATTTTTTAATTGCTGCTTTTACTACAGATAATCTAGTAAATTTATTTAAGTTACCTAAAGATGCATAATGTACAACCGACCATGGAAGACATGAAGTTGGTAATCCTGGTGTTATAACATTAAAATTAGATGGTAGCATATCACATTTACCCGATTTAATTAAAGCTAAACTCATTATTACTTCTGAGATAAAAAATCTAAACTTAGGAAACTTATCAAGTTCATCAAACTCTTTCATTACAATATCTCTACATTCTAAAATTATTTTCTTAAATGATTCTTTATAAGAATTCTTAATAAGTATAGCACCATTATTATAATGACAAGATCCAGCAAAATCATATCCATCGCCCATTTCAGGTAAAGGTATATTAGCCTTAGCATATAAATGTTTCCATACCAGCTCTGACTTATCCTCAAAAATAGGAGGTACGTCGCCTTCCCACAGTGGCATATTATTTCTAAGTTGAGCGGCTAAAGTTTTACCGGTAAAAACATCATCATATTTTATAAATAGTAAATCAGAATCTACTATCAATGAATAATCACCATCAGTAACATTATTATAAGCATATATTTTATTACTAGTACGACCTGGTATATAATGTTCTTTACCTTCTAAAATAATATAACCTGATTTTATTAATCTTGCTCTAGTCTTTTTAGAAATATCAGCAGAATGAGATGCATATAGCTTATAGTTAATTTTATCTTTATATGATAGCTTAAGTGTTTCAGCCATGAGAGTCATTTGATCAACTACACTCAAATCTTTACCATCATAAGTTTTCTGATTATATCCTAACTTAGCACTACCTTCTTTAGAAATAGTCACATCATTAAAAGGTACTATAATATCTAAGTTAATCACTTTTTTATTAATTCTTATTGTTTCCTTCTTCATAATGCTATCATTTTTCTGTAAAAGTAAGAATTCTTTATCTTATCTAAATTACCCATTTCAGACCATGGGAATTGTTTTTGAGCCAAGTGAGTAATATATTGTTTATGTTCATCACCTACTAATTTTCTTGATGATATACCTTTACCAATTGTTACAACTCTATTATGATAAATTAAAGCCTCTAATAATGCAGTTGAATTTATACCTATAACTTTGTCTGCATAAGGTAAAAAGTGATGGATGTTATCTTTAACTTCAATACAGTTTCTACCTGGTATAATTTTACAATCTACTTTAGGGTGCTTCTTATATAATATTTTAATATCTGAATTCTTATACATTTCACAAACATAATCTATTAATTGTTGCATTTTTGTAAAAGGTGAATATTTAGTTATTTGAGTATCACCTTCATCCTGTAAAGGTATAAAGATAAAAGGTTCAGTAAAAGTTCTTAGCTTATGGTACTTCTTTAATATTTGTTGATATATGACAGGGGAGAATTCTGATAACTCTTGTGTTAAGTTTTCTGATTTTCCATTTACTCCTTTAAAGTCAAAATATAAAGTACTGTAATGATCAAAGAATCCTAATTCACCAAATATCATTTTATCTTCACCAAACATTTTAGTAATTTCCTGATCACCTTCACTTACACCATTCCATGTAAATACCCAGTCAGGTTTAAATTCTATTTTATTTACTGTTGATGAGTATATTGTTTTATGAAATGGTTGATTTGTTTTTGCAGAGGGGTGAGCATAGACTAAACACTCATGCCCTAACCGTTCAAAGGTTCTTGCTAAATTAGAAAAATTAGTATTCACGAATCCCCACCTGTGAGGCCTATCAAGATTACCTACGCCTACATGAAATAATATTCTCATCTCCCTTTTATGTATTTAGCAGGTGTGCCTGCATAAACTGTATTAGCAGGGACATCTTTATTTACAAAACTATTAGCTCCAATGATGGCATTATCACCAATCTTAACTCCCATATTAATTGTGCAGTTTGCACCAATCCAAACATTGTTTCCAATATTGATTTCTCCTCTAATCATTGGTTGACTAATTAAAGGTTTTTCATTAACTGCATGAGATGATGCAACAAAACAGCAATGAGGACCTAATAAACTAGCTTTACCAATTATAATTTTACCTGTACATTGAATAAATGTATGATAACCTAATACACTATTATGACCTACTGTTAAACTACCCTTATCCATTTCAATAACAGAGTATGCTCTTATTTGTGAATTTTGATGAGCTATCACTTCACCGTTGCCTTCTAATAATACTGTTGGGTGGATTCTCGCGTTTGGACTGAAGTTTCTTTTTATCATCCTCTCCACCATTTTGTAATTACTGGATTATTCATTAAGTCTTCCATTTTAGGTCTTCCATGAAAACATACAATATTAATATGTTTATCTATTTTAACTGGTGCATGTGGTGTTTCTGGTTTATAACAATGATTTATAAATTCTCCCATTCTTCTAGGAAATATGTCTTGCATATATTCAGGAGTTTCTTTTAAGATAAGGTGTATTGCTTCTTGATCCCCACCTTTACATTTCATCCATTTAACCGGATCTAATAAAAAAGTGTTATAAATATAGTGACTAGTGTTATACTTATATTTTAGTAAACCACTAGACAAAAGATTAAGAGTATTAAAATCTCTCATCCCAAGAAAGTTAGTGTCATAGGTTGCTATATCAGTAATGTCATTTGTTATTAACGTATCCAAATCTATATAAAATATATTACTATCAGTAGGAAACACACCAGGTTTAAATAATTCCAGCTTAGACCAATATATTGGCCAATTATGATGCAGTGTTACCTTGTTTATGTTTTTATTTGTAAATTCATTAGGCATATCAGTTAAGCAATAAAACTCAAAATCTGCATTAATATATTTTTTACATGAATTATATATGTTATCAACATGTGCTTGTGTGTATGTACCACCTGATCTGAATACTGTTGCTATTTTTAAATTTCTGTTAGATTTTCTAATAGCAGGCGGATTAGGATAATACTTAATAGCAAAATAATCCTCGTATAAATCCTTCCACTTTGGTACTAAAGGTCTTTGTTTAGAACCGTATGTTTGTAAATAATTATCTTTAACAAAATCATCCCATACTTTAGCAGCTGCTGTTGAAGATACTTTACCAGGTTGTGATTTAATTTTTGCTTGATACCCCTCGTGCTTCTTAAAAAATAAAATAGAACCCCAAGACATTAAAGGCTTTAGTTTATTTTTTATTTTTAAATGAGCTTCTTTATCATTAACATTAACATCAATATACACAAATGATATTTTATCAGAGGTTACTTGATCAATATTACTGACATATATAGTTTTTCTAAAGTTACATTTGAAATGTGGGAGGTTATGTAATGAGGATCCTAAAATTATAATATCACCTTTAATCTTTTCAGTGTATTTAATGTTATTTAAAAACATTTCATGCATTACCTGGGTTTTTCTTATCTCAGGATTAGCCGCCTTTGAGACTGGTGGTTTCTTTACGTTGGTTGTATTAGTAGGGGACACAGGTCGAGTTATTCGAGTAGGTCTCTTTGTAATAGATTGATTTCTAGGTGTTATTACAACCTTTCTTATTTTTCTTCTAGCCATTTTCGTAGTTAAATGTTTTATATGTTGGGTGCATAATTGAATAAGGTGATAACTGATTCCATATATGAGGGTATCCTAATCTCTTATATTCTGCAATATCAGCTAATGCCTGATGTCTAATTTTGTTATCAACTTCAGGCGAGCTGTTTTTTCTAGTCATTCCTTGATAATGTATTACTGGTGAGCTTAAGGCAACTGCTACGTATAAATTTTTCCTTCTCATCATTTCATAAATAAAATCATCTCCACAATAAAACTTTAAAGTTTCAGGAATAGGCTCCCATGTTTTAGTCTTAATAGTTAAATCCCAGCCTTGTCTTACATGAAGAGATGTAGGTAATACTTTATAATCCAATTTTGATTTCACAGTTTGATATTCACTATGATTAGTTGCATGTATAACGCAAGATACATTACCTTCTCTCTTAAATATAGCCAAGGTATCATCTATAAAATTAGTAGGAATTTCTATATCATTATTTAAAAAAGATGCATATTTATACCTATGATCGTTAGCGTACCTATTCCATATTTTATTGAGAGATTCATTATCAGGATTTTTAATTATAGTATGAGGAGTCTTTTGTAACAAACTCTGGATAAATTCATCTGTGCCTGGTTCAGTTGATGCATTATCAATTAATACCAAATCAAAGTTTCTATTACTCTGAAGGCTTAAGTCTTTCATAAGAGATTTTGTATATCTCAAACAATTCCTATTTACTATTACAACTACTAATTCATTCATTACGCATTTCCTCTGTTTTGTCTACTTGCCTGAAAATGCTCAATCACTGGTTTTACACTAGGATACATAACTTTCATACTATCAAATATAAATGTATATTCAGGTGGAAGGTTTTTTACATTAAGATTTAATTCAGATTTCATAGATGCAATTGCACTACCTAAATTCCATTGTTCTAAATTATTTCTATTAGCCCTTTCCTTTACATTAATCTTTTCCCATGCTTCACATAATTTCATAACTCTATCATTATTAGCTAAAAATATAGTACCACTTAAACATTCGTTTTTTCTCCACCTAAAGTCTTGGTATCGTAAACCGACATCACAAGTGTAATCTTTAAAATGAATAGGTATGGAATGAACAATAGCATCAACATCAATGTATACTAAATTTTTATCTTTATGCTTTACTAACATCTGCTGTAAAAATTTTGCTTTAAATCTAGTATTATCTTGCCAATTACCTACGCTTGCTATAGGTACAATATCATAAAATAAATTTAGTTTCTTTAAAGATGCTTTAAGTTTTGCGGCTTCGGCTTCATACGGAGTATTGAATGTATAATAAGCAACAAAAACAATACCCTTCATCATATGCGAACTCTCACTAAAAAATTCTCCATGTACATTTTGAGTATTCTTATCTGGGTTAGCCGCAGATGCTTGCCTATTTATTTTATTAACGGTAGTAGATTGAATAGTATCTCTACTATTTTTAGGCTTAATAAACACCTTTGGTATTCTGCGTCTAGGCATCCTATGTTTTGTTTTTTTATTTATTCATACTAAAAAAGAGAGGATCTCTCCTCCCTTTTCTAAAACTAATAAGAAGTAAGATTTACTTTACTTTCATGACAACTGGTTCAGTTGCTTCTGGTTCTTCAAGTTCTTCATTCATTACAGCATCTGTGTTTTCACCTTCTGTCGTTGGTGGTACAAATACTCTAATTGCTTTAGATACCATCTCAGCATCTTCTAATGTAAATGCACCTTTCGTCTGTGCAATTCGCGCAGCTTGAATAAGAACATTAACAGCTTGCCCATGAGTTAACTCTGCAGGGTTAGCTTCTTGGTTTTGTGTAGTTTCTTTTGACATAATTTATAAATTTGTTTATTATTATATACCTTAAATTAATTTAGTTTCACAATATTTCAATATCATTTTCTAAATCTTTCTTTGTAGGTATAGTAACATATAGTATACCTTTTTCTACTTTAGCTTTAATTTTCTTTCTATCAAAATCATCAGGTAAACCGAACCTTTTATTTAAAGGTGGAGTCCATTGGTTATCTTCACTTTCAATTACAACACTTAGGTCATTCTTAATAAGTTTAATTTTAATATCTTCTTTATCAAAACCAGGAACTGGCATTTCTAAAATGTATTTACCATCTTCTTTATCAAAGTGGTATTCTTTAAAAGGATTTTTAGTTTTTTCTAATTCTCCCCAAAACGGATGGTCCTTTAGGATCTCATCAAAATTTGATTTAAATGTAAACATAGTTTAATTAATTTTTAGTTATAACAAGGATTTGTTCCTTATTATTTATTATACTGAAAAAACCGTGCCACAAGTGAAATAGCACGGTTTTTCGGAAATATTGTCATCTTTCTATGTTTGACTATGACATTGTGTCAAGATAAGAGTTTATAAAGAAACTAACATATCCATTAGTTCAGGTTGAGGAAACATATCAGATTTAGTTTTACGAACATTACTATGTGTCCATAATCCTTTATGCTTTCCATCTAATGCCTCTTGGTTAAATTCAAATGCATCAGCACCTTTTTCTTTAATAAGAGCAGGTAACCCAGCTCTCACGTCTATATTATCCCTTTCTCCAACCCAAAGTATCCAATCTCTTAGTACCTCGATTTGTTTATCAGAATAACGATGCCATGTTTTGTGGCCTCTAAAAGGTTTTGCTAATGTTATGATTTGATTAGGATCAGCAATTGTACCTGCATATGTTTTTCCATTTTTAATCCAGCCAAAATTGTTAACTTCAATACCTACTGAATTTTTATGCATAAAACTTCTACCTGTACCTAAGTGCCATCCCCAACCACCTTGCGGCATACATTGAACTAGTTCTCCGTCATATTGGTTATCGTTACCTTTAATTGATTGACCTCCTAATACAAACTCAGTAGCAACCTTTCCTCTTTTGTCATTAGCCCAATGATTAATTGTTCTATAAGGATTATTCCAACCGGCTGTATGATGAAGAAAGATATACTCAGGTTTACTTCCTGTCATATATTCATCAGTTGGTAAATAATGTGAATGAATAATCAACCCATCATCTACTTCTTCAATAAGTTCTGAATTATCAGTACTAGCAATACCCATAGCGTTCCAAGTGGCAGGACCAACAATACCATCAACCACCAAGTCATTTTCTTTTTGCCATACACATACTGCGTTATGAGTCTTTTTACCGAATTTACCATCACTAATTATTCTTAAGAATTTTTGTATTTCTTTAACTTCCTTTCCATTAGAACCAATTTTTAGTACCATAACTTTAATTAATTTGTTTTATTTATTCTTGCCTCTCTTTTCATAGTATGCTTCGTAAACTTCAATTAAGTCGTCTACTACTGGATCTCTGTGATTTTCAAATAAAGTTAGAGAAGCAACATTCTTTACTTTTTTACCTTGATTATATAAAAACTTAAATCCTGAATCTCTTCTATTTTTTAAATCTACTTGTCCATCATCTCCACATACAATCATTTTAGATCTTAAACCTATTCTGGTGGCAATCATTTCCATTTGAGTCATAGTAACGTTTTGCGCTTCATCTACTATAACGCAGCTATCTAAAAATGTTCTACCTCGCATGAATGCTACTGGTACAATTTCTATTTTACCTTCCTTTATATACGGATCAATTTTTTCTTTACCATATAATAAGTACATGTTTTGATAAATAGGCTGAACCCATGGATCCATCTTTTGATGTAAATCTCCAGGCAAAAATCCTATCTCTTCTTTTGATACTGTCGGTCTTGTGATTATGATTTTTTCATAGTGTCTTCTAAAAAGACCATCTAATGCTACTTGGCAAGCTAATAGAGTTTTACCACTACCTGCTTTACCGGCTAATACTGTTACTGTGTTATTTAAAATTTGTTCTTTTGCAAGTTTCTGTTCTTCGTTTAATGATATATTAAATTTTATAGGATTTTTCACGATTCGTTTTTGACGAAAGACTTCGTCGTCGTATGTTCTAGCTGGCATTTGCGAATATTTTTTTTACTTTAAGAATTTAGTTTCTTAAGGTTTTGGTATATACTTTTTCTTTATCGCAGTGGAATTGTCTAGCTTTGTATTGAGAGATTCATTATTTTCCTTAAGTACTTTTTCAACATGACGGACCTTAGTCTTACTTATTCTACTCAACCACTGTGCCTCTGTTTCAGTTTTTTTTTCTACAGCGGGTTCGTTAAGTATTACATCATCTTCAGTTTCCTTAGGTATATTGGATGATTCCTCGATAACCTTTTCTATTATTTCCTTAGGTTGATCATTGATCTCTTCGGTAGTATTTTCCGAAGTTTCTTTTCTGTCTAATTCAGTGAATACTTCTTCCTCAGTAACAGTTTCTTCAGGTCTTATATAATCAGTAAGAGATTTAATAAAACCTAATGCAACTAGAGGTAATACGGCTCCACTTACAACAGATAAAATTCTTTTTTGAAAGATAGGCTCCTCTTCTTCTAATCCGAAAAGTTCTATCCATCCCATATAGTCTTCTAAATTAACAAATGCATGGTATGAATTTGCCATCATTTGAAATGCGGTAAGAAGTAAAAATAAACCCCATACCATTGTCTTGTTTGTTTTGTCTAAAATGATTATAGCAGCAAGAGAGGCAGCTGCACCTAATTCAAATCCTATAGCTAAAGACCATGACATTAAGCCTGAGTGACTGAGGTCAAAAAATGCTACTGAATTAATCATTGATATTGTAGCTACTAAAAAATATAAACTAACAAAAATGCTAATTATACCTAAATGTACTAATTTATCTTTCATAATTTAATTTATTTATATATTTTTAAACTGTAGGTGGATTATTCTTATAAGGATGTCCAGATGGCAACAAATTAACCAATCCCCATTTCCAAGCAAGATAACCTTCGCCTTTTTCTAAATCAGTAAGATCTCTTCCACCTGTTCCTGGTATATCAGCAACCGCAAAGAATTCCGCCAAACGGCCATCCAATTCTTGAGATGCTCTGTTTCTCATCAGTCTTAATTCTTGGTTAGTTTGTAAGCTATTATCATAATCGTTAACTGGGGTATACGCATTACTGCCGTTTACTCTATTTCCAATTTGATTTCCGGTCTTATTAAACCAACAAGAAACTATAACCCAGTTATCTATGGAAACACTTCGCAGATTCCAATCTTTTACACTACCAATAGAAGAACTAATTCTACTTGTAACTGTATTAGAATCTAAATCTAACTCGCCTGGCCATGAGTTTGAACCACCGCCACCTGATGATATTGCATAATCTCTTTTTGTTGTGGAACTTGTATTAGTTTCATAAGACCAAAAGGAATCTTTATCTGCATTAACAGTGTCAGCTAAAAATACACCTACTGCCCAATGATTACCTGATGATACTTGTGGTCTATATGCTGTACTTTGTAAATATTCGTTAGCACCATTAAAATCAAATACATTTAAATTATTAAGATTATTTATAATAACGGTAGGGGTACTACCAATTGACATTGTATAAGTACCTGCTTTATCAGTAACAGCTGTTAAGGTTGATCCTGATCTTGTATATGAAGAAGTATCAGATGCATCAATCCAAGCTACTACATTTGCATCGGTAGGTGCCCAATCATCAGCCGCTGAAGGTTGAGGCTGCTCTAATATACCTGATGTAACTAATTGTATCATATTAAATTATAGTTGTTAAATCTCCAAATAACCACCAGCCATTTGTAGATTTTTTAATAAGAGTAGCACCAGAATATTGATATTGTAAATATGTATGATTATTTGAAGAATCTATAGTAACACCTGCACCTTCTAAAATTTGAACAGATCCAGTGTCTCCTCTTGCTATCATAATTTGAGAACCTATAGAAAATGCAACAGATGAATTAGGCGGTACTGTAACTGTTCTCGTAGAAGCATTGCTTATTTCCACTATTTTATCTCTATCTGTTAATACTAATGTATAATTGTTTGATTGTGTATTTGTTGTAACTAAGGTATTTGCGTCATCTCCCTGTGGGCCAGTTGCACCTATTTCACCAGCAGCACCTTGTGCACCACTTGCACCTATTTCACCAGCAGAACCTTGAGCTCCAGTTGCACCAGCACCAGTTGCACCAATTCCACCAGCAGCACCCTGTGCTCCAGTTGCACCTTGATTACCAACTCTACCTTGTTCACCAACTCTACCTTGTTCACCAGCTGCACCTTGATTACCTATTGCACCAGTAGCACCTTGTAAACCAACAGCTCCCTGATTACCAACTCTACCTTGTTCACCAACTCTACCTTGTTCACCAGCTGCACCTTGATTACCTATTGCACCTTGATTACCTATTGCACCAGTAGCACCTTGTAAACCAACAGCACCTTGTAAACCGATTGCACCTTGATTACCTTGTGTACCAGTTGCTCCTTGTGTTCCTACAGCTCCTTGTTTACCAACTTCTCCTGTTGCACCTTGTAAACCGATTGCACCTTGATTACCTATAGCACCTTGTTCGCCTGCAGCTCCTTGTGTTCCTGTTTTACCAACTTCTCCTGTTGCACCTTGTAAACCAATTGCTCCTTGATTACCTATAGCACCCTGTGGACCGACTACTCCTGTTGATCCACCACCCCCACCTGAAGATCCACCACCAGGCACATACCCAGGATAACATCCATCATCACAACCATTTTCATAAATTTTTGATGGTGCTATTTTAGCAACTTGTAAACATGATATACCAAAAGTTTCGGCTGTGCCTGCAGTTGTTAATTCTGTTAATAAAATTTCTGCAAATATTGCAGTAGGGCTAATTTTTGTACATGCAGTATCTAAACAAATTCTTACTAAGCCTTCATTATGAAGCCTACCTTTATCATCAACATATTGCATTATAGTCATAGGAAAACCTTTACAACCTGTAGGAACATCTGGCCACCAAAAATTTGCTATTGTACAATCATATTCATTATATAACATTATTTGAATTTCTGTAAACTTTGATAAATCTAAAGGTTTACTATCTATTCCAAAAAATTGTATATCAATGCATGCACTAGTCCCTTGCATTATGATTTTAATACAATCTACTTGTGCAATAATTCTACCACATAATGTTAATGCACATTTAGGATCACCGCTTATTGGTGTAGGTACTCCTGGTATTATAGGTGTATTAGCCACATTTAGTCTTCTTTTTCTTCTAATGCATTGATAGAGATTCTTTCTTTATCAGAAATTTCTTCAATTCTTAGAGTTTTCCAAGCAGGAACTGTTTTGATAAGGTATATCATTTCCTCCTCATTCACTAATTGAGATGATAAAGTATCAATCTCACTGTTTAAGATTCTTTGTTCTTTTTTAATTCTCTCTACTTCGGAATCTATACTACATGATTTAAAATAAGTTAATATCATTATAACTATAATTATTTTAATTCCATGATCCGCAAAAAATTTGTTAAATTTACTCATTGTTTTATTTTTTAAATTGTTGTTTTGGTTTTGCTTTGTGCTCAGATCCTTTAGGAGCTCTGTGGTAATTTTGCGTTGACCAAGGGTCTTCCTCGGCACATTCACAAGATTCGATATGCTCTCCACACCTGGGGCAGTCTTCGGCAACCTGTTCAAGTTCATCGTTTATTTCTTTTTCTAATTCAGCATTTGTTCCTTTATGATCACCTTCTTTATGATCTTTTTCAGCCTTGTCACCAGCAGCTTTATACTTTTTATCCCTAACTTCTAAAAGAAAATCCTTATAGTTTCTTATAAACATTGAATTTGATTTTTTTTATATATTCAATTAAAGAGGGAACTTAGTATGAAATTCCTTTACTAGGTTTAAAAACTTTTTGCCATATTTAGTTATATCATCAAATGTCATTTCAAAAACCTGTGGAAAACCATCAGCTTCATTACTTATCCATATTTCACCACCTTGCGGTTTTCTTTTATTCATTTCCCAGTATGCTAAGGAATAAGCAGCAATTTGCATTTTATAATTTTCTATCCAATCCTCTTTTTTTGGTTTTTTGGATGATTTAAAATCTAAGATCACTAGATGCCCTTTCTCATTTTCGTATATAATATCTACTCTACCGGCATACCCTCCCATTAGAGGTGAGAATAAAGTATCTTCTATAGACACTACATTAGCAATACGTTCAAAACATTTACCATTATAAAAATTAAAGAAAAGCTTTCTTCCTATATTAGTTTCTTCTTCTGTAAAACCATTATCTTCTACAAAAGGACCTATAAGTGTTTGAGCATCTATTAATCTTTCTCTCGTGGTTTCTTTTTCAGAACCTAAAAAGTATTCACAAAATTGATGCATTACAGTTCCACGGTTTGCAGAAAACTTAGAGATAGCATCAGCTTTTTCTTCTCCTATTCTTTTTCTCCATTTATCAATTCCTGATTTATCAGTCATTGCACCAAGAATGGTTGTTACAGAAGGGTACTTTTTACCTTCTCCTATATTATAGTATCTTTTACCATTTATAGTTTCTGTTGTAGCTAAAGATTCTGCTGTTGCCATTATATAGATCTGTTTCTTCGTTTCCCATCCCATTGTACTTTTTTAGAGCTTCCTAATACTCTATACTTAGAAACTGTTTTATTAAATTGGTTCCTAGTTTCATTTGTATGGGGGTGTCCATTTTGTTGTTCTAAATTACTCATCAATAAGTTGTTTATTTTTATATGGAAATAATTAAGAAAGTTTAAGACAAAAAAACCGATTACATTACATAATCGGTTCTTTCTTTAATTAGTTAAGTATTATTTTTTATCAAATACTGACCATAGGATTAGTAAAGCAACTAAGCCGATGAAACCACCGTCTCCTAATACTTTTACTATCTCCATAACATTTGCTACAACAGATGTTCCAAATACACCTACACCGAAAATAACTTCAGCTAAGATACTTAAAGAAACAAATGATAACAATATCATTGTAAGACCTCCTAGGAAGTCACCGATTTTTGAAAATATATCTTTCATAATTTTTGTTTTTTTTAAATTAAAGGAAACTGAATCTTACGACTCAGTTTCCTTATACTTTTGTTTTATGCTATTAAAATTTCAATCCGAATCCTAACATCATGTTTGTTGTCTTTTCACCCGTGTGATAAACAACCTTTGGCTCTACAAAAACACTTTTGTGTATAGTAAACATTTTACCTAAACCTAATGAAAGGTTATCAGTTTCCATGTCGCCCATTGCAGCATACAAGAAAAAGTCTTGTCCAACTGCATTTAAAAAGTATCTAGCATGTATATCCATTGATAAGTCTTCAGACGAATCAGCTTGTGCTAAAGATAAACCAACCATTAACTTATCGGATACTCCGTAACCTAAAGTTGGTGAAACTGACCAATCAGTCCATGCAACATCTGCGATGTTACCTGTACCTACGTACCAATCTCCTTTTGCATTTTGCGCAGAAGTTGAAATTACTATTCCAACTACTAACATCAAACTTAAAATTAATTTTTTCATTTTTAAAATTTTTTTTTGTTTAATTAATAATCGAGGAATTGTTCCTCTAACATAGAAAACCCTTTCCTATGTATTTTATGAGCCTTTCGGCTTTAAAAAATTTTGCTCTTCTTCTTTTGTCGCGTAACCTAACTCCCTCTTGCATTCTGAGCAATATCTTTTAATAGATCTTCCTTCATCAAAATTAACTGTCCACTCTTTATGAGAACAGCTATCTTGAATATTTTCTTTTTCTTTTTCTAATTCTTTTAGTTTAGTTTCAATTTGATTAATATCATTTAAAATATGATTTCTATTATCTTGTTCCATAAGTCAGATATTTTTCCACCATGTGTTGTAAAAAGTACATAAACTAATCTTAGTAAGAGAAGCAGTCCTAATGTTTTAGCAGCTGATTTTACAAATGGCCATAATTTAAAAAATTCTCTATCAGCAGATAAAACTAGTAAGAATGAATTTGTATCTGGTATTGGATTAAATTCTGGAGAAACATAATCGGCAATACCTAGTTCTAATAAAAACTTATCATGCTTTCTTAACTGCATTAATACATACCCTTCTTGAGAGATAGGTGCTGATACTACTTCCTCTGGTAAATTAATAACTGTATAGATTCTTCCTACCCAATCAACTCTAAATCCTTTCTCTTTTAATTCAGCTTCTGCTTTCTTTGCAATAGATCTTATCTTATTCCAAGTTTTAATTTCATTATATAAATCTGTTATGTACATAGTTTTATCTGTTTTTTATGTATTTAGGCTTCAGAGAAGACTTTCATACTTTCTAATTGTTTTCTGACTATTTTCCTTCCACGAAATATGCGGTTTTTCACAGTTTGCAAGTTTATACCTTTTTCGCTGCTTTTCATAATATCTAAAATATCATTATATGATTTTTTATTTAAGAATCTTTCTTCCATAAATCTCTTATACATTGGAGGTAAAGCTTTAATTGCTTCTGTGGTTAATCTCACCTTTTCAGTTAAAAGATGTTCAGCTTCCCAGTGATCTGCTTCTGTTGGTGGCATTGAATTATCTGTGTCAATATCTGGTAACATAAATGTTGGAGGATCGATTCCTTTGTCAGTAAATGCATTCATACTTACCTTTCTATTTCTGTATCTTATCCAACCTATACATTCATTGTATGCAATACGATATGCCCATGTTGTGATTTGATAATCTTCATTGTATTGATCAATTTTTAAGTACACTGTTGTTAAAGTTGTTGAAACAATATCATCAGCAACATGCGGATCTTTTACAATATTATTTGTGTAGGACCATAGTCCTGGTCTCATCTTTGCATATAATTCATTATATACTTTTTCGCTTCTTGTCTTTTTAAATTCTATTGCAAGTTCTTTGTACGTCTTCTTTGTTCTTTTAGCCATTTATGAAGTCTTTTAAGGTTAGATAATTTATAGGTGTGAATCCCCAAAAATCAGAACAGACATTAAATCTGTTTTGAATCTTTAGATCTGTCTTATGAGAAAATACTGTATGACCATGCATATGAATAGTACCTGAATCTTTACCATTCCAAACAGATAATGGATAATGACAAATAACAGTATCAAAATCTATTAGATCCATTATGGCATCATTTAAAAATTCAGCTTTAGGAAATTCTTCAATAACCTCTTCTAATGCTTTATCAGAATTTCCCTTTAAGAAATAAATTCTACCATTTAATTTCTTCAGTACTTTTCTAGCAGTTGTAGGATCCCATGCAAAATTTCCTAAATGAAATACCACATCATTCTTTTTTACTTTTTTATTCCAGTTTTTAATTAATGTAGCATTCATTTCATCTACATCATTAAAAGGTCTGTTAGCAATCTGAAGTATTTGTGGTCTACCGAACCAGGTATCAGAAGTAATATGGAAATCTTTAGGTATTTTTTTAGTCATATAATTGATTTACAGTATATTGTTTCATAATATACAGTTTAAATATAAACAATTTAATTGGGAACTGAAAAGTTTTTGGTAACTTTTTTACTATTTAATTGAAAATCTTTTGCCACCATCTTTCTTTAGTGTCTTTTCAATCAGAGTTTTTGCGTATTCTTCTAGTTTAGTTAAACTTTCTTTATTAAGAGGCTTCTTATAAAAATCTTCATAGATATGCTTATAAGCCTCAACGGTTGAATCAAAAGGTACTCCAGGTTGTGCATTTGATTCAATAATATATACTTTTCCATTTTTACCTTTCATTACATCAAAACACATGTAAGGTAAATCTTCATAGATCTTACAAAATCTTTCTAAGACTTTTCTATAATCTTCAGGTAAATCACTTAAGCTCCTTTTTGCATAACCAAATTCCATTTCACTTTTAGCACTACCTTTACCAGTTTTAGCTTTTTCATTTAATGGAGTTCGTTCCATCCAAAAGATAGGCTTACCTTTAAAGTTTATAAATCTATGTTCTTCTTCTTTATCAATGTATTCTGAAAATGTATCAAAGATCTTTTCATCTACATCTTCCATTAAATCTGGTTTATTAATAATTTGAATACCCTTACCACTATGACCTTCTGCAGGTTTTGCAATAATAGGAAATTCTAATTGCTCTAATGCATCATTCTTAGAATATACTGTCTTAGGTATATTTTCATCTTCTCCAACCAGTTTATGGAATTCTTCCTTAGATCCAGATTTTGATATGTGGTCTGGGTGATTATAAACATTTTCTTTTTTAATCTTACCAGCCTTTATTAGTTTATTAACTGTATCTGAATGATAGGTTAAAACTGGATAGTCTGGATTAATATCAATGTCATTCATATTGTTTTCATGAACTTGTGTAAAAAACTTATTCCCAGCAAAACCTTTATAAGTCCACCATCTTTGTCCACTATCTTCTCTTAATGCTAAATAAACTTTACCTAGACCATTTTCACTATCCTTTGATTCACTGATACCAAAATGAGATGATTGAGTTCCACCAATAGGTTCTACCTGATCATCAGCCCATTCTTTAAATTCTTTTTCATTTCTAAATATAAACTTATCAGCGGATAACTTAGTATTAGTTAGAGTAATCTTACTTCCTTTTTTAGTAAGCTTATATTCTTTACCACCAACAGTAATATCGATAGGTTTCTTTACCTCTACAACATATTCTTTTAATAAATCTTCTCTGCCTAATTGTTTATATACTTCTTTTCTGGTTTTCTCCATCTTTTCAGCATACTTAGGGTCACTCTTTCTGTTAAAAACTATTTGCTGAGTTAAAGAACCACTAATTTTTTTAACATCTTTCTTTCTAGTTTTAATTAACCATGCGGCTAAATCTTTTATAGAAAGATCTTTAAATCTACCTTCAGCATCAGGTGCATCAGAATGATGGAAGTCTGGTGCTCCTTTAGGTTTCTTTTCATTTAAGAATTGTTCAAAAAGTTTTAGATATTTCAACACTTTAATTTATTTTATTATATATCTCCACCGTTACTATGAAATGCTAACCATTCAAATAATGGATCATTAAGCCATTCGCCGTCCCAGCCCTGTACTATATCTGATTCTAACTCATTCATAGTATCAGTAGGATGACCTTTAGTTGTAATAAGATTTCTTTGTAAAGGCGGATATGACATTTCACTAAATGGTTTATTTAGCATCCTCTTAACTAAATCAAAATGTCTTTCATAAATATGAAGTGAATGGACAATATGAGTATATGTACCCATTTTAAGTTCAGGGTAATATCTTTCTAAATGTTTTAGCATTTGTTGCTGTAATAAACAAAAGAATGCAATATCAGTTGCAGTACCTAGAATAAGATCATTTGATCTCATATCAACAGTAAAGTTTAATCTATTATCTCTGATTTGAAATATACCATTAAGAGTACATACAAAATCTTTATTACCTTGCCATTGGTGAGACGGTTTGTTAAAATGTAAAATAGCTTGCCTAGAATCTTTATCTTCTATTAATGAATCTAATGCCCACTGCCATTGATTTCTACCATCAGAAAGAGGTTCTTTAAATATAAGATTACCATACGCAGAATTAACAGTACCATCACCATTATCTAATTGTTTCCAAAACTTTGAGAACTTATCAATAAATTTAATATCTTTTCTACCTGTAAAATACCAAACAGTTTCACCAGCAATATATTTAAATTGACTACTTCTTTCTTCATTTTCATAAAGTGGAAAGTAAGGATCATCTATAACTAATGCTGCATTACATATTTCTTTAATTTCCATACCTCTTGGTTTAGAAGTATAATCAGGATTCTCTAAAGTATCTCTTAATGCTTTTTCATAAACATCTGCAAATGTATCTCCTCTGTATGTTCTCATTTTTTATTCTTTCGTTTTACTACTCTTTTATATGCTTCTTCTAATACATCAGCATATTCCTTAAATTTATATTTTTTAGGATCAGCTTCTCTTAATGCTTTAGATTCTGCAAACACAGCATCCCTAATACCTTCTTCATGAGCTTTATAAAGTATATCTTCTGCTCTGGACATTATACAAATAAGTTTAATTGTTTATTATCTCCTGTTATGGTATTCTCTTGCTTTAAGAAATCTATAATAATATTAGAAACTTCTATTGCACTCATTGTACCAACATTAACATGCAATTTATTTTTAATGGTACTTAATCTATGAGCTCTCCTAAAACCATCAACCTCAGCCTTTACCTCTTCTTCATTACCATAAAAAGATTTACCATCATCTCTTTTTAATATTGTATGTGGATCATTGGTTAATGTAATTAAATATAAATCTTCTCTTAATGCTTTTGTGTATTTCTTTTCAATATCAAAAACATAATCACCTGAATAACCTCTATAAAGGGGAGAATAGACAGTTTCACCTAAATGAGATCTATTAAAGATAAGATTAATATCAGTATCACCTTTTTTATATCCTAATTTAGATTTCATCATTAATAAAAACATACTTTTATAAAGATCTTTAGAATATGTAGTATGTTTTTCTATATCATCTTTAAACGGTAATGCCGAATAATGTAATTTGTGAAAAACATGCTCACTCATATTTTTAATAATTAAATCTTGTTGTGTATCTTTACCTACATTATCGGTACCTTCTATAATAATGAATTTAGCCATTTGTTTATTTTTATATGATTAAAAGTTAGGATTGTTTACAATAATATCAAAATCAGTAAAGCCTTCAAAATCCCTTTCGTCAGCAGCAATTCTTCTTTCTATTTTATCATTAAGATCTCCTCTTTCTAAAAGTCTTTGTTTTCTAATTTCTAAAGGAATATCTAAATAAATGATAGTACATTTTTTTCTATCAATAGGATTAATTGCATTAACACCATGAGGTGTCATAACAAATAGGTTACATGTATTTTTAAATTGTTCTATGCTTGAGCCATAGTACCAACCGTTGAATTTAACATATTCATACCAAAAATTATTTTCAGCATAATGTTTAAAATCTTCTTCTGATATAAAATAATAATCTCTACCATCAATTTCGCCTTCTCTAGGTGGTCTTGTAGTATAAGAAGTACCGTATGTAAAACCTCTGCCTTCTAAGACTTTTCTCATATGATCTTTACCAGCAGCGGCCTTTCCTATTAATATAACTTTATTCATTATCTGCTACAGGTTCAGTTTCAAATGTTCTTTCTAATGTTGATAGTACATCTTCTGCCTCAGCTAATGATCTGGCCATTGTTTCCATTTCCTCTATATGTTGAGGGTGTTCACCAATTCCTACAGGATTAGTTAAATAAATTGTTAGTGTTGCTAAAGCTTTTTGCTTTTGTGCTTCAAATTGAGCTTTAAGCGCGTCGTAAATTACATTTTTATTTGTTGTCATATGTTAGTCTATTAAAAGTTGTGTATGTTCAAAGTTATTTTTTATTTTCTCGTTAAAGAATTTACCTGCTGATTCAGATTTACATAATTCATCATATAACTCTGCCTCAACATTTTTGTATTCATATAATGCCCCGCTATTAAATTCTACCTTTAAGGTTTTTGTAGCAAAATTATATATGTACCTATTAATCATTGAAGAATTAACAGTTGTTTCTTGTTCTTTTATCATAATTAATTATTTGATTTTATGTAGTAAAGTTTTTTAACTGCCTTTACTGTTAATCTTTTTGTTTCAGCTAACCATTGCCATGCAAGTTCTTCATTCTTTGCTTCACATGCTGTTCTGCAATCTTCTTTAATACAAAACTGAAATTTTTTCATAGGGTATTGATTTATTATTATATGCCTTTTTTAAAAAAAGTTTACTTAATTGCTGCCTTTAATTTTTTAAGATCTGTTAAATACATTTCTTTAGGGTCTGTTGCTTTTATCGTTTTAAGTGCAATAATACAACCTTCTTTTTCTTGTAATAATTTTTCATATCTTTCCTTTGTTAAAGAATGAATAGCCATTGATAAAAGATAATCATATGATCCATGTACTGTATCATAATCATTAGTTTTTAAATAAGCTATAATTTTATCTTTAGGAACATTATTAATTTTTAGTTTACCATCAATAATATCTTTAATAAATCTAGCTTTATTAGTTACTAATGCTAATTGTTTTTCTGTTTTATTAATTAGGTAATCTTTTCTAGTTTGATACCAACCTAATCTAACACTAACAAAATGTTTTACTATTTCTTCGGCTTTATTAAATATTTTAAGTTCACCGTTTTCATCTATCGTTGTAAGATTTTCAGTTTCTTGTGTATTTAACCTTAGTGTTCGTTCTAATCTATCTTTAGAAATTAAATCTTTTAAAATAGATCTTCTAAATTTTAAAACATATTCTATTGTTTCAGATGAATTATCATCATAAGAAGTAATGATTCCTTTTTCTTGTAAAAGATTTAATATTTCTTCATATCTTTCATATGTATAATTAGGAGGTATTGCAGTAATCTTTACTGTGTTAGTATTGATAACCTGATAAGAACCACTAATTTTCCATGTTTTAGGATTTTCTAAATCTCTAGTAAAAGTTCCTTTAAATTCTTCAACCCATGGAGCTAAAGTTTTTATTCTTTTTCCATTTATCTCAGCAATACATGCATCTACTACATCTTTAGGATTTCTATTTAATATATTAGTAGCAAAACCTACTGCAATACCTGATGTACCATTTAATATAACGGTTGGAACTATAGGTAAGAAATGTTCTGGTTCTATTTTTTCTCCTTCTTCTATTTTATTATCAAGTAATTCAAAATCTTGATAAAGTAATCTAAAATTAGGATGTAGCTTAGCACTAATGTAACGAGGTGCACCAGCAGATGGAGATCTTAATGATCCAAACTGACCGATACCTTCTAACAATGGTAATGAGTTTTTAAACTTTTGAGCCATACCGACCATTGATGATTCTAATGAAGTATTACCATGATGATAAAACGCCTCAGCTGCAACCCTACCTGCAAGTTGAAATAATTTCATTGGCTTTTCATTACCAGTTTTCCATATCTTATTGGCGATATAAACAACTTTTCTTTGTGTAGGTTTAAGACCATCTATACAACTTGGTATAGCTCTATTCTCTACCACATATTTAGCATACTCTAAATATTCTTTATCAAAAAAGGATGTTACTGTTCTCTTCATTAAAATAATGATTTTTTGTTAATAGTTTTTACTTCGTGGCCAAGTATCTTGCTTTTACGAGGTGTAGAATCCTTAGAAAACCAGATATCTAATGTATTGTTAAATTCATTATCTTTTGTTAATGTAAAGGTTCTCGGGCTTCTAATGATCTCCTTATATTCAGCATCCTCTAATGCAGCCAAACCTTTCTTATATTCAATTGACCAAGAATTTAAATTTCTTTGCTTGGATTCCCATTCTTTGTATTCTTCATCAGAATAAAAGTTTAAAGATTCCTTTCCTTTCTTTGCAACCATTAAAGGTGTTTCTACTTTTAATATCCTACCTTCACTAAATAATTCTGGCCAGTACTTACCTAAGAAATTAATTAGTAAAGCTGAAATAGAATTACCGTCTACATCCGCATCAGTATACAATAATATTTTTCCATACCTTAAGTCTTTAGGTTCATGTCCGATCTTTAAACCCATAGCAGCCATCATTGATTGTACCTCTTTATTCTGTACAACTTTAGATGCAGATAATTCTCTAACATTAATAAATTTACCTCTTAATGGGAATGCTCCTTGATATTGTGGTTCTCTATATCTTCTAAATGCAGATGATGCAGAATCACCTTCAAAAATAGCAAGTGTACATTTTTCTCTAATACCTCTCTTCTTAGCATCAATTAATTTTAATACTTTGGTTTTATCTAAACCTTTATTTAGCTTTCTTAATTTAGATCTTTCTTCAGCTTCTTTTTTTCTCTCAATCCAATCTAATACTGATTGTATAATTTCAGAATTTAAAACTTGCCTTAAAACTTTTTCACTTAATGTATGGCTTGTACCAAAATCCTTTGGAGCTGTAATTAACTTTTCTTTTGTTTGAGAAGAGAACGCTGGATTAATAACAGTACAGTTAATAAACAAATATAAATGTTGTCTTAACTCAGAAGGTTTTACATCTACTCTATATTTTCTTTTTATTTTTTCTCTAAGATAAGATGTAATTTGCCAGTCTATATTATTAACATGCGTACCGCCGTCTTTTGTTTCAACAGAATTAACAAATGATATTGCCTTAAATCCTGTAGTAGAATGGCCAATACCAATTTTCCAATGTTCTGATTGTTCATAAAAGACTGGAGTTACATAACGACTAGCATAATCTTTAAATGTTCTAAATGCAATTGGTTTATCATTTAGAAAAATCTTTAAAGTAGGATTACATGCAGCAATATCAATAAGCCTTTTAGTAATCATTAAATAATGATTCTTATTAATACCTTTTAATCCAAATCTTTCAAAATCTGTTAAATAAGTTATTTGAGTATGAGCAGTTTTCTTATTAGTAATTTTTGGCTTAGTTCTATTAGCCATGTTATTACTAAATGTTTGATTAAATTGTTTTTTACCATCACAAGTTTCAATTGTAAATTCTTTACTAAATATATTTGTAAGTGTACTACCTACACCATTAGTACCTACAACAATTCTATCTTCAGTATCATCAAAATTACTTCCTGTTTTTAAATTAGAAAATATCATTTCAGGTACCCATTCATCATACTCTTTATGAATCTTTACAGGTATTCCACCATTATCCCATATAGATATTAATCCTGTAGACATATCTATATTAATTTTAATTTTATTTAATTTAGAATTTCTTTTATGTTCATCAACTGAATTGGAAACTATTTCATCAAACAGTTTTAAGAATCCTGGATTATAAGTTACTTCAGTTAATTGAAATTGATCTTTTCCTTTGGTAGGTAAAAATACTTCTTCAGTATGTGGCTTAATTGATCCTACATACATACCAGGTCTTAACAATACATGTTCGGTATCTGTTAATTTCTGGTACTTCTTTTCAATGTTTACTGCCATGTATTTTATTTTTATATGGTAAGTTTTAAAGTTTGTTTACCTAAATGATCTTTTAAGGTTAAGTTTAAGAGAATGTAAATAAACATCATATATGTTTTTACTATATTTTTTAGATCCTCTCCATTTATTTTTCCAAATATCTATTAAATTTTTAATAGCTGGATAATGTATTAATCTATTTTCTTTATTTCTAATTACTTTAATAACGAATTCATAATCTTTTTTCATAATGTTTATTTTTTTGTGGAGAATATCGGAGTCGAACCGATGACCTCCTGCGTGCAAGGCAGGCGCTCTAGCCAGCTGAGCTAATTCCCCATTGTGGTGGAGGTGGTGGGATTCGAACCCACGTCCAATAAGCATTCATAAAAACATTTCTTACAGCTTAGGATAAGTTTTTTTAAACTTCCAAAAATATCTCAATGGTTTTTTACAAGATACTCCATGAGAATCAAAACTTGCCAAGTATTAAGGAACTTTGATTAACCTGTAGCTGCTTTCGTTTTTCATCTTAATTATTTACAAGCATACTAATAACATGATGTGCATTACTTACCTACTTAGGCAGCCATTGCTAACTCAGCGTTGTCGGCTAAGATTGATGTTGGTCATCACCCGGTGCTGTAGTTTTTATTTCAATCAGATTGTCAAAAACCGGTCACCCCCAATAATTCAAAGAACGATTTATATATTATAAGTAATTTTAGGATGTAAATGAAATGCTCTATACATTGCTTCGTAAGCTTTCTTAGATCCAAACCTATTTTCTGTTCCTATATGCCATTCAATCTTTTCATAATCTTCATATGATCTAAATTCTTTATAATCATAAATAGTAAAAGTTGTACCATCCTCTGTTGTCATTTCCCATTCATTTTGAGTTACTTCATCAGAATCATCATCGTTATACATAACAGGACCACATACCTTTTCCAAATCTTCCTTAGAGGTTTCAAAATAGTGACCATGAAATGTATGATCTTGTAAACTGGAATTTTCTAATCTTTTTATCATCTTATGTATATGTTTAGTATATTATAATTATAACAAACTTTCTCTCTTTCTGAAAGTTTAGTATGGCATTTCTATATTTTTATTTTGTTCAGCTTTAAACTTTGCAACTAATTTTTTACAAATAACTTTTAACTCTGTTGAGAATTCTCCTTTATCTATAATCCAATCAATGTACCTTCCATCCATTTCAAATACTTCTTTAAAAGGTTTACCTTTATTCTTTCCAAAATTAAATACGATTGTTCTCTTTCCATTTATTTCATCAAATTTTAGCTTACCCCCTAAATCAACTTGATCTGCTCTACGAGTATTTACAACCTTATCAATTTCTTCAGCAGTTTGTGGCATATCATACACTTCTCTCTGTTTTTGAAATATTTCCATAGTAGCTCTAACATCTGCTTCAGCTCTATGTGCACCTTCTAAATCTTTACCTGTGAATTTTTTATAAGTATTTGTTAGATCTCTTTTTTCATAGTTACTGTAAATAAGGAATGGATCCATTACAGCTCTACCTCTGTGATTAAATACTATACCACATCTCATAAACTCCTCACATAAAAAAGGAACATCAAAGAATAGAGCATTATACCCTCCTAAGTCACTATCACCAATAAAGTCATTGATTTCAGATGCTACCATTTCAAAGGTTGGTTTATCCTTTAACATCTCTAAAGATATGCCATGCTTTTCTTCAGCCTCGGCTCTCATTGCTACATTTCCTGGATTTACTAATTGATTGTAAGTTTCAATCTCATTGCCATCAAAATCTGTTTTAATCATACAGATCTCAATTATGCGGTCAGCTGTTGTGCTGATTCCTGTGGTTTCTAAATCAAACCAAACTATATTTTTCTTCATACTATTCTAATTAACTTTAACTGTTATAAATATTATATAGCTAAAATTAAAGATAGTTTTAAGAAAATAGAATGTTTTTATGCTGGGCCTGATACGGATATTTCAACTGTTTGGATTGCAGTTGATATGTTTTGAGGTAATGATCCAATAGTTCTATTTAAAGAGTTTAGAGTCTTCTTAAGTTCCGAAGATCCACCACTACTAGACGAAGATTTCTTAGAATCTCCACCTGTTCCAGTTATTCTTTCTAATATGTTAGGACTGTCTCCACCAGCTTCCATCATATCCCTAATATCTTCAACTGCTCTAGCTAATGCCCTATAAGCTCCTCTATCAGATGATAGGTTAGATGCGCTATCAAATAAATTACCAAATGATACTGCCTTGTCAATATCTATTTTATTAATTGAATCTGCAATTTTAGAAATACCTTCAGCAGCTTTATCTAATTGGCCTTTTTCTGCAACATCCCCTAAAGTTACTATAAAGGATTTAAAATCATCTAGTTCTTGAGACATTTCAGGATTAGCTGCATAAAGATCACTGAACGCAGTTCCTATAGAAGTTAATAATTTACCTACCGATGCTGCAACCGCTTCCGGTTGAAAATCTCCACTGAAAGCTTTAAGGCCTTCTGCAATATCTGTTAATGCAGAACCTGCACCATCAACAGCCTCAATACCTTTTTGTATTTTATTTTCATCCCAACTAAAAAATAACCAAGAATCCGATTCTTCATTTTCTGCTCCACCAATAGAAGCAAAAGCAGAACCAACTAAACCTAATGTTGTTTTAATTTTCATAGCAACAGCTTCAGGATCTTCAATACCTGAAAATGTAGATAAGGCTTCTGCAATATTTCTTAATTCTGCACCTGCACCCTGTACTGATTCAACACCTTCTGCTACTTTATTCTTTTTAATTCCAAGTAGGCTTCCCCAAAAACCACCAGCCTGTACATTACCTTGATCGGCAACAGCTGCAAACGCTTCTTGTACAAAACCAACTGATTTAGATATAGCTGCCCCAACTGCATCAAAATCTACTTTAGATTCAACTAATTTTTGAAATTCAGTTAAACCAATTGCAATATCCTTTAAAGCGGTACCTGCACCTTGTACTGAAGATAATCCTTCTGCTACTTTATTCTTTTTAATTCCAAATAATGATCCAAAGAATCCACCTGCATCTACATTACCTTCCTCGGCTACGGCAGCAAATGCTCTTTGTATGAATCCAACTGTTTTAGATATTGCATCTCCTAATACAACAAAATCTACTTGACTATCTACTAATTTTTGAAATTCTGTTAAACCTACCGCTATACTAGTTAATGCTTTACCTGCACCCATTACAGAATCTATTCCTTTCTTAGTTGCATTAGGACTAAACGCATTTCCAAATACAGCTCCAAATAAACCTGTTGGGGTTGCAGCTTCTCCACCTGCTTGTGCAAAGGCTGTACTAATACCAGATAAAACTCCAGCTAATTGTACACTTTCTTCATCAGTCCAATCTAGTTTTTGATAATCTTTTAATCCTACTGATAATAAACTTAATGCTTTACCTGCTGCTGCAAAACCTGCGGCAGCTGATACCATAGCAACAGCATCTGCTCCACCGCTTATTGCGCCACCTATGCTTGCAAATATTCCTTTTATTCCTCCACCTTTAGGAGGCCCTATAAATGCCGTTTTTACACCAGCTAATGTTGTTGTTAGTTTAACAGCATCTTTTTCTGTAAAGTTAACTTTTTGAATAGCTGCTAATCCCGGTGCTAATAATAACAGTGCACCACCGATTGCTGCAAACGCTAGAGCTCCTGGTATAATAAATAATGCACCTAATCCTGCTGCTGCAAATTCTAAACCTAACATTAATAATAATGCACCCTGTACTCCAACATCTTCCATTGTAGTATCTTTAGTAGCATGAGCAAATGGAATATATCCTAAACCAAAGACTAATAAACCAACACCCATGGCAACCATTGAAAGTGCACCTTGTATTATAAAAGAAAATGCAAATCCTAATAAAGCAGTTGCTATTCCTAGCCCTACTAATATTCCTGCTTGTAATGCTATATCACCTAATGTTGGGGCTGTTAATGCAATTAATCCTGCATAGGCTGCATATCCTAAACCAAATACTGCTAAACCAATTCCCATCATAGCTAAAGCAACAGAACCTTTCTTAACTTGTTTATCAACTAAACCTAAAAGAGCTAC
>Ga0115564_10000763_pt1 | contig 31447 bp, 32 predicted proteins | sample COGITO_mtgs_1105_7_FD_88680 | JGI IMG/M metagenome (GOLD analysis project Ga0115564, IMG submission 88680) | Pelagic marine microbial communities from North Sea - COGITO_mtgs_110523 | ecosystem: Environmental > Aquatic > Marine > Epipelagic | place: Germany:Helgoland, sampling site Kabeltonne...
AGACGTGCATCCATATCCCACATCATCTAAATCCGCCGTCGTTGGCAAAAGCCCCGCAGCACGCGGTAAATCAGCCTCCATCGCGGCAAGGCTGTCGTTCGATACTTCCGACGCACTTGGAATACGCGACACGAACGTTGCGATGTCATCGTCTGGTAAGACCCGCCGTAATTCCGCCTCCATCGTCTCATCAGATTGCAAGACGATCAAACCAATCCGCCCGTCCGTGCCGATTTGCGGCGCAAGTGTATAGGGCAAACTCATGTATCAAGTCGCATCACTTGCGCAGAAGGTGCAGGAGACAAACGTTCCCATCCCGTATTCGTCACCACATAGTCATCCTCATGCACCATAAGGCCAGCACCACCTGACACGGACACAGCGGGTTCTAATGTGATCACCATGCCCGCCTCCAACACCGTGTGATCATCCACAATGAACGACAACCCTTCGGTCAATTGCAAGCCAAGCCCATGCCCCAAACGCCCCGCACTTTGGCCCCCTGCACCACCTGTGCAGACTTTATCCATCGCGTGGAAGATGTCGGCAGCTGTCGCGCCTGCTTTAAGCACGGCTTCGCCTGCTAGGGTCGCTTCCATCAGCTTGTCATACGCGCGCGCAATCGAGTTGCTTGGCGTGCCAACACTAAAGTTGCGATCAAAATCACTGAAATAGCCGTTACGAATGACGCCTGTGTCCAACATCAAGACCTCGCCCACTGCCAACGGATCATCACTGGCAGTAGAGATCACATCATCATAGCCATCGTGGCCTTTGCCACCAGAAAGATAGGGCACCCAATCGGCACCCTCCTCCAAGCAGAGAATTTGAAACCCACGAAACACATCACTCAACGACGACCCTGCGCGCGCTTTTTCGGGGACGCGCGCAAAAGCACGTCCGGCGATCTGGCAAGCCTCGCGTATCGCATCCACTTCGCGCGGCGATTTCACCATCCGCGCAGCGCGCATGACCTGCATGTCAGTGCCAATCTCGATCTCTTCGCGCAGCTTGATCCAATCGCCAAGTGGCATCCTCAAATGGCTCTCGATCCCATGCGGTGTGCCAATGCGACCCGCACCTGCCACCTCGCGCAAGCAATCGCGCAGAAGCGAGATGCCATCGTCCTGATAATCAGGCGCAGACCATGTTCGGATGTCCTCAACAACAGAGCGCGACATCAGTTCAGCGCCAATCGACGGGATCACAGCGATGGGCAGTCCATTTATGGGCAAAACCAGGAACCAAGGGCGAGTCGGGCTTTCCCAAAACCGCGTAAGATAGCCGGTGAGGTAGCGAATATCCGCCTCTTGCGTCAGCAATAACGCCGACAGGTCGTGCGCGACCATGCGGGTTTGCACACCTTTGATCCTTGTCAGGAATTCAGCCCTGTCGAACATTAGGCACCCTCGCTCAAGATACACAAAACACTGGCGTCACTTGGTAGGTCACTTAGTAATGCCGCCGCTACCCCAGCCGCGCCTGACGTACTGGAGGCAAGGGCGACGTCAGCGAGCTTGGGCAACACAGCAAAAGCTTCCTCTTCAGAAATCAATACAATTTCATCTGCATCGTGCGAGAGCCCCTTGAGTGCGATAAGCGACGCTTCTTTGCAATCGAGCCGTCCCATGTCCGAGACTGGTCCGCTGGCGGGTACGAAGGCCCCTGCTTTGATCGAATCGTAAATGGCGGGTGCGAATTCAGGCTCGACCACCGTGATCTTCGGCCCGTCACCCCAAACATCGCGGAACAAGGCGGCGCATGCACCCGCCAATCCGCCAACGCCTGCTTGCAAAAAGATATGTGTCGGTTCTTCCATTTGCTCTGTGCATTCTGCGGCCATCGCAAGATAACCTTCCATCAAGCGCTGCGGCAGATCGAAATACCCATCCCACGAGCTGTCAGAAAGCAAGGTCCAACCGTTGTCTTTAGCCGCTTTCTGCGCGCCTGCCATGCTCGCTTCGTAGTCGTCACCCTCGATGACAACGTCAGCGCCCTTTTCACGCAAACGATCCGCAAAATCGCTTGGCACGGTCTTGGCCAAATAAATGACAGCCTTAGCACCAAACACCTTGGCACCTGCGGCCACCGATATACCGTGGTTGCCCGCACTCGCCGTTATATACGTGCGCCCATCAAGCGTGCCGTGCTGGGATTCGTGCGCGATCACGTAGGCCGCCCCTAAAGCTTTGAAACTGCCCAAGCCCATGCGCCCGCGTTCATCTTTGATGTGCAGGCCAAGCGCGCTCACCATTGGCGTCACGCTATGTACTGGGCAGCGATCAAGCAGCGCGCGCGACGCGTCGGCATTGACCGAAGGCACAGGCGCAGTCTCTAGCCCAACGCTGATCCCCTGCCTGCGATATGTGTTTTGCAAAACCTGCATGAGATCCCCCCTAAGAATGTGTGCCACATCATTGCAAAAACCGCGCTGCGTCAACGTCTGAAAAGCCCTGCTTGTCGCATTGCCCCTAGAGCGTTTAGCCAGTAAGACACGCACAAATGGACGTTTTGGGGACCAAACCAGATGCAAGAGCCTACTATCACCACCGATCTCATCGCCTCTCACGGGCTAAAACCAGATGAATATAAGGTGATTTTAGAGATCATAGGACGCGAACCAAGCTTCACCGAACTCGGTATTTTTTCCGCCATGTGGAACGAGCATTGTTCTTATAAATCCTCCAAGAAATGGCTGCGCACGCTACCAACAGAAGGTCCTCAGGTCATTTGCGGCCCCGGTGAAAACGCGGGCATTGTCGACATCGGAGACGGCCAAGCGGTTGTTTTCAAAATGGAAAGCCACAATCACCCTTCCTACATTGAACCCTACCAAGGTGCTGCGACAGGCGTGGGTGGCATTCTGCGCGATGTGTTCACCATGGGCGCCCGCCCAATTGCAGCAATGAATTCGCTTAGCTTTGGTGAGACATCTCACTCTAAAACCCGTCAGTTGGTAAACGGTGTGGTTGAAGGTGTTGGTGGATATGGCAACTGCTTTGGCGTCCCAACTGTCGGTGGTGAAGTGCGCTTTGATCCCGCCTACAACGGCAATTGCCTTGTGAACGCTTTCGCAGCGGGTCTCGCGGATACAGACAAGATTTTTTATTCAGCAGCTTCTGGCGTCGGCATGCCTGTGGTCTATCTTGGTGCAAAGACGGGCCGTGATGGCGTTGGCGGCGCGACCATGGCTTCGGCTGAATTCGACGACACAATTGAGGACAAACGTCCCACAGTCCAAGTAGGTGATCCCTTCACTGAAAAGCGCCTCATGGAAGCCACGCTAGAGTTGATGCAAACTGGTGCAGTGATTTCGATCCAAGATATGGGTGCTGCGGGCCTAACCTGCTCTGCGGTGGAAATGGGCGACAAAGGCGGGCTTGGCGTACGCCTTGATCTTGAATGCTTGCCAGTGCGTGAGACTAATATGACGGCATATGAGATGATGCTTTCGGAATCTCAGGAACGCATGCTGATGGTTCTCAAGCCCGAGTTTGAAGTAGAGGCTAAAGCCGTGTTCGACAAATGGGATCTGGATTTCGCAATCGTCGGTAAAACGATTGAGGAAGACCGCTTTTTGATCGTACACAACGGTGAGGTAAAAGCGGATCTGCCCTTGAGCAAACTCGCCTCTTCCGCGCCAGAATATGATCGTCCTTGGGTGGCGACACCCGCTGCTGAAACACTGAGCGATGTGCCGCAAATTGATCCGATTGATGCTATAAAAACAATACTGAGCAGTCCGAATTACGCCTCCAAGCGGTGGGTGTATGAGCAATATGACAGCCAGGTCATGGGTGATACCATCCGTATTCCAGGTGCAGGCGCGGGCATTGTGCGCGTACATGGCACGCCAAAGGCGCTCGCCTTCACCTCCGATGTGACGCCTCGCTATGTTATGGCGAATCCTGTTGAGGGTGGGAAACAAGCGGTGGCCGAAGCTTACCGCAACTTGACAGCTGTCGGCGCGAAGCCCTTGGCGACAACAGACAATATGAACTTTGGCAATCCTGAAAAACCCGAAATCATGGGCCAATTTGTTGGCGCAATTGATGGGATTGGCCAAGCGGTCAAAGCACTGGATATGCCCATCGTGTCGGGCAACGTCTCGCTTTATAATGAAACCGATGGCACAGGCATTCTACCTACCCCGACGATTGGCGCGGTTGGTTTGCTGGCCTCTGAAGACGAATTGATCATAGGTGATGTGCGCGACGGCCATGTCGCGATCTTGATTGGGGAAACCACGGGGCACTTGGGCCAATCTGCACTGCTCGCAGAAGTGTTCAATCGCGCTGATGGCGACGCCCCCCATGTTGATTTGGCCGCTGAATCCAAGCACGGCGATTTCATCCGCGACAACCGCGAATGGATCAAAGGCTGCACGGACCTCTCTGATGGTGGTCTTGCATTGGCCGCCTTTGAAATGGCTGCGACTGCTAACGTAGGGCTGACACTTGATAGTGCGGACACGCCCGGATTGTTTGGCGAAGACCAAGCCCGTTACCTAATCGCGTGCAACTTCGATCAAGCAGAAGCGCTTATGGGGGCTGCGACGAAAGCAGATATCCCCATAGCCTTCGTTGGCAAATTTGGCGGAGATGATGTGACGTTTGGTGGCTCTTCCGCGCCACTTGCAGAGTTGATTGCCGCCTCAGAGGAGGTATTTCCGAGCTTGTTTGCCTAAACGCCTCTTGCTCAACCCCCGTCCCACTTCTACATCTTACGCGAAGAGATTTTGAAAGGCACAGAAATGGCAATCACAGCGCAAGAGATTGAAACGCTTTTGAATGACGCTTTCCCTGAGGGGCAAGTGACGGTGCAAGGCGACGACGGTCAGCACTTTGCGGCTGAAGTGATCGATGCTTCTTTCAAAGGTAAGAACCGCGTGCAGCAACAACGCTCTGTCTATGCGGCCTTGAAGGGCAAAATGGACGGCAGTAACGGCGAATTGCACGCGTTGGCTTTGACGACAAAAGTCCCAAGTTAAGGAAAGTACCTTGCACAGGACTTGGAAAATTCTTCTTAATATTTTCCGTCCGCACAAGCATGATGCAGCCAACCCGCCATTGGGCACGGAAGCCACAGACCTCAAAATTATCAACCGCGTCAACGCTGAGAACGATAGATTAAACAAGCTAAATGATAGCTATCGCCACCGTTAAAACGACACATTAAGGAAATCAGAAATGAGCGATATTAAAGAAGCCATCCAAACAACCGTCACTGACAACGCTGTTGTGTTGTTCATGAAGGGCACAAAAGAGATGCCACAATGCGGGTTTTCATCCCGTGTGGCGGGTGTGTTGAACTACATGGGCGTTGAATTTGCGGACGTAAACGTGCTCGCAGATGAAAACATGCGCCAGGGCATTAAGGATTTCTCTGACTGGCCAACGGTCCCACAGCTCTACGTCAAAGGCGAGTTTGTTGGCGGCTGCGATATCATCACGGAAATGACGCTGTCGGGCGAGTTGGACACTCTTTTTGACGAGAATTCCGTCACTTATGACAAAGACGCGGCGGACAAAATCCGAGAATCAAACGGCTAATCCACAGCCTCATATTTAGCGATATGATGCCCGCTGCGCACTGCGGCTTCGCAGGCTAGCGCCATAGATTTACGACTGTCCGCCTCGGCCACGCGCAGAGGCGGATGATAAATCACCTCAACCTTCCCCGCTTTGCGCACCGCAAGTGTCTTTATCAAATGCGGGAAGAAATCCATCGCGCCCCACCACCCGTAAAAACGTGCCTCTTCGCCGGATGGCGCGAAATAGTTCACCGTAACAGGTTGAACCCAAAGAATATCTTTCAATTCAGGCGTAAAGAATGCCGCAAATAGCGTTGATTTGAATGGCAGCACTCGCCTCCCATCGGTCGATGTGCCCTCTGGAAAAAACAGCAGTTTGTGTCCTGCATTCAAACGCCCTTCAAACACCTCTTTTTGCGCGCGCGCTTTGCGCGGGTTGCGCTCGATGAACACCGTGCCCGTCGCTTTCGCTAATACGCCAATGCCAGGCCAACGCGCCACCTCGGACTTGGAGACAAAATACACGCGCTTCGCCGCGTTGAGTGCAAAAATATCAAGCCAAGAGCTGTGATTGGCAACTACCGCCCCCGCGTCCTGCATTTGAGTGCCCTTGACCGAGAATGGCATCCCCATCAAGCGAAACGCATTGCGACAGACAAATTGGGTAATGAAAGGCGTCATCGGACGACCCAGTCCAAAAATTGGCCGTTCTATCAAACGTAACAGCAACAAAAGGATCAGACATCCAAACACAAGAAAAAGGATTGGAACCGCTCGCATCACAAAGCGGAGCCATCCCATGAGCCCAATTGTGCTTAGATCGACTGTATCGTCGTTATCTGGGGCCCACGTCGGTGTCATCGTGCATGCTCCTTTGTGTAAAGCCTGCGTATCTTATCGCTCGTTTTGTTAACGTCCAAGACAAGGCACACATCGGTAGTGTTAAACCTGTGATCTACGTGCGCCCCGCCGCCGACACCGCCACCTAGCCGCAAATAAGCTTTGATCAAAGAGGGCATCTGCGTTATCGCGCTTTTGCGATCTATGTCATCGCTAGTATTTCCAGAAAAGACAGCACGCGGATGACGCGCGATAGGGCGAATACCCACAGGACAAAGATGGTTCTTTTGCAATAACGTCAGAGGCTTATGGAGGCATTCGATATCGGTGCCTCGAAAGCTGGCGGTGCCAAACAGAATGTCAAATTTTTCTTGCAACACATACCCCGCCAAAGCGGACCAGAGATGATACATCGCCATACCGCCACGATAGTCTTTGTGCAAACACGAGCGCCCAAGCTCCAAGAGCCGCAATCCCGACACTGTCAGCGCATCAATGTTAAATTCAGCCTCTGAGTAAAAGCCGCCTGCCCGCGCTGCCCCCTCATTATCAAGTAGCCGATACACACCGACCACTTGCTGCGAAACCGTCCCACCGCGTGCACGATCCAAAAGCAGCATATGACGCGCAAAACGATCAAAGCGGTCTTTTTCTAAACGGGTGTCATGCTCAACCAGATCGCCGTCGCCGCCAAGTTCATCCACAAAAACATCATATCGCAGTGCTTGAGCGGCACTTAGGTCTTCATCAGAGCGCGCGAAAACTATGTCGAAATGTGGCTCAGACATGCGAGGCGTGTTCCTGAATTTGTGTGCGCAAGCACTCGGACCGAGGTCTAGACGAAAAATAGAGCAAGGCACATCACGAATTTAAGAAACACTGAACTCATTCTTGACGTGTTTTAATGCAACTAAAGATTGATTTACAGAAAATTAACCTTCATCTCCCACCAAAGACAGGCACAAGAGCCACTCGAGAGCTATCGATAACAATTTTTCCAATTTCACGAAAATTCACGGTCACCCGACCATCGATCACAGATTGCACCTGTCCTAAGCCCCACTCTCTTTCACTGGGGTGGCGCACGATCATGCCGGGTTCGAGGAATGCATTCAAATCAGTCATAATCACAAGGCTCTGAGGACACTCTATTGGGTGAACATAAGCTATAATTTTCCGCTTTGGTAGGCGCGTGCATCTGTCCTGATCTGATCAGGCCAACTGGCGCGATTAACAATGGCACGGAACTCCTTTCCATGTCTGGCGCGTCTCAAAGTCCCGAAATAGAACTGATTGCACAAAGTGTAGACGCAGCGAATGCACGAATCTGCTTCTTTAGAATCGCATACGGCGCAACAAGCACCGAACAGTTCCTTGGACGCTCTGAAATAACGAGTATTTTGCGAGATTTTATAAAAGGAACGCGATTGGTACTCAATTGGCATCCGCTGGAAGATGTGACGCGCAGTGAGGTGCAATTGGTGTTCTTAGCCATCCAGTGTGCGGAACAAGCGCTTCCTTATGGTGGTCACGCTGAGGTCAAGCGCCTAAGAGGACGCTAGTCGCTCGCGCTGAGCGGCGAACGTATCAGCCTTGATCAAGATCTTTGGGACTCTTTGGCAGGCACTTCGGAGTTTAAACCCGAGGCCTACCGAGAGACGATTCCAGCGCATGTACAATTTTTGCTCTTGCCCATGCATGCGCGTGACTTGAGTCGCACGCCGAGCTACGCTCAGAGCGAAGCTGAGGTCACCTTGCTCGTTTGAAAGCCACTACGCACGCGTCGCGCCATCACCTTCGACAAGGTATTTGAAGCTTGTCAATTGCGCGCCACCAACAGGTCCGCGCGCGTGCATCTTGCCTGTTGCGATGCCAATTTCAGCCCCCATGCCAAACTCCCCACCATCCGCAAACTGGGTGGAGGCATTGCGCATCAAAATCGCACTATCAAGCTGACTAAAGAACTGCGCTGCGGCGCGATCATCCTCTGTCATGATGCAATCGGTATGGTTCGAACCAAACGTGCGGATATGCGCAATCGCTGCATCGCAATCATCGACAACTTTAACAGCGATAATCATATCCAAAAATTCTTGGCCAAAATCATCCGCAGTGGCGGGCGTGGTGCCCTTAATCTCTGCCAATGCGCCCTCTGCGCGCACCTCGACACCAGCATCCATCAACGCGCGCACAAGATCTTGGCCGATCGTATCCACAACGTCCTTATGGATCAGCAAACACTCCGCTGACCCGCAAATCCCTGTGCGGCGGGTCTTGGCGTTCAGCACCACGTCCAGCGTCTTGGCCGGATCCGCTGCCGCATCCACATAGATATGCACGATACCCTCAAGATGCGCGAACACAGGCACGCGCGCTTCGCGTTGCACGAGGCCCACAAGACCCTTGCCCCCGCGCGGCACAATTACATCAATCGTGTCAGTCATAGTCAGCATTTCTTGCACAGCCGCGCGATCACGCGTTGGCACCAGTTGAATGCTGTCCGCAGGCAGTCCCGCTTTCACCGCACCATCGACCATTGCTGCGTGGATCGCACCGGAGCTATGAAAGCTCTCAGAACCGCCGCGCAAGATCACCGCATTGCCGGACTTGAGACACAAAGCTCCCGCGTCCGCCGTCACATTAGGGCGGCTTTCATAGATGACGCCGATAACACCCAAAGGGGTGCGCACGCGGCGAATGTTCAAACCGGACGGCATATCCCATTGCGCAAGTAGTTCCCCAACAGGATCAGCCTGTTCCGCCACTGCGCGCAGCCCGTCAACGATCCCTTGGATGCGCTCTTCGTCGAGCATCAAACGGTCCATCATCGCATCAGAAAGGCCTTTGTTGCGTCCATATTCCAAATCGAGGAGGTTCGCAGCAACAATCGCGTCACGGGTCTTCCAAACTGCTTCCGCAGCACCGATCAAAGCAGCATGTTTGCGCTCTGCACTGGCGCTCGCAAGTACGGCAGAGGCGGCTTTCGCGCGCGCACCTATGTCGGCCATCAAGGCCGGAATATCTTCAAAAACTTTCATCACTGCCTCCGAGTTCTAAATTGCCATATCATCTCTGTGAATAAGGGCTGCGCGTCCCGCATACCCTAGAATATCTTCAATTTCAGTGCTGCGATGACCCTTGATCTCGTCAGCTTCAACACTGGTGTAACGGGTCAGCCCATAACCCAATGTGTGCCCGTCCGGCCCTTCAATCGCAATACTATCGCCGCGCTCAAATTGACCGATGACTGCGACAACCCCCGCAGGCAGCAAGGATTTACCCGCCGTGAGCGCTTTGGCCGCCCCCGCATCCAAACGCACGGCACCGCGTGGCTTCATCGCGAATATCCACGCTTTGCGCGCCAAATGGGGATCCGTTTGCGCAACAAATCGCGTAGCCTTCGCCCCCGCTTCTAATGCCTGGATCGGGCGCAAGACCGAGCCTTCGGAAATGATCATCGCACAGCCCGCAGCCATCGCAGTTTTGGCCGCCATCACCTTTGTTTTCATGCCGCCTTTGGACAGGCCTGACGTCGGATCACCCGCCATCTCTTCGATCTCTGGCGTGATTGCGTCCACGGTTTCAAAGCGGGTCGCGGCAGGGTCCAGCATAGGGTTCGCGGTATAAAGGCCATCGACGTCCGAGAGCAAAATCAAATGATCCGCACCCACTGTAACGGCCACTTGCGCAGCTAAACGATCATTGTCGCCAAAGCGGATTTCATCCGTCGCTACAGTGTCGTTTTCATTGACGATTGGCACCGCGCCAAGAGTCAAAAGCTGCTCAAGCGTCGCGCGGGAATTGAGATAGCGTCGTCTGTTGGCGCTGTCTTCTAACGTCACAAGCACTTGTGCGGCGGTGATCTTATACGGAGCCAGCGCTTCCTCATAGGCGCGCGCGAGGCGAATCTGCCCAACAGCCGCCGCCGCTTGGCTTTGCTCAAGGGCGAGCGCAGTATTTCGTAATCCAAGCGCACCGCGCCCCAAGGCGATAGAGCCTGAGGAGACTAAGACGACGTTTACCCCGCGCGCGCGCAACATTGCGACATCTTCCGCGAGCCCCGTCAACCAATCTGCGCGCAAGCGACCATTCTCGACCAACAGCGCCGAGCCGATCTTGATCACAACGCGTTTGGCACTCCTTAGGGTTGCCACGGCGTATCCTCCGCCTCGCCCAAATGTGCGCGCAGGCGATTGTCATCAATCTCTGCTCGCAAGGCGCGCAGCACGTCTGTCGTGCCCAACTTAGCAGCCCCTGACATTTCCATAACAGGACTACCGGATGCCTCTTCCAATGCGGCTTTCGCTTCTGCGCGCATCTCTGCATCAAGCGCGTCGACTTTGTTGAGCACAGTGACGCGCGGCTTTTCGGCCAGCTCTCCACCGTAAGCTTCAAGCTCACCAATGATGGTGTTGTAGTCATCCGCGATGTTTTCAGACGTCCCATCAATCAAATGCAACAAGACTGCGCATCGTTCCACATGGCCCAAGAAACGTACGCCAAGACCGACGCCTTCATGTGCGCCCTCAATAAGGCCAGGGATGTCAGCGACAACAAATTCAACGTTATCAACGCCAACCACGCCGAGGTTCGGGTGCAATGTGGTGAACGGATAATCTGCAATCTTTGGTCGAGCATTTGATGTCGCTGCCAAGAACGTGGATTTGCCAGCGTTCGGCAGACCCAAAAGGCCCACATCTGCAATGAGTTTTAGGCGTAGCCAGATCGTACGCTCCACCCCTTCCTGACCAGGGTTGGCGCGACGCGGTGCTTGATTGGTCGCAGATTTAAAATGCAGGTTTCCAAAACCGCCATTGCCACCTTTGGCGATCAAAACCCGCTGACCCAGATCGGTCATATCCGCGATGACCGTTTCCTGATCTTCGTCCATGATCTCAGTACCAACAGGTACGCGCAGAATTATATCATCACCATCTTTACCCGTACGGCCCTGCCCCATACCCGGCTGACCGCTTTTGGCAAAGAAATGCTGCTGATACCGAAAATCGATCAGCGTGTTCAAACCATCTACAGTTTCAACCCAAACAGAGCCACCACAGCCACCGTCGCCGCCATTTGGGCCACCGTATTCAATAAATTTCTCACGGCGAAAGCTGACAGATCCGCCACCGCCGCCGCCACTACGAATGTAAACTTTGGCCAGATCGAGAAATTTCATGTCAGTGCTTTCTGTTGCTTACCGCGCGGTCTACGCGCTTAACCGAGTTTGCGCAAATAGGTCCATGTGGCCAGATTCGCCGCGCGCGCGACAACATAGGTCTCCGCATCGCCAATATAGTCGAACCCAACGTTTGTGAGCACTTTGGCAGAGGCGGGATTGTCCTGAAAAATCGATGCAAAGAACGTCTTGTTCCCCAGTGGATTCGCATTTATGGGTTCGGCAACCGCATCAGAGGCTGCGCCCGTGTTCCAATAGGCAGGCGAAACCCATCCCTTCAATTCCGCTTGATCCTCATCCAACCGATTAAGCGCGATAAGGCCGATCAGATCCGGTCCGTCTTGCGCGCTAAGATCGAGCGCCCAGATCTCTTGCTGATGCACACCATCACCTGCGCGTGCAATGAGCGCCTCTGTGGTGCCAGAAGGCAAAGGATGAGGAATGTTGCTGGTCATTTTGGCAACGCGCGCATCGCTAGTATAGAGCTCAATCAGGCCCACATCCACAGTTTTCAGTGGGCGGAGCATCAAAGTGTCGCCGTCAATCACAGTTAGCGGGAATTTTGTCATCGCATTCATGCTGTTGCGCCTCCAAACAAAACGAAAAGGACAGACGCGACTGTAAGCGCGGCTAAGGTCCACATAAGATAGGTTTCCGCCCGCGTGCCCGCGACAGATTGTGCAATTTTGTGACCTGCAAAAGTCCAAATTGGGTGCAACACGATCTGGCATCCCAATAGACACGCAGCGATAATTGCCGTTGCTTCAAGCGTTGGTGTGCCAGGGGAGACGAAAGCCGTAAAGCCACCCACAATCATTGCCCATGCTTTGGGATTAAGCGGATGCACGATCAACCCCGCAGCGAAACCCGGCGCTTTTGCTTCAGATTGCGTGTTGAGGCGCAAGTTGGCGACCTTCCAAGCAAGCCAAATGATATAGGCGGCCGAAATGTATTTAAGGGCAACGAACAGAATCGGCACGCTCTCAGCCAAGCTCATCAAGCCAAATCCAATGGGCCAGATGATAAGCTGCTTGCCAAGCGCGACACCGGCGACAAATGGAAGGGCGGCCTTGAACCCAAAGCGCGCGCCAGTAGCCATAAGCGCCATGTTAGCGGGACCGGGCGTACCCACTTGCGAAGCAGCAAAAATTAGGAAAAGCCCAAAATTAACGCTCATGATGTGTGTCCTTCCCATCGAGAGCTATCTAAAATCATCCGTTGGATGCTGACAGCTCTCATCACGTTTGACGTCGCTTGAATGACTTCGGCTTCTTGAAACCCTAGTTTATCCACAACGCTACACGATGCGATATTCTCCAAATGATATCCCAAAATCAAACTAGGATGATCCTCTATGAAATAATCACTCAAGACAACGTTGGCGGCTTCAGGCATATAACCTTGGCCCCAGAACGGTTTGCCCAACCAATAACCAAGTTGCGCACCGTAAGAGATGCAGCCCATGAAAACATTGTCGCAGCAAATCGCAGAATACACTTCCACGCCTTGCGAAGTAACGCAGCTGACGAAATCTTTAGCGTCAGCGCATAAATACGACCAAGGTACAAGCGTCAGCCATTTGTCAACTTTCACATTATTGATAATCGCGAAAAGAGTATCAGCGTCCATTATTTCAATATGACGCAACACAAGGCGATCAGTTTCAATGTGAGGTGTCATTGACCAAGCCTCCAAAAGAAAAAGGATCGGCGTTTCCACCGATCCCTTGAATGTCATAGCAATTTAGAAACGGCTTATTCAGCGGCCTCCGCGACCGGGAGAACCGAAATAAATGTACGGCCTTTAAGGCCCTTGTGGAACTTAACCGCACCGTCTGTCACAGCAAAGATCGTGTGATCTTTACCAAGACCAACGCCCTCGCCCGGCCAGAACTTTGTGCCACGCTGACGAACTATGATGTTACCCGCGATTGCCGCTTGGCCACCGTAGAGTTTTACACCAAGACGGCGACCCGCTGAGTCACGACCATTGCGGGATGAGCCGCCTGCTTTTTTATGTGCCATCTGGTCTCTCCTTAGCCTTTAGCCAAAGTGCTGGCCTGTTCGACCCACTCAGCTTTCACTTTCACTGCGTCAAAAGTATCAACATCAATTGCAGCAATTTGCTTATACGTTGTGATGCCAGCCTCGTTCAGCTTTTTCACTGCCGCGGGACCTACACCGGTGATCGCAGTAAGATCGTCAGATCCTGCGGAAGTTGGCGCTGTTGTTGCCTTTACTGCAGCCTTCTTAGGCGCAGAATTCGGGGCAGTTTCACCACCACCAGAAACAGCCCCTGCACCAATCGCAGCTTTCACGCCGGACCTGTCGCCACCGGACGCAAGGATGTCACCAATACGTACCAAAGTCAGCTTCTGACGGTGACCTTTTGTACGCTGGGAGCCGTGCTTACGACGACGTTTGACGAAGTTGATAACTTTTTCGCCTTTGATCTGGTCCACGACCTCGGCCTGAACGGCAGCGCCGTCAACCATAGGTGCGCCGACGACAGTCTTGTCGCCGCCCAGCATCAGGATTTCGTTGAATTGTACGGTTTCACCCGCATCAGCCGCTAGCTTTTCCACTCGTAGCATATCGCCAGACTGGACCTTATATTGCTTGCCGCCGGTTTTCATTACCGCGAACATATGTGTTCTTCCTTGTCTTCCGCGTTTCTAGGGTCCCGTTCCCGGCGTTTCTAAGGGGATCTCACCCTACCCATAAACAGCGTGCACCGTATGTGCGTCATTAAAATGCATCCACAAACGGGAATCCCAGCGCAGATTAGGGGCTTATGTGATGTAAGTAGTGGGCTGTCAAGGCGAAGCTGGCGCAGATTTGATCTCTAAATCGAAGACGATGATGCCATCTGCTCCACCTTCGCAGATCGTGCACAGATTCGCATCGGGTACGAGGTATTCAAGGTGCTCTTCATACCGGGCGAGAGCGCCTTTGTCAGTAAAGCGGATCACAAACGATCGGTATAGTCAGTCGATTTGCTTTCGAAATCACGATTAGGACCAGATTCGAAACTAAGAATGCCATAAAGTGACATGCTCAGGTTTGACAACCGCTCAAAAACCTCAGCTCTCTCGGAAGTGCTCACACGCGGCAAGACATTGCAAAAGACGGCATGAAGGATCACCCTAAGGACCCCAACCCTATGACGCCGCCTGCCCTTTTTCTTCGATCGCAGCGGCGAGCGATTCTGCACGCGCGGCGATTTCAGCCAAGGTCTCGCTGATGTGGCTTGGAATAACAGGCACTTCTACTTTTTCATGCGCACGTGCCGGTTTGTTTTGAAGCGCGGTCAATTCGCTTCGCACGGCTGCGAGTTCTTTTTCTAGCCCACGTGCTTTGTCTTCCGTCGCAGCAGTTTTATCGGCAAGCATCAAACCGGCCATCAACAACATCCGTGGTTCTGGAATGCGGCCTATTTGGCTCGCCAAAGTTTGCGCTTCCGTATCGAGGATGCCCGCCGCCGAATGCAAGTACTTCTCTTCACCTTCTTGGCAGGCCACTTCGAATTGACGTCCACCGATGGAAATTACGACTTCAGGCATCAGAGCTCCCCTTTGCATCGTCAGCTTTCGCCGCATCTTGCGCTGCGCGTTTCACCAAGGGTTCAAGCGCTGCAAGTACCGCATCTGCCTGAGCCATTTCTACCGAGCGTGTCGCGCGCAAAGTTTCTAGTTCTGCAAGCATCGCTTTATTGATCAAATGTGGCTCGTTCAAACCCTGCTCTAAGGCGTCGCGCAATCCGAGGTTCGATTGACGCAAATCTTCAGCAGCGCGGCGCAGGCGCTGCAGTTCACTATCCAGCTTGGCCGTGGTCCGTTTTTGCTCTGCTGCTTGAATGTCCACTGCAGAAGCATGGCGATCCGCCGTGTCGCGCACAGACTTCATTCGCTCTTCCAATTGCGCATTCGCCAACTTTTCGTCGTTTAGCGCTTTTTCAAGCTCGTCCACGCGTGCGGCGGTGACGTCCAACGACGCTTGCATTTCAGCCGGATAAGAACCCTCAGGCGCAGGGGGCGCTAGTCCGTCCAGTCCAGTTCCAATTCGATCCAGCGCCGCAGTGATCCGGCGCTCGAGCTCGGTGATGTCGCTCATCGTGCTCTCCCTCGTCTTTCAAAACTTGGCCACATGTCTCACGCGAATCGCTTCTTTGTGCGGCTTTTCTTAACTTTAGCCAAAGGCAAAGCGAAATACTCCCCCCCTTTTAACCCAGACACTTATGCAGCGCGCTTGATCTTTGCCCATAGCTTGATATGCAACGCGCGAACGCTCACTGCTTCTCACAAAGGACGACCCTTTTGGATATTGCTGCTCTCCGCTCCGCCAATCCTGATCACTGGAACAAAGCCACCGCTATTCGCGCGCTGACCTTGGACGCGATCCATGCCGCCAATTCAGGCCACTCAGGTATGCCGATGGGCATGGCTGATGTTGCGACTGTGCTGTTTGAAAAGCACATGAAGTTTGACGCGAGCGCGCCGCTTTGGGCAGATCGCGATCGCTTTATACTGTCTGCGGGTCATGGCTCTATGCTGCTTTATTCCCTGCTCTATCTTGTGGGCGACGCACAGATCACTTTGGATCAGGTGAAGAACTTCCGTCAAAAGGGCGCGTTGACAGCGGGTCATCCCGAGAATTTCCTTGCAGATGCCATTGAGACAACGACAGGCCCATTGGGCCAAGGCATTGCCAATTCTGTCGGTTTTGCGATGGCCGAAGAAATCCAACGTGCTCGCTTTGGCAAGAAAGTTGTCGATCACTATACATATGTGATCGCGGGTGACGGTTGCTTGATGGAAGGTGTCAGCCAAGAGGCGATCGGCATTGCAGGACGTCACGAGCTGGGCAAACTGATCGTACTTTGGGACAACAACAACATCACCATCGATGGCACGGTTGAGTTGTCTGATCGTACAGATCAAATGATGCGTTTTAAGGCCTCCGGCTGGCACGTTCAGGAAATTGACGGCCATAATCCTGAAGAAATTGACGCAGCGATCACAGCCGCGAAGAAGTCCAAAAAGCCGTCGATGATTGCATGTAAAACACACATCGCACTGGGCCACGCGGCGCAAGATACCTCCAAAGGCCACGGCGCATTGACAGATGACTCGCAAATGGCGGACGCCAAGGCGCTTTACGGTTGGACCTCAGGTCCATTCGAAGTACCAAGCAAAATCAAATCCACTTGGGAGGCCATCGGTGCACGCGGCGCATCCGAGCATGCCGCTTGGAAAGAGCGTTTCGCAAGTATTCCAAACAACAAACAGGCAGAGTTCACACGCGCCTACGATCTGGAAACGCCGAAAAAACTGGCCGCGACGATCAAAGCTTTTAAAAAACAGGTTACAGAGAGCGCGCCAAAGGTGGCAACGCGAAAAGCTTCCGAGATGACGCTGCAAGTGATCAACCCGATAATGCAAGAAACTGTTGGTGGATCTGCGGACCTTACAGGCTCCAATAACACTAGGACCGGTGATATGGGCGTGTTCGACACAGACAACCGAGAGGGTCGCTATGTGTATTGGGGTATTCGCGAGCATGGCATGTCGTCTGCAATGAACGGCATGGCGCTGCACGGCGGCATTCGTCCTTATGGTGGCACATTCATGTGTTTCACCGATTATGCGCGACCTGCGATGCGTCTTGCGGCTTTGTCCAAGATCCCGACCGTCTTCGTGATGACCCACGACAGCATTGGTTTGGGTGAAGATGGCCCAACGCATCAACCTGTAGAACACCTAGCAATTTCGCGCAGCACTCCAAACACTTATGTGTTCCGCCCCGCGGATACGGTCGAAACCGCGGAAAGCTGGGAAGTCGCGCTGACAAGCAAAACGACGCCATCTGTTCTGGCACTTTCACGTCAAAACCTTCCAACCGTGCGCCTAGAGCATAAGACAAAGAACCTTTCCGCACAGGGTGGCTACGTGCTGGCCGATGCGGATGGCAAGCGTCAGGCAATCATCATGGCCTCCGGTTCCGAGGTCGAAATCGCCCTAGCCGCGCGTGATCTGTTGCAAGCTGACGGCATCGGTACGCGCGTAGTTTCTATGCCCTGCATGGAACTTTTCGCCGAGCAAGATGCATCCTACCGTAAGCGCGTTCTACCGGGCGGCCCTGTACGTGTTGCTGTCGAAGCAGGTGTTCGTATGGGCTGGGATCAATGGCTCTTAGGCGAGCGTGGCCGCGAGGCGAAAGCTGATTTCGTTGGGATGGACAGCTTTGGTGCCTCGGCTCCTGCAGATGAACTTTATGAGCATTTCGACATCACAGTAGCGGCGACCGCTGCGAAAGTGAAATCGCTATTGGGGCTTAGCTAAGGTGCCCTGCGTGCTGCAGCACGCAGGGCACATCACATGAAACCCTTTGAAATCTTCTGCGCCTGCCCTCCGGGACTAGAGCACTACCTTCACACCGAAGCACTTGAAGAAGGCTTCAAAGGCGCAGAAATAGCAGCCGGAGGAATCACATTTATGGGTCTTTGGCCCAACGTGATGCGCGCCAATTTGAAACTGCGCGGGGCGTCGCGAGTGCTCGCACGTTTTGCCAGCTTTCGCAGCTTCAACCTCAGCCAGCTCGAAAAACAGACCCGCACACTAGAATGGAGTACGCTGCTGCTGGCGAATACTCCCTTTCGCGTTGACGTCACCACACGCAAATCGAAGATCTACCATGCGGGAGCCGCGAAAGAGCGCATAGAAAAGGCAATAAACGAACATGTAGGCACCACAATCGCCGACAACCCCATCAAAATCATGGTCCGCATTGACGATAACCTGTGCACTTTTTCCATCGATACATCCGGCGACCCGCTCCACCAGCGCGGTCATAAAGAAGCGGTCGGAAAAGCCCCTATGCGCGAAACCCTTGCCGCCCTTTTTCTGCGCGCCAGTGGCTTTGACGGCACCGAACCTGTGCTCGACCCCATGTGTGGATCTGGCACGTTCGTCCTGGAAGCCGCTGAAATCGCGTGCAATCTCAAACCAGGCCGCTCGCGTGGCTTCGCCTTCGAGCGCCTGGCAACCTTTATGCCTGACCGTTGGGCCGAATTACGCAGCGATCTAACACCAACCGAAACAAATATTCACTTCCATGGATCGGATCGCAACGCAGGCGCAATTTCCAACGCAGAAGCCAACGCGGCCCGCGCAGGCGTCGCGCAGAACTGCAGTTTCACTGAAGCTGCTATCAGCGATCTACAACGCCCCGATGGCCCACCCGGTTTGATTATCCTCAACCCACCTTACGGTGCCCGTATTGGCGATAAGAAACAACTCTACGCGCTCTACGGCGCGCTCGGCAGCACGCTGAAGGCCCGCTTCAAAGGTTGGCGTGTAGCGATCATCACAACCGATAGCGACCTCGCGCGCACCTCTAGCTTGCCTTTCAACGAAACCAGCGCCCCAATCCCGCACGGCGGCCTTAAAGTACGCCTACACCAAACAAAAGCACTGAGCTAACCCAGTCATCTTGCCTTTAAACTCTGGGGGTTTGGAGGCTGACCCCAGCTATTCCGATCATGAAATGATTGGAATTCAAAAGCCCCGAATCAAATCTGCTCGTATAGCAAACTGTTACCGCAATCATTTCTGAAACCCTCAAACCCGTTAGCGCAACCACTCATAAACACTCCAAGTTTATCGCTAACACATTGCCAATATTCACCTTTTTCTTTGGCTCCTCGCCCGCCAGCCCGCTATACCTCCCCCAACGACAGCGTCTGCAGGAGACCACTATGACCGTAACTTTAGGCATCAACGGCTTTGGGCGCATCGGACGCTCCACACTCGCCCATATCGCGGAAGCTGCGCGCAATGATGTCCAAGTAGTCAAGATCAACGCAACAGGGCCAATTGAAACCAGCGCACATTTGCTGCGTTACGACAGCGTGCACGGCCGCTTCCCTGGCGATGTAAAAGTCTCAGGCAACACCATGGATCTGGGGCGCGGCCCGATGGAAATGTTCTCGACCTACGACCCGCAAGAGCTTGATTGGAGCGGTTGCGACGTTGTCCTCGAATGCACAGGCAAGTTCAATGACGGCGAAAAAGCCGCCGTTCATATAGAACGTGGTGCGAAATCCGTCCTCATCTCTGCCCCCGCAAAAAACGTGCAACGCACGGTCGTTTACGGCGTGAACCACCGCGATATGATCGCTGGTGAAACAATGATCTCTAACGGGTCCTGCACGACCAACTGTCTCGCTCCCCTCGCGAAAGTCTTGGACGAAGCTATCGGTATCGAGCGGGGCATTATGACGACCATCCATTCCTACACAGGCGATCAGCCGATGTTGGATCGCCGCCACTACGATCTGTACCGTGCGCGCGCCGCTGCAATGGCCATGATCCCCACCTCGACAGGAGCAGCCAAAGCTTTGGGCGAAGTGCTTCCGAACCTCAAAGGCAAGCTTGATGGCACCTCTATGCGCGTGCCGACACCCAACGTCTCCGCGGTTGATTTGACCTTTGAAGCAAAACAAAATGTCACCGTCGCAGATGTGAATGAAGTCGTAGAAGAAGCAGCGGGAGGCCACATGGGTGCAGTGTTGTCCTATGATCCAGAACCAAAAGTTTCGATCGATTTCAACCACACAGAGCACAGCTGTATCTTTGCGCCGGATCAAACCAAAGTTGTTGGTGGCCGTACCGTGCGGGTTTTGGCATGGTATGACAATGAATGGGGCTTTTCAGCCCGCATGGCCGATGTTGCGGCTACTTTGGGTCGCTTGAACCACTAGGACACACGCAGACCTGACAATGGTCCCTTGGTTTTTCGAACTGGCTGGCGCATCTTGACGCGAGCCAATCAGATTGAGCAAGAGCATGACAAACACTATCGCCATTTGCCTCGGGGTTTTGATTGTGGCTGGCCTGATTGCCGACGCGATTTGGGCCGATTGGGCAAACCTTGTCTTTCTTTTCAAAAAATTTACGGCTTTTACCGAATGGATGGCATTCTGGCGCTAGTTTGGTCACTTCGGTGCTCCGCCTCTTGACTTTATCTTGCATTTACAATTGTTAGCGCTAACGAAATCGCACTTATTAAAGATGGGACCTGAGCATGGCTGTAAAAGTAGCAATTAACGGATTTGGACGCATCGGCCGCAATGTTTTGCGCGCTATCATCGAAAGTGGTCGCACAGACATTGAAGTTATCGCGATCAACGATCTTGGCCCCGTAGCGACCAACGCGCATCTTCTGCAATACGATAGTGTGCATGGCCGTTTCCCTGCAAAAGTGACGCATGACGACTCCTCCATTGATGTCGGTCGCGGACCGATTGCGGTCACCGCGATCCGCAATCCAGCGGATCTGCCTTGGCCAGATGTCGATATCGTGATGGAATGCACAGGCATCTTTACGGATAAAGAAAAAGCCGAGGTACACTTAGAGAACGGCGCAAGCCGCGTGCTGATCTCTGCCCCCTCAAAAGGTGCGGATAAAACAATTGTTTACGGCGTGAACAGCGACACGTTGACGGGCGAGGATCTGATTGTCTCCAACGCATCCTGCACCACAAACTGCCTCGCCCCAGTTGCCAGCGTGTTGAACGCAGCCTTTGGTATCAAACGCGGGTTCATGACGACCGTACACAGCTACACAGGCGATCAACCAGCGCTCGATACAATGCACTCCGATCTCTACCGCGCGCGCGCCGCCGCGATGAGCATGATCCCAACCTCCACAGGTGCCGCCAAGGCCGTCGGCCTCGTGCTGCCAGAGCTTGCGGGCAAGCTTGACGGCGTCGCAATCCGTGTGCCGACGCCAAACGTTTCCGCTGTTGATCTGACGTTTGAAACCGCGCGCGATGTGACTGTGGAGGAAATCAACGCCGCGATTAAGGTCGCAGCTGATGGGCCCCTCATGGGCGTTTTGGAGCACAATGAGAACAAGCTTGTCTCCATGGATTTCAACCACGACCCGCACAGCTCCATCTTTGCTGCGGATCAAACCAAGGTTATGGACGGCAACTTGTGCCGCATTCTGGCTTGGTATGACAATGAATGGGGCTTCTCAAACCGCATGGCAGATACGGCCGTTGCGATGGGCAAATTCCTGTAATTTAGAGAAAATAGACTGCGGGGGTAGCGTGATTCCTCCCCCGCAGCGCTATCTCTGCGCCATGCGCTGCGCGAGCTCTAACATACGCATCGAAAAGCCCCACTCGTTGTCGTACCAGCCGAACACCCGAAGCAATCCACCGATTGACACGGATAGTTCTGGCCCAACCAACACCAAAGACTCTGGTCTCATCCGCAGATCTGAGGAGACCAGCGGTTGTTCGGTCCATCCAAGAATGTTGCTCGACGCCTCTTTTAGATAGGTGCGCACCATATCCGTTGTGACACTTGCGCGGGTCTGCACGGTCAGGTCAATCGCAGACACACTGGCAGTAGGCACACGAATGGCGCGGGCCTCAATACGACCTGCAAGATGCGGCAGAACCTCTCCACACAAACGCTGCGCACTTGTGCTAGTGGGCACCATCGACAAAGCCGCCGCGCGGCTGCGCGCAAAATCGGCACCGGGTTTGTCCACAGTTGGCTGACTGCCCGTGTAACAATGAACCGTCGTCATGTGACCGCTTTCGACACCATACGCCTCATCCAGAACCCGCAACAAAGGAGCCAGTGCGTTGGTGGTGCAAGAGGCGTTTGACACAATCTTCGCCACACCCAATTCATGATCATTGGCCCCCAAGACAATTGTTTTGTCTGCGGTATCCGACGGGCCAGAAATCAATACCGCACCCGCGCCCGCATCCATGCCACGGGTGGCAATCGCGCGGTTTCCTGCAAGCCCTGTGCACTCCAAAACGACGTCAACGTTGGACAAATCAAGCGTACTCAGGTCTTGCGTATGACGAAAATCTATCGGCGCGCCGTCCAATATCAAACAACCCGCGTCATACGAGACCGACCCACTAAAGCGTCCGAAAACGCTATCATATTCAAAGAGATAGGCACAGACATCCAAAGGTTGGATGTCATTGATTAAGACCAACTCAAAGGGCAAATCGGTGCCGCGTAGAATGCGCAGAATGGATCGGCCAATGCGGCCAAACCCATTTAAAGCGATGCGTGTTTTTCTATCTGTCATGGGGTGAGTGTTGCCGCAAAGCCCGTCGCAATCCAAGCGAACAATTGTACCAGTCAACGGATGGCTTCACACTCTCTTACAGTCTCCGTCGCAAACAGACCTTGCGTGTCGCTGTAAAACAGGCAATCCAAACGCCTCTGAGGCGTTCTCAGATCACAACACATCGGAGCAAAGCAATGCAGTTCGGCCTAAGTGAAGAGCAAACGATGATCGTCGATACGGTCCGGAGTTTTGTTGAAAATGAAATCTATCCTTTTGAAAACGAAGTCGAACAAAGCGGTCAGGTTCGCGATGAATTGGCCCAAGATCTAAAACAAAAGGTCATTGATCTCGGCTTTTACGCCTGCAACTTTCCTGAGGAGGTCGGTGGTGCTGGCCTGTCTCATCTCGATTTCACGCTCGTTGAACGCGAGTTGGGTCGCGGATCCATGGCGCTGACGCATTTCTTTGGACGCCCCCAAAATATTTTGATGGCCTGCGAAGGCGATCAGCGCGAACGCTATCTACTTCCTGCAGTGCGCGGCGAGAAAATGGATGCCCTCGCGATGACGGAACCCGAAGCCGGCTCTGACGTGCGTGGGATGAAATGTAGCGCGATCTGCGATGGTGGTGATTGGGTGATCAATGGCTCGAAACATTTCATTTCTGGCGGGGAGCACGCTGATTTTTTTATTGTTTTCGTGGCAACAGGCGAAGATCAAACGCCAAAAGGCCCCAAGAAACGCATCACGGCTTTCTTGGTGGATCGCGGCACTCCAGGATTTGACGCGCGCGAAGGTTATAAATCGGTGTCGCATCGAGGCTACAAGAACTACGTGCTCGATTTCACCAATTGCCGCCTGCCCGATGCGCAGGTTCTAGGCGAGGTGGATGGCGGCTTCGCAGTCATGAACGAATGGCTTTATGCGACGCGTTTGACAGTGGCTGCGTTCAGCGTTGGTCGCGCGCGTCGCTGTTTTGAGTATGCCCTGAACTATGCGGCTGAGCGGAAGCAATTCGGGCAACAAATCAGCAAATTCCAAGGAGTTAGCTTTCAAATCGCCGATATAATCACTGAAATTGATGCGGCCGATTGGCTGACTCTTTCTGGCGCATGGCGGCTGGATCAAGGCCTGCCTGCCAACCGCGAGATCGCGAGCGCCAAGCTCTATGCCACCGAGATGTTGGCACGTGTCACCGATACAACGCTTCAAATTCATGGCGGCATGGGCTTGATGGATGACTACCCGATAGAACGCTTCTGGCGCGATGCACGGGTTGAACGCATTTGGGATGGTACCAGTGAAATCCAGCGCCATATCATCAGCCGCGATCTGTTTAGACCACTAGGTGCCTAAGACATGGCGGCTGCCCCTGACAAGTTAGATCGCTTACTCCGTCCGCGCTCGATCGCGGTTATAGGTGGCGGCGCGTGGTGCAGCAATGTGATCACGACCTGTCAGAACATCGGTTTCAAAGGCGACATTTGGCCTGTTCACCCCACAAAGCAAAAGATTGAGGGCCACAAAGCCTATGCGCACATCAAAGATCTGCCGACGGCCCCAGACGCGAGCTTTATCGGTGTGAACCGACACGCAACTATCGACTGCCTGTCCTCTTTATCAGAACGCGGCGCGGGCGGTGCCGTGTGTTTCGCATCCGGCTTTGCTGAAGCCAGCGCAGAGCTGGACGATGGCGCAAATCTCCAAGCAGCCTTATTGCAAGCAGCAGGAGACATGCCGTTCTTAGGGCCAAACTGTTACGGCTTTCTTAATTACCTCGATGGCGCAGCACTTTGGCCCGATCAGCATGGTGGAGAAGCCGTGGACAGTGGCGTCGCAATCATCACGCAAAGTTCCAACATCGCGATCAATTTGACGATGCAAAACCGCGCTGTACCACTAGCCTATGTCGTAACTGCAGGTAATCAAGCTCAGGTTGATCTCGCCGAGATTGGAATGTCGATCCTGCGTGATCCGCGCGTAACGGTACTTGGAATTCATATAGAAGGCATAAATGATATCAGAAGGTTGGAAGATCTTTCTAATCTGTCAAACGAGCTTAGTAAGCCAATTTGCGCACTGAAAGTCGGGCGATCAGATCAAGCACAGCTTGCCTCCGTTTCGCACACTGCATCGCTTGCAGGCAGCCACACTGGCGCCACAGCCCTTTTGGAGCGCTTGGGCATAGCGCAACCCACCGATCTGGCGACCTTCCTTGAGTTACTGAAGATTTTTCATGTCGCTGGGCCTCTTCGATCAAACGCTATTGCCTCTGCCTCGTGTTCGGGCGGCGAAGCGAGCTTGATGGCGGATCTTGGGATCGCTCATAAAGTTAGTTTCCCAACACTTTCATCCAAGCAATCGAGCACCCTTCGGCAGGCTCTAGGCCCGAAAGTAGCGCTCGCTAATCCGTTGGACTACCATACTTACATCTGGCCCGACTGTGATGCGATGGCTCAAACATTTACCGCCTTGTTTGATGCAGATCTCGCGATGGGCCTTGTAGTACTTGATCTGCCGCGCAGTGACCGCTGCTCCGTTAGCGATTGGGACATCGCCTTGGAGGCTGTCGTGCGCACTGCAAAAGCGTCATCAATTCCTGTCGGTGTCATTGCATCATTGCCTGATACAATGCCGGAAAAAACCGCAAAAAGCATGATGGATCAAGGTGTTACCCCTTTCTGTGGCATGGATCGCGCCCTGCACGCGATCAGCCTTGCCCAAAAATATAACGTAGATGCAGCACCGATATTGCTTCCCAAAACTCCAATCAACATCAAGACCTTGTCGGAAAATGACGCAAAAGCCGGCCTTGCGCGTTTCGGCCTGCCTACTCCCAATAGCCATGTCGGCATACATGAGGACGATATCGTCGCTAAGGCCACAAAGCTAAGGCCCCCTTGGGTGCTCAAAGGGCTGGGTAATGCACATAAATCCGAAGTAGGTGCTGTAAAGATCGGCATCAGGGATGAACTATCTTTGCGCGCAGATCTTAAAAACATGAAGAGCGATGCGTATCTTATTGAGGAAATGGTACAAAACCCAATAATCGAATTGCTACTTGCAGTCACACTAGACCCGGTGCACGGGTATGTTCTAACGCTTGGCGCGGGGGGCACACAAACCGAGCTTCTGCAAGATACCGCGTCACTGATACTACCAGTCGATGAAGCAATGGTGGATAGCACGTTGAGCAAACTGAGATGCGCCCCTCTGCTTGATGGATATCGCGGGGCACAACCCATTGATCGTAAATCACTTTGGCACGCAATTGTCGCTGTGCAAAATTACGTCATTGCGCATCACGGCCAAGTGCAAGAGATTGAGATTAATCCACTTATCTGCACGCATACCAAGGCAATAGCCGTCGATGCGCTTATTGTTCAAGGAGACGCCCCATGACCGACACCCCGATCCAAACACATAAGGATGGTCATGTATTGGAGGTCACCCTTGCGCGCGGTAAAGCCAATGCGATTGATCTCGCCACGAGCCGGATAATGGGACAAATTTTCAAAGACTTCCGTGACGATCCCAACCTTCGTGTTGCGATCATCACGGGTGCGGGTGAGAAGTTTTTTTGCCCTGGCTGGGATCTAAAAGCAGCCGCTGATGGCGATTCTGTAGATGGCGATTACGGCGTCGGGGGCTTTGGCGGCTTACAAGAACTGCCGCACCTGAACAAACCCGTTATTGCAGCAATCAACGGAATCTGCTGCGGTGGCGGGCTTGAGCTCGCTCTGAGCGCGGATATTATTCTAGCAGCGGATCATGCAAGCTTTGCGCTACCCGAAATCCGCTCTGGCACGGTTGCAGATGCCGCGAGTTTGAAACTCCCCAAGCGTATCCCCTATCATATAGCGATGGAAATGCTGCTCACTGGCCGATGGCTCGATACCGAAGAAGCTGCGCGCTGGGGAATAATCAACCATGTCTATCCAGCAAGTGATTTGATGTCGGAAGCCAGAAAATTAGCGAATCTGCTCGCGTCCGGGCCGCCGCTTGTCTACGCTGCAATCAAAGAAGTCGTGCGCGAAGCGGAGGATATGAAGTTTCAAGACGCTTTGAACAAGATCACAAAGAGTCAATTCAAAACAGTTGAGGCGTTATACACCTCCGAAGATCAACTAGAAGGGGCCCGCGCGTTTTCTGAAAAGCGTGACCCTGTTTGGAAAGGACGGTAAGGACGCTTCACCAAAGGCTCTGTTTGAAAGGCTCTGCCCAGCAGACATCCACCTGCGGCAGCTTACAACAATTTGCTAGAAGCTTTGACTAGGGTCAGGGCACATAACCAGAATATGACTGTCGCGGCGAGAGCGATTATATAGCGTCTTCGGCGGTCCATACTCTGCGGGTGCATCAAATCACCTTAAACCATTGCGATTAATGAAAATCATGCCGCTCAACACACGTCTGTCATCCACATGAGCACGATCTCGGCTCTTTGGAAAGTAAGGCCGGAGACGCTCCAACTGCGCCTTCGTAAGTCAGTATAAATTGCTCATCATATCTCCCAAAATTGGAGATCGTGAACCATAGCAGCTCGGCAAGCTCAATCAGCTTATGCAAAACCGCAGATGAGGTACCTTCATCGCTCGAAGACTTCCGATGCCTTGAAGAAACCGATAGCGTGCGCTCTTTCCGTCTCGCAAAAAAGGGGCTGTTCGCTTTGCCGGCCTATGCAGCTAATGCACATACTGATATGCATCGTGACGAAGGGATCATTCGAAAATATTCGCTGTGTGGCGATCCGTCTGAAAGACATCATTATTAGATAGCCGTGAAACAAGTTGCACCCTCAAGGGGCGGCTCAGACTTGATGCACAATGTTGTGGCAACGGGCGATCGTTTAGAGATTGACGCGCCGCGCAACAACTGCCCGTTGAATGAAACTGCCCCGCATACGCTGTTGTTCGCAGGTGGCAATGGGATCACCTCAATCATCACAATGGTGGGTCGCTTTCAGAAGCTTGGTCAGTCTTTCCAACTTCACTATTTCTCGCGTTCAGCGGGCCATACTGCATTTCGCGAGCGCTTGGCGCTAGGCGCATATGCAGACAACGTCTTTTTCTACAAAGGCTATGATATAGTGCAAACGCAAAATGCGCTGCATGATGCGCTGGACCACTCGACCAACGGTGAGCATTTTTACGTCTGTGGACCTAGCCCTTTATGGACACCGCCGAAAAGCGCGCGCGCCAGAACCCGTTCACCTTGAACGTTTTTAGCCAATCCATCGTTCTCAGGCGAACCAACAAAAGGGTTTCAAGTCAAGCTCGCACGCAACGGTGTGACACTAGATATTGGCTAAGACGAGACCATTCTCGAAGTGTTGGATACCTACGGTATTATCTTACAAGCTAGGCGTTTATGGGACATGTGTTAGAAATGTAATTGATTGAAAAGCGGATCACAGGGACAGTTTATAAACTGCAAAACAACACGCACAGGGCGACCAGATGTGTGTCTGCGTCTCGCGTGTGAAGGATAAAACACTTATGCTTGATCTTTGATGCTTATGGGCAGTGTAACAGGCTTAGCGAAAGCAAAAAACGCACTGCGCGAAACTCAAACCATCATTGAAAACTAAACGATAGGTTAATTCACCCAACGATCATACAATGCATTGACCTACTGCCCTCCAACGACAGAGGTCATCGCCTTGGTGGACCAAAGGCCAATCGCTTCGATTTTAGAATTCTAAAGCAGCGCTGCTTTACAAACAAAGCTTCGAAGAGATGGAGCCATCACACGTAAGAGTTAGAAAAATCAACGCAATAACTACACAAAAGGTTTTGCAATTCGTTTTCGTGATCCTATTGTTATTAGAATATTATAATTTTCAATGGATCGAAATGGCATTTCCTCGCATAAAAATCCGCGCATTACAGGCATTTGTCGCAGTTTACGAAGAGCAATCGTTTAGCCGCGCCGCCCTGCGGGAGAACACGACGCAGTCGGGCATGTCGACGCAAGTAAAGAGCTTAGAAGATGTTTTAGGAACTCAACTTTTAATCCGCGAGCGCAAAAAATTTCGTCTCACCCCAGAAGGGGAAATTATGTATCGCGAAGGTCAGAGTATCCTAAAATCTCTAATGTCGATAGAGCAGTCTGTGCGCGAAATGCACAGACGTGTAGGAGGTTTGGTGCGGATTGGGATGATCCCTGCACTGACGAGATCCATTTTGATCCCCGCATTGGATCAGTTCAATGCAGAATTTCCTGACGTCGAACTCTCGTTGCTTGAAGAATATAGCCATTCCTTAATGCGGCGCGTCTTGGACGGTGAACTCGACTTTGCGATGGTGCCTTCGACAGAATTACCCGCAGGTTTAACAGGTCGCTTTATAGGCCATGACCGTGAAATGCTGGTGTCGAGCGCGGCGAATGCCATCGGACATAAGCACTTGTCTGAACTCCCTCTGAGCGCGTTGTCGGGCAAACGTTTGATTGTGCCATCTCGTCTGAATGTGAGGCGCAAAAGCATCGATACATTGCTCAACACCCATAACATCCAGATCGCGGAGACCTTGGAAATGGACGGGATGCTGGCAACGCTAGAGATGGTGGCCGCAACCGATTGGATCGCCATGTTGCCCAGTGCGATCTGCTTTCCTGACAAAGACGGCAGCATTCGGCACCTCAATCCGATCAAGGACCCTCCTATCGGTTTGGATTATATCTTGGTCGAAAAAGCTGAGTCTGCTCCACCGCGCGCTGCCCAGCTGTTAGCTCAATGCTTAACCCAGCACTTGAGCGACGTTCTGAACGAGTGGTCCAAAGAATTCGATATGCTGGTGCCGAAATCTTAGGTTAGGGTGATGCGAACACGAAGGGATCGCAGGATGATTGGAACAGCACTTATCGGCTTTGGATGGTGGGGCCAGCACATCGCGCGCCGTCTGAAAGATCATCCAGACTTCGATCTTCGCGGCATCGTCGAACCAGCGCAGGACCTTCATGCCCAAATCGAAGATCTTGGCTTAGGAGTTGCAAAAAGCTACGAAGCAGCGCTGAGCGATCCGAGCGTGCAAGCAGTCATACTCACGTCTCCGAACGATTTGCATGACAGTCAAATCCTTGAAGCAGTCGCCGCTGGCAAACATGTTTTTTGCGAAAAACCATTATCGCTAAACGCCAAAGGCGCGCTTGCAAGTATCGAAGCGTGCCGCAACGCTGGCCTTGTATTGGGCATAGGCCATGAGCGCCGCTTTGAGCCTGCGATTTTAGCGTTGCGGGAGATGCTTGACCAACAAGCACTTGGCGCGATTATGCACACCGAGTTGGCGTTTAGCCATGACAAGTTGAAAGGGCTCACTTCAGACAGTTGGCGCACGACCAAGGCTTTTGCCCCCGCCGCAGGTATGACCCAAATGGGCATACATTTGACTGACCTTCTTATTGCGTTTTACGGGCCTGTCGCATCCCTTCATGCATTCACAGCCGATCGCAGCTTAGGTTGGGAAACAGGCGATGTGGTCACAGTGCAATTGCAATTTGAGGCAGGGATGACGGCGACGTTGCAGGCAATTTTACATACGCCACACTTCATCAGAACGCACGTGTTCGGTTCTGATATGTGGGTGGAAATCCGCAACTCAACACATCCAGATACGCCTGGCGGCACAGCCACGATGGAGCGGTATCGCGCGTTTGAGGACACAGAGACGCAAGTGTTTGACTGGACGGATAGTGTAACAGCCAACCTTGAAGCCTTCGGTGCAGCGATACGAGGTGAAGCGCCCTATCCTTATTCGGACTTCGAGCTTTTGCATAACATCGAAGTGCTTGATGCGATCATACTGTCCGCAGAGACTGGAGAAGCTGTTCAGCTTAACGCATCACCTTAAGCGAGGCGGAATTCAGCGGGAATTTCCAAAGGAGGGTTCGTCCCATCCATGAATTCAACAGTCGTAAACGCAAGATCCGTATCGCCAGTGTTCTCAAGCGAATGCATCATGTAATCCCCTGTTCCGTAGTGGAAATGTTTGGTCTCGCCTACGGTATATTCTGCATCTGTTACTTCACCCGAGGAAAAATAATTGCGCGCGTTACCAGCGCTTAATACCGACCAGAAATAGGGATTCACATGGCGATGAAACGCGCAACGCGCACCCGCAGGCAGGTGCAAATGCCACACACGCACGCGGTGTGTCTCGGATACGAGCACACTGCCGACGCAGCCATTGTCATGGCTTTTCAGCATTTCCTCATAAAGCCCTTCAGGCCAATGCGCGAAGGCCGCTGGATCAGGATTGGTCGCAATGTGATGGGGACCGTGCGTGCTCATGTCTCATCTCCTCATCTAGGTCAAACTACCCTATCAAAACCTGCACTTGCTATAAACGCAATAGAAACCGATGCTGTGTTTGACCACAGGTATTACGAACCTCGCATCAAAGGGCGCACGATGATTGATCTCTACACTTGGACCACGCCGAACGGGCGCAAGGTGTCTATCCTGCTCGAAGAGCTGGGCATCCCCTACAAAGCTCACGCAATCGACATTTCTAAGGACGAACAATTCGCGCCTGACTTTTTAAAGATAGCACCCAATAATCGCATACCCGCAATCGTCGATCAGGAGACTGGTACGCATCTGATGGAGACAGGCGCGATCATGCTCTACCTTGCTGACAAGCACAAAAGGTTCCAATGCGAGGGTGACGAATACTGGCGCATGGTGGAATGGCTGATGTGGCAAATGGGTGGTTTGGGACCGATGCTGGGACAAACTCATCACTTCGTAAAGTATAACAAAGGCAAATCGGAATACTCAGAGAAGCGTTAC
>Ga0115564_10000771_pt1 | contig 31285 bp, 31 predicted proteins | sample COGITO_mtgs_1105_7_FD_88680 | JGI IMG/M metagenome (GOLD analysis project Ga0115564, IMG submission 88680) | Pelagic marine microbial communities from North Sea - COGITO_mtgs_110523 | ecosystem: Environmental > Aquatic > Marine > Epipelagic | place: Germany:Helgoland, sampling site Kabeltonne...
CTTCACAAAATCGACAGGGACTCGGAGTCCACCAGTGGCGATGAGTGTGACTCCTGCGCCGGCGTCGTTTTCATCGAGAAAGCGGCGAGCGCGTGCAATAGCGGGGATGGTCGGGACGCTGATATGGTCGCGGAACATTTCTGGTGCCGCTCCGGTGCCGCCACCTCGGCCGTCCAAGATGATGTAATCAACACCGGATTCGAGGGCGAAGCCCATGTCCGCTTCGATATGGTTTGCGCTCAGTTTCATCCCGATTGGGATGCCACCTGTGAGTTCACGGACACGATCGCCGAACCGTCGGAAGTCTTCGGCGGTGTGCAGGTCGGGAAACGTCGATGGTGAGATAGCCGCCTCTCCTTCTGGAATCTGGCGCACCTCGGAGATCTTTCCGATGTTCTTCGACCCTGGCAGGTGTCCTCCGGTACCGGTCTTGGCGCCTTGGCCTCCTTTGAAATGGAAGGCCTGAACGAGCGGGAGGAGCTCTTCGCGGTAACCGAATTGTGCGCTGGCAAGCTCGTAGAAGTAGCGCGTGTTTGCCTGCTGCTCTTCGGGCAACATCCCGCCTTCCCCAGAGCAAATTCCCGTGCCTGCGAGCTCAGCGCCCAACGCCAGCGCAACCTTGGCTTCCTCGGACAGCGCGCCGAAGCTCATATCGGAGACGAACAGGGGAATGTCGAGTTGAAGTGGTTTTGCAGCTTGCGGTCCGATGATCAGTTCGGTGCCAACAGGTACATTGTCGAGCAACGGCTTTGTGGCCATCTGCGCAGCCATGATTTGCAGATCATCCCAATGCGGGAGGTCTTTGCGTGCAATGCCCATCGAAGTCATCGGCCCGTGATGACCCATCTTAGAAAGGCCATCGTGAGCGAGCTCGTGGATGAACGCAACCGTCGGTTCTTCTGGAGTCGGGCGGGCTTTCGGCATGGCTGAGTGGCCGACCGCAACGGGCACTTTCTGCGCGGCGTCGGTGCCGCTGCCATGGGTACCTACGGATTCGTCGCTGATCTGAGCATGGGTGCCATCACAGTAGGGAGGCGTGCCGGTTCGCTTGCATGCACACAAAAACGCCTCGGCATCCGCAGCGGGGGAGAACGATACGGGAGTGAACTCGGTGCCCACATGGGAGCCATCGCAGAACGGCTGATTTTTGGACTGACCGCAAGCACACCAGTGCTTCTCCTCGCCAGCTCTGAGCTGGACGGGGATCGGTTTGATTGCGGCAATGATTGGATCAGACACGGTGGACCTTTCTACCTGTTTCATGATTTGCATTGCGTGGACTTGGAGTCGGTTGCTGCGCTACTAGCCGTCGTGGTCATCCGGTCTCAGAAGTCAGCCATAGGAATTCGCTTGGTGGCTATCAGCTCGGGCCCGCAGCCGACAGTCTTGCTGGATCAAGGTTCCTTTGATCGAAGACGCGGTTTAACGTGCTGACCTGCTAAGTGCCACAGTGGAGAGTCGGTTCCCTATCAGAGGGTTGATGGGTTAGCTGATGAGATCTGTGTATCCCCAGATCGCGACCCATAGGGCGAGGGCGCCAAGGACGGCCGGGATCGCGATCATGGGGATTTCCTTGATTCGTGCGTGGGTGAAGATCGCCCCGATCATAAGAAAAACCAAGCCAGTTGCTGCCAAGGGGACCAGAATCAGGCCGTTGTCGAAGATTAGAGGTAGCGCCAGGGCGAGGGCAGCCAATGCTTCCAGCGCACCGATAGCTTTTATCTGCCAGGAAGGTAGGTCTTTGACCCAAGCCATTTTGATTTCAAGCTTGGTTTTGGGTTGCATCATCTTCATGGCACCTGCCAGGACGAAGACGGCGGCGAGGATGTAAGTGAGAATATGCATGTTTTGCCTTTCTTTTTTTTGCGTCACAACATGTTGGTGAGAGTGGTGAGTCGACGACTGAGTGGCTAGATCACCTGAAACTTGTCTAGTGAACCAGCCACTCAGATGGCATCAGGCTGCAGCGCGATCGCGCGCGGCTGTCTTCGCAGCAGCGATGGATGACGACTTGGCATCGACGAAGTCCTCCATGCCTGGGGCCACGCCAGCGAGTCCGAATTCAGAAACCACAACCTTAACGTCGGTTGAACCTAAGGCCGTAAAGACAAGTTCCAGGTACCCAGACCCGTAGTCCCATCCTTCACGCGGAGAACCAGTCTTGTACGAACCGCCCTGGGCAATCATGGCGGTCACTTTCTTGCCGGCAAGTCCATTCGCTCCGCTGCCGTCCAAGACGCCGGGGATGATGATCTGATCGATGTACGCCTTTAGGGGTGACGGGATGCCCCAGTTCCACAGGGGTGTCGAGACCACGATCTCGTCAACCCCGGTGATCTCGTCGATCAGATTCTGGCGGAGCGCACGCTTTGCCGCCATCGATTCGGGTCGGTCCGCCGCAGGAGTGTAATCCGCGAAGATCGCTTCGCCATCCAGCACGGGTACCGGGTTTGTTGCGAGATTGCGCTCGATGATGTTTCCGCTGGGATTGGTTTGCCTCCACGCCTTGAGAAATTCCTCGGCAATGCTGAGAGAGATGGAATTTTCTCCCATTGGGCTAACTTGGATATGGAGCAGCGTGCTCATAAGTTTTCTCCTCAAATTAGTTGAAGATTAAACTATATTGCGATCTAATTGAATTGTCAACTAAAACATAATGGCGGGCGGGAATTATTGCCCTAGCGATCTGCCTCGCTGTACTCACGTCAGCGACACGCACGAGGGAACCAGCCATGAACAAGAAGAATCCCGCAGGCTAATGACCCGATGTCCCGGAGCTGGATGACGAATGACTGGATGACGTATCGTGAGGGGAGGCCAAGAACTCATATGGCTGCAGCACAATCTGTTGACCTGAATGCGAAACGATAGTCAAGGAGTTAGGCATTTGAAAACTGCAACATGGCGCATTACCTATTCGCTCGTTCTTGCAATCTCAAGTATCGGTTTGTTCGTTGGATTCTCAATGGTATTACTGGGTACCTACTCGAGTTTTTCCGACGGCGATCCATCTTTAATGGGTGATCCAGACCAGCCACTTCTTAGTCGCGTCTTCGATTACTTTTCCTACTTCACCATTTGGTCCAATATCGTCGTGGCGGTAGTCACGGGAGTCTTCGTGTTTCGCCCACGCATGTCTTCCTTCTGGTTTAGAGCTTTGTGGTTTAGCTCCCTGCTCATGATTTCTGTCACTGGCCTCATCTACAACATCGCCTTAGCTGACCTGGTTCAGGCTGAGGGCGCAGCGGCGGTCAGCAACTTGTGCAACCACGTGTTGACTCCCCTCGCTTTTGTTCTCGCTTGGCTACTCGTAGGGCCTCGTGGTTGGATCTCGCTGCGGGTAATAGCTGCTGGGCTAGTTATACCTTTTTGTTGGATCTTCCTCACACTCGTACGAGGTGCATTCGTTGACGCGTACGCCTACCCTTTCGTCAACGTGACGAAACTGGGCTATGCCGAAGTGTTAATTAATCTTTCAGTGATCGTTGTCGCGTGCTGCGTGCTGTCTCTTGTGTTGTGGGGCATCGACAAACTGATGTGCAAGCTTGTCGGGACACAAAATGAGTCCAATCAGGGTGCCGTGGAGTGACACGCGTTCACGTCCACAATGATTTTTGATCAGAATGAGTTTGGGTCGGAATGAGTTCTGATCACTACCCCTCACACTAAGAAGTCCCGGCGTCCTTTCACCTGACCCAATTGTGCAAGGCTTGCAGAACTTACGTTGTGAATCTTTTTCTGGTTACTGTCGACACATTCGCATCGCACCGCGTAGTTCATCGGAGCAAAATTGTCGGTTTTTAACTCTATCTGTGTAGAAATTGGGTCCGTGGATCGTACCGGCAGAGTGAGTTTCTCTCCGGGAATACTGTCGGGGTAGTTTTCCAACGCTATTTCAACAAAGCTCGCCGTCAACATTCCTTCGGCCATTGTCAGGGTAACTAACACACTCATGCACTCTTTGCAGCGCACACGAAATTCCCAGCTGTCCATGTGCACATGGTGAATCGCACAGTTCACCGTGTCAAATTTTTCGAATAATGGGCGAGGCTTGCACAATTGGTTTATTCGGGAGGCCACGCGTCAGGGGTATCCCAATCAAACCAATGATGAACAAAACGCCCAACCCTGCTCGCAATGATTGAACTTTGCTGGCAGCATATTCCTGCACAATTTCGGCAGCGTCTCTCTCTGATACACCAGCGTTAGTAAGAGCTTCTTGCGCCTGCGTCAGAGTGACGATTTGTACACCTGAAGCAGCCGCGTCCGCAACACTTTGCGCAACCGCGGAGTCAATGTTGTCGTTCGAAAGGACCGAGGAAGTAAAGGTCGTGGCAAGCCCAATAAATAGGACAGTCCCGGCTAATGCGACACCGAGAGAAGAGCCCAAGTTTGTCGCTGTTCCTTGCAGGCCACCCACTTCGTTGCTCCTCGAGTCGTCTACGCAAGACAGGTTAACGTTACCGATTTGGGAGATTGCTAAGCCTATTCCGATACCGATAGCGGTCATTGCGCAAGTAAAAAGGGTACCGCTCACTTGCGGCGTAATGGCTCCGATCAGTAGTAGCAGACCGAAACATGCAGTTACCAGCCCAGAACGGATCATGACAAGAGGAGAGAAGTGGAGCGCCAAGCGTGAACCAGCTAGAGCCAAGACGAATACGGAAATGGACATAGGCAGCATCCGGATTCCTGACTCAAATGCGTCAAGGTTTAGCACCGTCTGCAAATAAAGAGGGAGCACGAAGAATGATCCAGCAATGATGAAGTAAAGAATTGTTTGGGACACTAGTCCCGCTCGCAAGCTGGAGAGGCTAAACAGGTCAATGCCAAGCAATGGTTGCCGACCACTATCTCGAATGTGGCGTTCCCAGGAGATGAACGCCCATCCGATTCCCAGTCCAGCGAGCACTATGGGAATAGTTGGGGAAAAGCCAGCGATCTGAAACGGTGGGTTTAATGGTTCAAGCAAGCCCCAAGTGCTGGCAGAAACTAGAGCCAACACGACGGTACCCATCGAGGCGGCGGAGAGAACAACCCCCACGAGGTCGAATCGACTGGTGCTTGGTTGGACAGGGATGTCCTTAATTGTGCTTGCCAGTGGCAAGATCAATACGACGATTAAGAGTGTTTCTGCCGCAAATACCCATTGCCAGGAAAATTCGCTGGTTACCCAGCCCCCGATCAGCGGACCCGCCGCAGCAGCAGCGCCAGCAACTCCACCAAGCATGGCGTAGGCGAAGGCTCGATCTCGACCTGTGTAGTTGATGGCGGCCAGGGCAACGACGGCGGGGATAACGAGGGCTGCTCCGATACCTTCGATGATTGACCAACCAACAAACAACATGGCGAAGCCATCGGCTAGGGCTGTGATTAAGGACCCGATTCCATAAATCATGGACCCAATTACGAATGCGCGTCGTCTCCCGATTCGATTCCCGATCCCAGATCCAGCGAGCATGAGTGCTGCCATGGTGAGTGTGAAAGTAGCGATGGCTAGCTGCATCGAGCTGACCGTGGTTCCCAAATCTGCGACGACTGTCGTGATTGACACGTTCATGACAGTTCCATCAACCACCATGATGAATTGAGCTATCCCCAGCACCATTAGCGGTAACCATTTACGCATTCTCCAAGCGTACAGTTTGGAAGGGGGTGGGCTTGACATGAGTGTGAGGTGTCCTTTTGCGCTTTGCTCCCTTTCTCGTATCAGTGGGATACAACACAACCATGACGTACGAGGGGTGAAATTATGAAAACCAAACCTTGACAAATAGTTGCTCTCTCAACCCTGTGTTTTCGCGGGAAGTTATGGCGGTGAACACGAATTAATTCCAGAATTTTTGTAAAACTAATGAGTGTTCTCACACAGTCGTGCGCGGCAATTTAAAATTTTGGGTGCACATTTGGCCGTGAATCGGGATAATCTCACCATGGCGTTATTCACGGTAGAGGGTCTCATCAAGGGCTATCCGAGTCGCTGGGTCATCTGGACCACATTAGGTTCATTTGCAGTTAAAGATTTTGGTAGCGTCGGGGAAGGCATGCTTGATTACACATCGACTGTTGAGGCTAACTCTGAAGCGGAGGCGATCGCTCTCTTTGTGAGCACTTACTTTCCGTTGAGCGAGGACGGGCCAGAAGTATTTGATGAAGTCATGGTGAGGCAGGGCATTTTCAAAAGCCCGTAAAGTTTTCCCAGAGCCTCACTTTTGGTCACGGAAGCGCTGCGACAGAGTGCATCGAGGTGGGCTGGAGTCATGCCGCGCGGAAAAACTGGCGAGAGTATCCCCCAGACAATTACCAGAAGTTCTTCGCATTCATGGAAGATATTTGTAACGGAAGTCGTTGAATCCAGTACGTTCCCCAGACGCGCCGGGATTGGAAAACCCGTGTGTGACTGCTAGCCGCAATATACTTTTAGTTGTGATTGACGCGATGCCGAATTATAAAATTTAGAATTGACTTTTTAGTTGCAACTCATCTAACAGATTTAGGGAGAAATGATGGGATTAAAGGAAGCAGTTACTACGTGCTGGAACAAGTACGGGGATTTCGACGGTCGCGCCGGCCGGTCTGAATACTGGTGGTGGGTTTTGTTCACTCTCCTCGTGCAGTCGGTTGCAGCAATCGTCTTAGGTCTCGGAATTTGGTTGTTTTGGAACTTCGGATTTCTCACATGGTTGTTCATTTTAATTTTTTCTATAATACTTTTGTCGCTTATCTTGCCGACACTCGCAGTGAGTGTCCGACGGTTACATGACCGTGACTTGTCCGGTTGGTGGTACTTCCTTGGATTTGTTCCCGTCGGAAGTATCGTTCTTATTGTCTGGTTTGTTTTACCAGGAACTACCAGTCCGAACAAATACGGAGCCAGCGCCTAACCGAACGCTCCGTGTCGCCGCTTTTCTTAGTTTCACTAATTTCGTGTGCGGAGACAAGCGGGGCGAGATAGCAAGAAGCCTGATCGAAGACTGTTGACTACTTGACTGCGAAATTTATCCAGCTGCAGCACAGTAGCTAATCCACGAGAAGGCTTCGGTGGAGTTTGTGCGGAGTCCAGCGCGTAGACTCCTTTACAACCTCGGGTAGGTAATATTTTGCTAGTTGCGCGCCTGGGGTGCAAAATCAATACCGTGAAGACCTATCTGTAGGGGAACCCCCGTTAAATGACGATGTCATTGATCTGGTTCGTGTTAAGTGCCGCCGGAATTGTCGCAATCGCGAAGTACGCTTTGTACAATCCGGTTCAACGCTTAGTGTCCTACACGCGCGCTTCAAAAGTTGTCTCGGGTCAGATCCTTGGTTATCTCACATCCGCACCAGAACTGGTGTCCACCGTTTTTATCGCAGCCACGGGTTTCTTCACAGCCGCTGCTTTTAACGTGTTGGGTTCCAACGTGATTAATGTGTTCTTAGTTATTACGGCAGCATTGTGGTTCAAACATTTACCCACCCTGATGCACGCCCGCTACCGGCTGGATCTTCTCATCGTCGGAGCGTCCATAGTGCTTCCACTTGTATTAGTACTCACGGACACGGCAACGCAAATGTGGACCGTGCCGCTATTTCTCACTTTACTCGTTGCCTATTTTGTATTACTACGTGCCCGATCCGGACCACATGAAAAAGAAGACTCCCCACCGGATCCCGTTCCATCTTCGGTCACTAAATGGCTAATCAACTCGACTGTGGTTCTTGCCGGGCTTGTGGGCTTGTACTTTTTAGGCTCCCAACTCGGTGATTCGGTCTACTCCCTCGGCTTCGCATTTGGAGTACCTGCAGTGGTCTTAGGTGGACTAGCGGCTATCGCAACTTCACTCCCAGAGTTCACCACATTTTATTCCTCATTTGCGAAGAACGGTTCATCAGCGTCTACCGAAGTTGTGCACAACCTGCTCGCATCGAATGTCTCGAACCTGTTAATTATTCAAACAATTGGCGTCATTGTGTACAACTTAGCCACCTAATTTTGGCCCGGGAGGCGGATAACTTGTTCACGTTCATGACTTTTTCACAGATCAGGAATTGGGTTGATCCGGATCAATTTTTGATTTGTGGAACCATCTCGTTATCATTGCGTCATACGTCTGGGACATATTCGATATCCAAAAAATTGGGGTTTGCGTGAACGCAAAGTACATCTGGATCCGATCAATGATTTGCGTGTCGGCCAGTATCGCGGCAAGCACATTGTTACTAGCTGGATTTCCATCAAGTGCAACTGCCGACAACTATGACCTATCCCAAGACAGCTACCTCGACATCCCAATCCAGGAAACTGGAATCGTTGACGTTGTTCTTGATGGGGACACTTTTCGATTCATCGAAGAAGGAGCGACCGACTCCGTCACCGTGCGACTCTTGGGAGTGAACACCCCCGAGATCCGCGGTTTTAATAATGCCAACCGCGACAAGGACATGTGTGGCGGTCCAGAGGCAACGAGATTACTTACCTCCTGGCTCCCCCCGGGAACTAAAGTTCAATTACGCTCGCTTGACGAAGCCTCATTTAAAGATGAGAGAATTCAGCGCTACGCATTCGCGTGGAATCCGCAGACTAATCAATACGATATTGACCTTCAAGTAGTCATCGCTCAGTCAGGGCTCGCCATGTGGTTCACGGTGGAGAACGAATCAGCGCTGTCCTACAAATACCGAGTCATGATCGCTCAAGTCCAACTTAAAAAAATCGGGTTATGGTCTCCGGATTTGTGCGGGCCATTGGAGCAACCGGAAGCAAAATTGAGTGTGAATGTCAATTGGGATGCGCAAGGCAATGACAGCACAAATATTAATGGCGAATACGCAATAATTCGCAATGTGGGTGACAGTAATGTGGATGTTACCGGATGGGTATTGCGTGATACAGGTGTATCAGACTGGTTTCGTTTTCCACCCGGATCGACTCTTACGCCCAATGACTTTCGGGTTGTGCACATGGGAGTGGGCACAAACGGCACACCAAATCCACGGGATCTGTACTGGGGATCAGAGGTAGCACTTTTTCGAAATACTGACATTAATTCCTTCTTGGGTGATGGCGCCTACCTGCTCGATCAAAATACCGCAGTTCGTTCCTACTACGAATATCCATGTGTGCTGGATTGTTCAGATCCGATGAAGGGTGTTTTGCGAATCACCAAAGTAAATGCCACCTCGACCGCAAAAAAAATGTCACGGCGTACGAATCAGGAATACATCACTATCAAAAATACTGGTAGGTCAACAGTGTTACTGGATGGCTACCACCTCAGACGCGATGTTTCCACGTACCCATTCTTACCCGATACCTCAATTAGGCCGTACCAATCATTAACTGTGCGAATTGGGAAAGGGCAGCCAACGGATTCCACGCAGTATTGGGGACGCGACTCAACCCTTCTGCGTGATAGTGGCGATAGTGTGGCATTAATGTCCAATCGAAATGTGACAATCAGCGCTAAAAAATGGGGCAAACAGTATTAACTCTTCTTCTGTGCCCGCTTTGCTGCTCGCTCCAACTGCGCGGCAACCTCGATCACTTCTGCTTCCTCCAGCGTTGGGGCGCTACCACCTAGTCTCGCGGGAAGCCACGAAGCACCCAAGACTTTATCCGGATACCGCTCCACTGCTTGCACTAAAAGCTCGCGCAGCGCTTCTCGCAGTCGATAATTCCCTTCTTCAGGGTCACCGTCAATATCGAGTGGCTCTCCCACCATGATGATGGCACAACGGCCCCGCGTGAAGTCTTTAACACCATAGGAAAGGATTCGATGCCCTCCGAAAATAATCATGGGAAGTACCGGAACCTTCGCAACCCGAGCCATCCGGATAGTTCCGCTTTTAATTCCTTTGATGTCCAATGACCGACTCATGGTCGCTTCCGGGAATACACCAACAATCTCACCGCTTTTGAGTGCTGCAACGGAATCCCGGAAAGCCTGGGAACCGGCATCACGATCAACAGAAATATGTTTCATGCCGCGCATGAGTGGACCAGCAATTTTGTGCCTGAAAATTGAGTCCTTGGCCATGAAGCGAACCAGCCTGCGCCCACGCCGATTTGCCGGGATGCCACCGAGGGCAAAATCGAGGTAACTCGTGTGATTGATCGCTAAAATTGCGCCGCCCACGAGTGGGATGTTTTCTTCTCCCACAACATCAATTTTTAAACCCAACCCACTGAATGCACCTTTAACGATCAGCACAATTGTTTGATAAAAGGGTTCGGTCACCCGGTAACACTACCGTCTACAACCCTGGTGCGAACGAGATCCTAGATCCCGTCTCCGATGCGAGCTCCGCTTTTCTCCAAAAGTGAGCGAACCTCGGAGGACCGATAACGACGATGGCCACCGAGTGTTCGAATGCTGGTGAGTTTCCCTGACTTTGCCCAGCGGGTCACGGTCTTGGGGTCAACCCGGAACAAGATAGCTACTTCCCCCGGCGTCATCAGGTGTTCGGTCTCGGGAATTGAACTCACACGTGAAGTGGGAGCGTTGATGGTGGCGGCGTTACTGGCCGCTACTCCAAATTGTCGTGCACCTGTGGGGTTCATGTCTGCGATGCCACCCTTCTTCGTGTCGCTTTGCTACCTAATTAACCGTATCCCTGTTCAGGGGTTGCGCAACTTTAAATGCCAATCTTAGGGGTTACTCACCTAAAATTCTTGGCTCCTCTAACCTGATGGCATGTATAACGAGCACAATCCCTGGGCCCAATTTTCTGACCACGAGGAAGTGATTCTGACCCAAGATCGGGAAACCGGTTTGCGTGCCGTGATTGCCATTCACTCAACCAAGTTGGGGCCGGCGTTGGGTGGTACTCGAATGTCTCTATACGCCGATCACCCAAACCCTCAGGGAGCGGCCTACTCCGACGCCCTGCGCCTTTCTCGCGCCATGTCCCTAAAAAATGCGCTGGCCGGACTCGCTCACGGCGGCGGCAAGGCAGTAATCCTTGGGGATCCGCACCAGAAATCGCGTCAAGAATTGCTTAACTATGGAACCTTGATCGAGTCCTTGGGGGGGAAATATGTGACCGCAGGTGACGTTGGGATGCAGGTTGCAGACATGGATGTGCTCGGGGAAACCAGCCAATTTGTCACGGGCCGTTCCCCGGAAAAGGGTGGTGTTGGCGACTCTGGGATCCTGACCGCCTTGGGGATTTGGCAGGGCATGCAAGCCTGCGTCGAATACTTGTCCGGGAGTAACGACCTATCTGGGGTCACCGTTGGTGTGATTGGCGCCGGCAAAGTGGGTGGAAGATTAATTGGTCACCTTATAGAAGCTGGGGGGGCAAGAGTGATCGCCATGGATCCGGTGGCTAGTGTCCGCGCGGACCTATCGGCCACTTACCCGGACCTCGTCTTCGTGAATTCATTCGCAGAGATGCTTAACTGTGGTCCAACAATCATTTCCCCCAATGCCATGGGCGGGTTCATTACCCCTGAATTGGTTCCACAATTGGCCTCAGTCGGGGTCTCTCTGGTGTGTGGCGGAGCGAACAACCAGCTCGCTGCGCCCGAAGTGGGAGACTTGCTCGCCGCTGCGAGTATTTTGTATGCCCCGGACTTCATGGTCAATTGCGGCGGTGTGATCCAAGTGGCAGAAGAGTTAGTTGGGGCTAATGTCGAGCGAGCACGGGCACAGGTAATGCAGGTCTACCCCACTACCCTCGCGGTGCTGGAATCGGCAGCAAAAGCACGCATTACCCCCGTGGCAGCGGCCGAAGCCGCAGCGTGGGCGCGCATTAATTCCTAGTCGCCTTGACACTTTCTGCCGACGCGCAGGGTGGCGGGTAGTATTCTGATCGTGGAGAGCAAGATTGCTCCCATCGAGACTATTCGTCCACTAGCTACCGGTAATTACTGGAAGAGGGGGTTGAGTCATGGGACGCGGCCGCGCAAAAGCTAAACAAACCAAAGTTGCTCGCGAACTCAAATACGGCGGACCTCAAACCGATTTTGATCAATTGCAAGCCGAACTCAGCGGTCAGCCTGCCCCGGTTCCCGTTGAAAAAGTAACTGAAGAAGAGATTCGTGACCCTGATCCTTATGCAAAATACTATGAAGAGGGCGAAGACGAAACCGCCGATTAATTTACCGGCCTAGCTTTCGTAATTGCCCACAAGATTTACCGCTCCTCCACTACCACCCTTCGCGGGATAGTCACCTCTTTCACCCGCAAATCGATCTCGAACCGAGCCACACACCCACGCGTCAACTCGACGTTGTCCCAAAATCTCCAGGGCTGCGTCAACACTGTCCTTCCCCACAACGGCAAGCATGCCTATTCCCATATTAAATGTCTTCTCGGCATCGAGTTGTGGCACATTGCCTTCACTGCAGATTACATTAAAAATTTCTGCGGGCACCCAGGTGTTCCGATGCACATCAGCGGCAAGGGTTTCCGGAAGTACGCGGGCTAGGTTGGCAGCGATACCCCCACCAGTTACATGACTGAACGCATTCACCCGCGATCCCGAGATGAGCGCCAGCGCATCTAATGCATAAATGTACGTCGGTTCCAACAACTCTTCACCGACAGTTCTACCGAGTGCGTCAACATGCGCATCGAGGCCCAATTTTCCGTCACCCACCAGCACGTGGCGAGCGAGCGAATACCCATTTGAGTGAAGTCCTGAAGACTTCATCGCAATAACAATATCTCCCGCATTTACCCGGTCTGGTCCCAATAAATTTTCTGAGTCAACAATTCCAGTTCCCGCCCCCGCAATATCGTATTCATCGGGGGCCATCAACCCTGGATGTTCGGCTGTCTCTCCACCAACAAGGGAGCAACCCGCAAGTTCACAGCCGCGGGCTATCCCTGAAACAATACGGGCAATTCGTTCTGGGTTCACGGAGCCAACCGCGATGTAGTCCGTCATGAAAAGCGGCTCCGCGCCACACACCACGAGGTCGTCAACCACCATGGCTACTAGATCTAACCCGACCGTGTGGTGGATATCAAGTGCGCGTGCAACTGCAATTTTCGTTCCCACTCCATCAGTGGATGTTGCCAGTAACGGCTTGCGCATTGACTTAGCGGCCGAGATATCAAACAGTCCAGCAAACCCCCCAAAGTCACCGACCACTTCGGGTCGAGAACTTGCCACAATAGATTCGCGCATTAATTCAACGGCTCGTTCACCGGACTCCACGTCAACACCTGATTGCGCGTAGGTCGCACGTTGTTGCATCATGGGAGCTTTAAAGCGTCAAGGGCCAGTGGATCAACGTGCAAGTTTTCTGATGTGGAAACTCGACGTTCAATCCCTTCAAATACCTCAAGGTGTACGCGGTGTTCTTCCGATAGTTCCACCGGGTAAACCCCGTCAAAACATGCCCTACACAGGTTATTTTTGGGTATCTGGGTTGCCTCGACAAGTACATCAAGCCCAACGTATGCGAGCGAGTCAGCTCCGATAGATGCACAAATTTCTTCCACATTGAGCCCGTTAGCAATTAATTCGGCTCGGGTTGCAAAGTCAATTCCATAAAAACATGGCCACTTAACTGGAGGGCTGGAAATTCGCACATGCACTTCACGTGCCCCGGCTTCGCGCAGCATCCGCACCAATGCTCGCTGTGTGTTGCCACGAACAATCGAGTCGTCGACGACCACAAGTCTCTTCCCGGCAATCACCTCTTTGAGGGGATTCAATTTAAGTCGAATACCCAGTTGACGAATCGTTTGAGAGGGTTGAATGAAGGTGCGCCCAACATAGGAGTTTTTGACAAGCCCTTCTGCAAAAGGGATGCCGGATTCTTGGGCATAACCAATTGCTGCATAACGCCCGGACTCGGGAACCGGAATAACAAGGTCCGCCTCGACTGGGCTAGAGTTGGCCAACCGACGGCCCGTATCAACACGCGTTGCCTGCACTGATCTTCCTGCAATGGTCGTATCGGGTCGTGCTAAGTAGACATATTCAAATAGGCAACCCTTGGGCGCGGCAGGCGCAAATCGGTGAGACCGCATTCCTTGTGCATCAATGGCAATCAATTCGCCGGGATCCACTTCGCGGATAACCGAAGCCCCGACAATGTCTAGTGCAGCTGACTCACTGGCAACTACCCAGCCGGATTCAAGGCGACCGAGCACCAGTGGCCTAATTCCTTGTGGGTCGCGCGCTGCGTAAAGCGTGGTGTCGTCCATAAACACCAAAGAAAAAGCTCCCCGTACTAATGGGAGCTCAGCGATTGCTGATTCTTCGAGTGACAGGTCCGGGTGCGCCGCGAGTAGAGCCGTCAAAATTTCCGTATCAGTGCCTGCGGCAACACCTGTATTAAAGGGCAACTCCCCCGAGCCACTTTGCAGTTCCGCGATTCGCGTGCGAAGTTCGTGGGTATTGGTCAGATTGCCATTGTGACCTAATGCAAGGTGGCCGGTCGCGGTGGTTCGAAAAGTGGGTTGGGCGTTCTCCCAGATGCTCGCCCCCGTTGTTGAATACCGAGTATGACCAATTGCTAGGAACCCCTGCAGGGATTCAAGTACACCTTCATTGAATACCTGAGACACCAAGCCCATGTCTTTAAAGACCACGATTCTGGAGCCGTCACTTACCGCCATGCCAGCTGACTCCTGACCACGGTGTTGCAAAGCGTAAAGCCCAAAGTAGGTCAGTTTTGCCACTTCTTCACCAGGGGCCCAGACACCAAAAACACCACAAGCGTCTTGGGGTCCGATGTCTTCCGAGAGGAGGTTGTGGTTGAGAAGGCCATCACCGCGAGACACGAGGCCAGTCTACGCACATCAGGCGCACTGTGGCCGGCATGGTCCTCAGCGATCGAGCGCTGTGCGGACTCGTAATTCCATCTTGTAAACCCTTTTCGATACACATCCAATCGATGAGCTACAGCCAGAACCGTGATCCCTGCGAGAAGGCCCCCACTAATGCCTTCTGACTGATAGCGCAGTTGTATCAAGTCTCAGATTGGCAAAGGGAACAATAGGCTTAGATCTGAGCGTTCGCCACTTGCCAAGATCAATCCTTGGTCGACCAGCACCACCCAAGCGCTATGACCGATTGCCAGTTGGCACAGGGTCACTGCATTGAGTTCAACTACGGCAGCCGGGGTTCCCCTGCGATGGGTGTGGCCTTCAACTATCTGGGTGGCAGCAAATGGTGGGATGCGCAACTCAACGCTACGGCCCGGTGCGATCTCGATGAGCTCACGCAGGATGGCTTTGACCGCCGCTCGGGTTTGCTCCTTGTCCACATGGTCACATTGATTTGCTACTGATCCCAGTAACTCTCGCTCACTTGGGCTGAGCATTTCTCACCACCAAAAAGTGCGGGCAGTGTTGCCTCATTGACTTCCCGCAGTTGATCAATTGTCAAAGTGAATTGCGAATCACACACAATTACCTGTTCTCCTGGGTGACCACTGTTAACGCCAAGACTGGAATCAACCACGCCAAACCGAGTTGCTCTCATTCCTCGCGCAGCACACATTTCGCTAAAGCGAAGTTCCTCAGTCCCCGGAATGACCGCGATTGCGCGCGCGGTACTTTCGGAGAAAAGGAAAACAAATGGGTCAATATTCTCGGGGATCCAGAAGCGAGCACCGATATTCGCCCGCAGTGCCATCTCAGTCACCGCGACCCCAACTCCACCGTCAGAGACGTCATGGGCTGCGGTAATCATGCCTTCGTGTGAAGCGGCCACCATAATTTCACTCAACAACTTTTCCGCTGGCAGGTCAACTTTGGGTGGCAACCCACCAAGGTGTCCTTGTAAGTGTGCCCACTCGCTTCCCGCAAATTCATCGGCTGTGTCGCCTAAAATGTATATGAGGTCGCCGTCGCCAGCCCACGCCATAGGTGTTCGGTGTTCAACGTTGTTGATCACTCCGAGAACACCAACAACAGGGGTCGGGGAAATAGCATTCTCACCCGTCTGGTTGTAGAAAGACACGTTCCCCCCGGTAACAGGGATCCCGAGTTCCAGGCAAGCATCAGCGAGACCGGTTGTTGCTTGGGCGAATTGCCACATCACTTCCGGGTCTTCGGGTGACCCAAAGTTCAAACAATTAGTGACGGCGAGTGGTTTCGCACCAGCGACACTGATGTTTCGATAGGACTCCACTAACGCCAATTGCGCCCCAGCATAAGGATCGAGCTTGGCAAAACGCGAATTACAGTCAGTCGAGATTGCGACCCCTAGCCCGCTTTCCTCATCAACTCGGATCATGCCCGCGTCTTCCGGCTGGGCAAGAATCGTGTTACCAAGGACATATCGATCATACTGGGATGTCACCCAACTCTTTGATGCAAGATTCGGTGAGGAAATTAGATCAAGCAATGTGTGTTTTAGGGCATCAGGTGTTGACGGTCGCGGAAGGCGCTCACCGGTCGGTGTGTCAGCTTGTAACGCATCTTGCCAGCTCGGCCGGTGAAAGGGGCGCTCGTACACGGGACCATCGTGGGCAACCGAGCGTGGTGGAACATCGACGATCGTGTCCCCGTACCAGTCAATCACCAAGCGCCCAGTGTCGGTTACTTCACCAATAACGACCGCTTCGACCTCCCACTTTTTACACAATTGCATGAAGGCATCAATCTTTTCCGGGGTAACAACCGCGCACATACGCTCTTGTGACTCGCTCATCAAAATTTCCTCTGGGGAGAGAGACGCGTCACGCAAGAGAACCCGATCAAGGTAGACCTGCATGCCACCTTCACCATTTGATGCGAGCTCACTTGTCGCACACGAAATACCAGCACCGCCAAGATCTTGGATTCCTTCGACGAGCCCTGCGTGCAAGACTTCAAGGGTCGCTTCGATCAACAATTTTTCCATAAAGGGATCACCCACTTGAACACTCGGACGCTTGGCAGGACCGTTGGCGTCAAATGTTTCCGAGGCGAGGACTGACACTCCGCCAATTCCGTCACCGCCTGTCCGGGCACCGTAAAGAACTACAAGATTGTCCACACCCTTTGCACTGGCAAGGTGAATATCTTCATGTTTCATAGATCCCACACAAAGCGCATTAACCAGCGGGTTTCCGGCATAGCTTTCGTCAAAAACCAATTCGCCACCAATATTTGGAAGGCCAAGACAGTTGCCATATCCACCAATTCCAGCGACAACACCTGGTAGTACCCGCCTGGTGTCAGGTGCGTCTGCTGCACCGAAGCGCAATGGATCCATGACCGCCAATGGCCTAGCGCCCATAGAAATAATGTCGCGGACAATCCCACCAATTCCAGTCGCCGCTCCCTGATAAGGCTCAACGTAAGAAGGATGGTTGTGACTTTCCACTTTAAATGTAACGGCCCAACCGTCACCAATATCGACTACGCCAGCGTTCTCACCGATTCCCACCAATAGCGCGTCGGTCTTCGGCGCTTTATCACCAAACTGGCGCAGATGCACTTTGCTGGATTTATAAGAGCAATGCTCACTCCACATCACCGAATACATAGCGAGTTCACTACTTGTCGGGCGCCGGCCCAGAATTTCCTTGATGCTTTCGTACTCGTCTTGCTTAAGCCCCAAGTCGGCCCATGGCTGCTCGGTGTCAGGACTTTCTCGGGCGATATTTACCGAGTCGATCATGGCGCTCCAATTAGAGACTTCAGAACGCTGGTGAAGAAGGGGACTCCATCAATTGTTGGACCGGTTAACAGTTCAACTGCGTGTTCGGGGTGAGGCATCAGACCAACAACGTTGCCAGCCTTATTCGAGATCCCAGCAACATTGCGGTAACTACCATTCGGATTTTCGCCTTGATAAGTCGCAATCACTCGGTTCTCGGCAAAAAGTTCGTCGAGAACCACCTCGCTTGCAACGTAACCGCCCTCACCATTTTTTAGTGGAATCACGATCTCTTGACCGAGGGCAAAGTCCATTGTCCACGGGGTATCTGTACTTTCAATTCGTAGCCTCTGATCACGGCAAATGAAATGCTGGTGGTCGTTTCGGGTCAAGGCTCCAGGGAGAAGGCGGCTCTCACACAAAATTTGGAATCCATTGCAGATCCCCAAGACTGGGAGTCCAACTTGAGCTTTGTCAATCACCAAAGACATGACGGGGGCAAACTTTGCAATCGCTCCACAGCGCAAGTAATCACCGTAGGAAAAACCACCCGGGAGAACAACTGCGTCAACGCCATGCAGATCGGTATCACCATGCCACAGTGCCACCGCAGTGCCACCAGCAATTCGGATTGCTCGGGCAGCATCTACATCATCGAGTGATCCGGGAAAAGTTACCACACCAATACGGGCGGACAAAATTAATTCTCAACCGTGAGAGTGAAGTCTTCGATCACTGGATTACTCAGCAATTCTCCCGCGAGTTTTTCCAGAAGGTCAGCTCGGTCGCCTTCGAGTTCACCATCAATATCGATGATGAACTGCTTCCCCTGACGAACATCCATCACGCCGCTAAGGCCCAGCCGGCTAAGGGCGCCTTGAACTGCGCGACCCTGCGGGTCAAGAATTTCGGGTTTAAGTGCAACGTTTACAACAACGCGGGCCACTAGCTCTCCTGGTTTAGGTGGAATAGCCGCAGTCTATCGGTGTGCCGATTGCCAGGCACTCCACGCCGAAGAAACCATGTCGTGTAGATCTCGCTCCGCCGACCAGGCCAATTCGGTCTCACTCAGTTTCACATCAGCAAAGCTGGCGGGCGGATCACCGGCTCGACGACCCACAACTTCGGGGTTGATATCGCGCCCGATCACCCTCGAGATCGAATCCATGACCTCTTGGACACTCACTCCACTTCCACGGCCAACATTGATTGCCAGATTCGCTCGGCCGGTTTCACACTTTTTAACAGCAGCAACGTGGGCCCCCGCCAGATCAACCACATGGATGTAGTCACGAATACAGGTTCCGTCTGGGGTCGGGTAGTCTGCCCCAAAAATCCTGGGTCTTCCACCGATTTCGAGGGCTTGGAAGACCATCGGGATCAAATTGTTCACACTGTTGTCACCCAGGTCGTCACTGCCAGCTCCGGCAACGTTGAAATATCGTAATGCGATCCAGTTCAGTTTATTACTGGTAGCCAGGTCTTTGGCCAGCCATTCACCGATAACTTTTGTTTCCCCGTACGGAGATTCGGGATTGAAAGCCTCACTTTCTTTCACCGGATTTGATTGGGGGGTTCCATAAACCGCCGCCGAAGATGAATACACAAAATTATCTACGCTCGAATCAACCATTGCACCGAGCACACTTTGCAGTCCGGTGACATTTTCCTTGTAGTAATGTAGGGGGAAGTGAACCGACTCACCCGCGGCCTTCTTCGCGGCAAGATGAACGACTCCGGTGACGCCAAATGTATTAAATATCCCTCGTAGCGCCGTGGCATCCGCGATATCACCTTCGACAATTGGCACATCTTCAGGAATACGTGAACGCAACCCTGCCGAAAAATCATCACACACTACGGGCTGGAAACCCGCTGAAAGTAATTCACGAACAACATGCGAGCCGATATAACCCGCACCCCCGGTGACTAGCCAGGTACTCACTCGAACTTCTCCCCGGTGATGCGCTCGTATGCCTCGACGTACTTGGTGCGGGTTTTGGCAACAATTTCGTCCGGTAAGGGAGGTGGAGCTTCGCCGGAGTTCTTATCCCACCCTGACTCTGGTGAGGATAACCAGTCGCGAACAAACTGCTTATCAAATGAAAGTTGAGGACCACCCGGATTCCACAATTCCTTCTCCCAATATCGAGATGAATCTGGTGTAAGTATCTCATCGCCCAAAATGATTTGGCCTTGATACTTTCCACCGAGGGCAACCCCGAACTCACACTTCGTGTCAGCAAGAATTAAACCTTTCCGACTTGATATTTCTGCCGCATATTCGTACACGGCCGTCGACAGCCGCTTTAATTCTTGGGCTTCCTCTTGTCCGAGCTCAACAATCACGTCGTCATAGGTGATGTTTTCATCGTGTTCACCCACTGGTGCCTTCGTGGCGGGAGTAAAAAGTGGTTTTGGTAACAATGCGCCTTCTTTCAACCCCGGCGGTAAACCATTCCCGGAAATCTTTCGAGTTGTAACGTAGTCGGCGTAGCCGCTGCCGGCAAGATAACCACGAACAACACACTCCACCGGAAACATTTCGAGTGGTTCACACACAACAGCGCGACCGATCACCGATTTGGGCACCTTGGACGTCGTGGTGTGGTTAAACACCAGACCCTGTAGTTGCGCGAACCACCATTGCGAAATCAAATTAAGAATTCGACCCTTGTCGGGGATTTCTGTTGGAAGGACCCAGTCATATGCCGAAATTCGATCACTGGTCACCATCAGTATTCGCTCTTGCGGCGTGCGGAAAAGATCCCGCACTTTGCCCGATAAAATATGCTCGTAACCGTCAGGTAGATCGTAATTGTGGGTAAGTTCCTGGGTCACAGAATGCCGCCTGGTTGGTAGCCCACGGCATCCGGGTAACGCGCGGTGAGGACTTCAACCCGGTCTGCGAGAACACGAACTTGCTGTTGCGCAGCACCAGTAAATTCAATGGGGTGGGCAAGTAGCAAATTCAATTGCTCGACGGTGAAGTCAAGACGAGGGTCCGCTGCAAGTTTTTCCAAGAGGTCGTTCTGTGCATCCGGCATTTCACGCATCGCGAGCGCTGTCGCAACCGCGTGCTCCCTGACTATCTCGTGTGCGCTTTCTCGTCCCACTCCAGACTGAACAGCTGCCATTAAAATCTTAGTTGTTGCCAGGAATGGAAGAAAACGATCAAGTTCCCGTTCAATCATTATGGGGAAAGCACCGAATCCGTCGAGCACCGTGAGAAATGTTTCCATCATTCCATCGATTGCAAAAAACGAATCTGGAAGGGCAACCCTGCGCACAACCGAACAGGTGACATCTCCTTCATTCCACTGTTGACCCGATAGATCAGCACACATGTTCATGTAGCCTCGCAGAATTACATGGAAGCCATTAATTCGTTCACATGAACGAGCATTCATCTTGTGAGGCATCGCCGAGGAACCCACTTGACCGGGAAGGAAACCTTCGGTTGCAAGTTCTTGACCAGCCATTAAACGAACAGTTGTCGCGAAATTTGATGGTCCAGATGCAAGCTGAACCAGGAGAGCGGTGACTTCAAAATCAAGTGACCGCGGATAAATCTGACCGACACTGGTGAATAGGTTGCTAAAGCCTAAATGTGCAGCCACCCGACTTTCAAGTTTTGATAGTGCTTCAGCGTTTCCATCAAGCAACGTCAGCATGTCTTGTGCGGTACCCACCGGACCCTTTATTCCGCGCAGTGGATACGCGTCGATTAATTCTTCGAGCCTTTCAACCGCGAAAAGTAACTCCTCGGCGAAAGTGGCCATGCGTTTACCAAGAGTCGTGATTTGGGCAGCGACATTATGTGAACGCCCCGCCATCGCAAGTTCGGAATACGCCACCGCAAGTCGACTCAACCGGTCAAGTGCCGCAATCGATTTATCCCGGATCACAATCAGACTGAGACGGATCTGTAACTGCTCAACATTTTCGGTTAAGTCCCGAGAGGTCATGCCCAGATGGAGGTGTTCGGCCCCGGCTAAGTCGTTGAACTCTTCAATGCGAGCCTTAACATCATGCTTGGAAACCCGCTCACGCTCGGCGATTGACTCCAGGTTGACGGTGTCAACCACCGCTTCGTATTTTTCAGGTACTCCCTTTGGGATCGAAATTCCTAATTCCTGCTGGGCCCGCATGACGGCAATCCACAGTTGTCGCTCCAGTCGAATTTTTGCCTCTTGCGCCCAGATTTCTCGCATTGGTTCCGATGCATAGCGTGAGGCGAGCACGCTATCAATTGAATTCATTTGGCTACCCACGCGAGTATTCTTTCACGCGCCCCATTCACGAGTCAGTGGCACAAGCCTTTTGAGCAATATCTGGGCGAAAATGGGAACCGTCAATCTCGATTTGGACCACGCCCGCATAAGCGCGCTCTCGAGCCTGGCTCAAAGTCGGGGCATGAGCGGTTACCGAGAGCACCCGGCCACCAGAAGTAACCAGTTCGCCATCAACGCGGGCTGTCCCCCCGTGAAAAACGGAAGTGTTGGGCTCCAGTTCGACATTTTCACACCCGGAAATCGCGGAACCCAGGAGCGGATTGGCCGGGTAACCCTGGGCTGCGATCACAACATTTACGGCAAATCCCGGAACCCAACGCAGTTGGGCAAAACTCTCGAGTTGCCCGGTTGCCGCTGCAAGGAGAAGTCCTCCCAAAGGGGTAGCCAACCGGGAGAGCACCACTTGGGTTTCTGGATCGCCAAAACGAGCATTAAATTCAATTACCCGGATTCCCCGTCTCGTCATCGCCAACCCGGCATACAGTACCCCGACAAATGGTGTTCCACGGCGCTTCAGCGCATCTAGCATCGGCTGCAACACCCGCTCGGTAACCTCGCCGACAACACTTTCTTCCAGCCATGGAAGTGGTGAGTAGGCACCCATTCCGCCGGTATTGGGTCCCTCATCGCCCTCGCCCACGCGTTTGAAATCTTGTGCCGGCTGCAATGGAATGACGGTCGTCCCGTCCGAGATTCCAAAGAGTGAGACTTCGGGCCCGTCTAAGAATTCTTCTATGACCACTGTTCCACCGGCGGCAAAGCAGGATTGAGCGTGCTCTAGTGCCTCACTTCGGTCCGATGTGACCACAACACCTTTTCCCGCCGCAAGCCCGTCGTCTTTCACAACGTAGGGAGCACCAAAAGCGCCAAGAGCAATCTCGGCTTCGGAAGTGTTCACGCAGACGAGAGCCATTGCGGTGGGAATACCTGCTTCGGCCATCATTTCTTTGCAGAATGCTTTGCTACCTTCAATGAGGGCTGCCTCGCGCGTTGGCCCGAAACAAGGAATCCCCCGGGCAATGAGTGCATCAGCAGCGCCGGCCATCAGTGGTACCTCTGGACCAACAACTACGAGGTCAACATCAAGTTCCGTCGCCAACTCCCCGATCGCTTGCGCGTCCGTTACATCAATTGGCACACAGTGAACCAATGAGGCAATCCCGGCATTACCCGGAGCGACTACAACAGATTCAACTTCAGGGTCACCTAGCAGTACGCTTGCAATTACATGTTCACGCGCCCCGCCGCCAATAACCAAACACTTCAAGTTCGGTCAGCCCTGGTAGTAGGAGTCAATTGCACTAAACGCCTGGTCGAGAATTTCCAGACCTTCACGCGCTTCAGCCTCAGTCACAACACAGGGTGGCACCACATGCATTCTATTAAAGTTGGCGAATGGCATGAGCCCACGCTTCTTGCATTCGGTGACCAGATCAGTCATAGCTTGTGACGTTCCTCCATATGGTGCCAATGGTTCGCGTGTTTCGCGGTTGATTACCAGATCAAGTGCCCAGAACACGCCGAGACCGCGGACTTCGCCGATCACCGGATGCTTCTCAGCTAATTCGCGCAGACCCGGTCCCAAAACATTTTCACCAATTGATGCGGCGTTTTCAATGATCTTTTCTTCCTTCATCGCGTCAATTGAACCGACAATGGAAGCTGCGGCTAACGGGTGTCCTGAATAGGTAAGTCCACCAGGAAATACTCGTTCATCAAATGTTGCCGCGATTTCGCCTGAAATGATTACGCCACCCACTGGAACGTAACCTGAGTTCGAACCCTTAGCAAAAACAACTAGATCCGGTTCAACATTCCAGTTTTGATAAGCGAACCATTTCCCAGTTCGACCAAAGCCCGACATGGTCTCGTCCAAAATCATGACAATCTCGTACTTGTCGCACAGTGCACGCACGCCTTCGAGGTAACCCGGTGGCGGAACTAAAATTCCTGCGGTTCCGATCACGCTCTCAAGCAGCACTGCACCGACAGTGCCTGGTCCTTCAAACTGAATTACGTGTTCCAGGTGTGTTAACGCGCGCTCTGATTCCTGCTCCGGAGTGGTTGCCCAGAACTCGCTGCGGTAAAGATAGGGACCAAAGAAGTGAACCTGCTGGGCTGAGTACTCATTTGGCCAGCGTCGTGGATCACCTGTTGCTTGGATCGCACTGCCAGTGTTTCCGTGATAGGAACGATAGGCGGAAAGAATTTTATGTTTGTGTGTGTGCAAGCGCGCCATACGAATTGCGTTTTCAACGCCGTCGGCTCCACCATTGGTGAAGAAAACCTTGGCAGCCTTGCCGCCCGCAAGTTCAACGATTCGCTGTGCTGCTTCTCCACGCTTGTCATTGGCGTGCTGCGGGGCAACGGTAGCCAGTTTCCCGGCTTGGTCTTGGATTGCGGCAATTACCTTGGGGTGTTGGTGCCCAATATTTACGTTCACTAGTTGTGAAGCAAAATCCAGGTACTTGTTTCCGTCGTAGTCCCAGAAGTAACTTCCTTGAGACCCGGCGACGCACATGGGCTTGAGCGCCTTCTGTGCACTCCAGGAATGAAAGACATAAGAACGGTCGAGATCAAAAACCCGGGCGCCCTCGGCAGGATCGATATTCGTCATGACAGAACTCTAGAACCAGCCAAAAGATCCGCAAGAAAAGCCCCACTTAACGGTCCACCGAGGCGGAATTTGTCAATTGCTATCCCAGGGAACCCAAAGAAACCACCTGATTCCCTTGGGCATCAAAATTTATCGGGTCCAGCCATTGTTCGAAAGCCGCCCTCATAGCGGGCCAATCGGAATCAACGATGGCGAACCACGCGGTGTCGCGATTGCGACCTTTCACCACGGCTGATTGCCGGAAGGTCCCCTCATAAGTCATGCCCAGACGCTCGGCCGCGCGCATCGAGCTTTCATTGAGCACATCGCATTTCCACTCATACCTGCGATAACCCAAATCAAATGCATTTCGCATCATGACAAACATTGCGTCGGTTGCAATTCGTGATCGTTGCAACTGTGGTGAGTAGGTGATCCAACCCACCTCAATACTTCGAGCACCTGGATCAATCCGCAGGTAACTCGCGACTCCGAGCGCCTTGCCACTCTGCTCGTCCACAATTGCGTAGTAGTACGGATCTTGACCGCCCTGTTTCGATTCAATCCACTCCCGGTAATCACTCTCGGCCAGGAACGGACCATGCGGCATATAAGTCCATAGATGATCGGCACCAACGAACACCTCCCACAGATCACAGGCGTGCTTGCCCGCATCAAGCGGCTGTAAAATTGCGTGCGAACCCCGAATCTCCCCACGTGGAGGATCAGGAGCACGATTACTGTGAACGAGTATCCCAATGGGATTTCCGTATGCGTCCAACTCAGATTGAGGTTCGTACTCAGCCGTGAGCTTCTCGCTCATGAGCCGATCAGGTCGTTTATCGCAATCGTGGCATTGCGATCTTGCCCAACTCCAATCGCGCTAATCCGAGTCCCTGACTTTTCTTCCAGGAATTCAACGTAATCTCGGGCATTCTTTGGCAGGTCCGAAATCGACTGCGCGCCTGAAATATCTTCACTCCAACCTGGAAGCATTTCGTAGATCGGCTTGGCGTGATGAAAATCTGTTTGGGTCATAGGGATTTCGTCACTTCGCTCACCCTCAATGTCGTAGGCGACACACACAGGAATCTGATCCCAACCGGTGAGGACATCGAGCTTGGTGAGGAAAGTATCCGTGAGTCCATTGATGCGGGTTGCGTACCGCGAAATGGGAACATCGAACCAGCCACATCGACGTGCTCGCCCGGTTGTTACACCGCGCTCGCCACCAATGGTGCGAAGCTTCTCCCCATCTTCGTCAAAGAGTTCGGTGGGGAACGGGCCAGAACCAACCCGAGTCGTGTACGCCTTAAGGATTCCCACAACCCGATCAATTCGGGTTGGTCCGATTCCACTTCCCGTGCAAGCACCGCCGGCAGTGGGGTTACTTGACGTCACAAAGGGATAAGTGCCGTGGTCTACGTCAAGAAGTGTTCCCTGCCCACCTTCGAGCAGAACAACCTTGCCTTCATCTAGTGCTTTATTGAGAACAAGTGAGGTGTCACGGACCATTGGGTGCAGAATCTCAGCGAATTGCAACAGGTCCGCAACCACTGCATCAATATCTATTTCACGGCGATTAAACACTTTTACCAACACTTGGTTCTTGTTGGTAAGCGCACTCTCCACTTTTTGTCGCAGAATCGATTCATCGAAAAGGTCTTGGACTCTAATGCCAACGCGCCCGATCTTGTCACTATAGGTCGGGCCGATCCCCCGGCCAGTTGTGCCAATCTGGGCTTTGCCCAGGAACCGCTCAGTCACCTTGTCCAAAGTCACGTGATAACTCGTGATCAAGTGCGCATTAGCGCTGATCAATAATTTGGAGGTATTAATACCCTGAGCATTGAGCCCGGCAATTTCCTCGAGCAGAACCGCCGGGTCAATCACGACCCCGTTGGCAATCACGGGTACTACTTCAGGGGTAAGGATCCCACTGGGCAACAGGTGGAGTGCGAATTTTTTATCGCCGATGACCACCGTATGACCGGCGTTATTGCCCCCCTGATACCGAACTACGTAATCAACGCGATCTCCAAGAAGGTCTGTTGCTTTACCTTTACCTTCGTCCCCCCATTGGGAGCCGAGAAGAACTATTGCGGGCACCGCGAAAGGGTACCGGAGTTGATCCGGTGCTATGAGGGTGACCAGAGTTTACGAGGGGGAGCACCCATTAGCAGGACTCATTTGGCCGAGGCGCTCCCACAATTGATTTCCGGATACGGAGCCGGTTGCGACTCCAGTAATGAGAAACAGTCTGGAATCTATCCTCGAAACTCAATCTTTACGGTGACTTGTGAGCTCCATGACAAGTGATAACTAATCATGGCCTCCCTACAGCGAGTTGCTGGGCCAAGCATCCAGAGGTGAAAAAATCTTGATTCTCTTTGTCATTACAATAGTGAAATCGATTAAGTAGTGAGGTTTTCTTTGAAGCGCTTGGACACTTTATTAGACATTGATCAGTTAGTTGTTGACCACTTTTCTGGTTTGCATTCCGGCGGAGGGCGAAGTTCCATTACCGGTGGGCAAAGCGCAGCAGATCAGGCATTATCTAAATTAAATATTGCGGGCTACGCAAGAAACCGATCAGAAGTCTTGCCAGTAGCGGCACGCGGAGCTACGGTCTTGTCACCATACATTCGACACAACCTCTTAACCCTCGAAAAATTATGGAGGCATGTTTCGAGAGCTCCGTTTGCAGATCGTGAGAAGTTTCGTGACGAACTCTTATGGCAAGAATATTCACGACACCTTTATGCACGTATGGGTACCCGTCTATTCCACAATCTCCGGTTCGAGCAGGTGTGGGATGCGCCTGGGGACGGCTGGCCACCCGGTATGGCATGTATTGATTTTGCAGTTGATGAACTAACCCGCGACGGTTGGCTCGTCAACCAAACCAGAATGTGGCTGGCATCACAGTGGACGGTCCGTAACAACGCAGGTTGGCTGCACGGCCAAGAACGCATGTATCGCCATCTAATTGATGGGTCGCGGGCGGCGAACCTAACTGGCTGGCAGTGGGTCGTTGGCTCTGCAAACGCAAGGCCCTACGGTCTTTCGCGCTGGCAAGTCCACAAACGGGCACCGCAGTTGTGCGGCGAATGCGCGTTGAAGCACGCGTGTCCAATCGAAAATTTCCCCGATAAAATTTCACTCAACGAAATAGCCGTTGACCCGCTCTTGAATCGTGACCCTGATCCGCAAGGGACCGCCGGGCCATCAATTGCGGTAAAGATCCGCACTCCAGAGTACGTTTTACTCACAATTGAATCATTGGGTGATAGCGATCCTGCATTGGCCGCTCACCCACACTTGCCGGTAGTCTTTGTTTTCAACGAATCAGCCTTGCGCAAATTACAGTTGTCTTCTCAGCGGATCCTTTTCTATCTCGAGACTTTAAAAGACTTAGCACAGCGACGGGAAGTGCATCTCTATTTGGGCGACCCAACCGAGTTTGCTCGCAACAATCCAGTGGCGGTAACCTACGCGCCTGTTCCCAGTTTTCAGAAATTCACAGATTTGGCCGAAATTCACCCGTACCCGTGGCTAAAAAAACCGCACGGGCAGTCGGTGAAGTCTTTTTCGGCTTGGCGCGGGAAATTGCGCTAATTTTTTCAGCAGCAGAATTGCGGTTCGACTGATCATCCGCCATCAGCGAGGGCATGCCCAAGATCGCGACCACTGAGCCAACCAGCCTCAACCCGAGGCCGGGCACTGAATTCATCGCTGGCGAGTGACACTTCACCCAGCACGAAACCCGGTGTCGATGAGGTGGTCCCTTCTATTGGCTTGGCAAAGGTCCACCGGTGTGCGTGTGACCACGTGGGTTCCTCGTCGAAGCCCAAAATTTTCTGGACACGAGCTATTGCAATGGGAATCACCTCACTGGGATCCCCAAGGTGACCGGCAGAGAGGACCGGGCTCATATGAACAACGAGTGCCGGTGCTTGGTCTCCACGTCGGGCTCCATCATTCGCGATCCAGGTAATTTGCGCATCCTGGTTGACAAAGATTCCGTCAAAATCACTCCAATGAGCGTGGTCAAATAACATCGACACCGAAATAACCGGTTCCCACACTGCTGAACTCAGATCACTCGCCGGCGGGAACACCCGAGCCGCTTGGGGTGTTGGCATGCACAGTGCTAGTCGTTCAGATGTGGGCAATTTGGTAATTTCACCTTCTTCAATCACCAAATCATCAGCTAGATACTCAACAACGCTGCGGATCCCACCCTCGGCCCGATAGCGCATGGGCCCTGTTTTCACACCGGCGATGCCTTCTGCGTCAGCAAAATGGAAAGTATCCGTCCACGGTTGCACGACACCCGCAGTTTCCAATTTGGCGACAACCGATGCGAATTCGGATTCACTCACTGTGAAGTACGAAGCGCCCGTGTCAAAAACTCGACCATCAAATGGTGTGCCCGAATCACGGACAATACGCGAAGCCATGCGGCCACCAACCCGGCGACCTTTATTAACAATTCGAAAAGGAACTCCCCGCTCACGCAATGCAATGGCGCAGGAAATCCCAGTGACTCCTGCGCCAGCGATCAGCACGTGTTTAGGCAAGTGTTGGATCACATTCCACGATGAACTCAGAGATTCGAACTTTCTCGTCGCTTTCATTGATTTCACCAGCGGCTCTACCCAAGTTTTGGAGGCAGCGCAGGAAGCCTTGATTTGGCTCATGGCTCCATGGAACCGGACCAAAACCTTTCCAGCCATTTTTACGAAGCGCATCAAGCCCACGGTGATAGCCGACTCGTGCAAACGCATAAGACCCAATGACGTCACTGTTATCCCACGCCTGGTCACTTAGCATCGCCCAAGCAAGTGAACTCGTGGGGTATTGAGCGACAACTTCACGTGGATCGCCCCCGGCAGAGAGTGCACTTTGTGCGGCATCGCCTTCAGGTAAGCGTGTGGGTCCTGGACCACCAAGTAAATTTTGTGAATCCATGGCTACTTCATCCTCGTTCCAGCAGAGCGCAAATCCTCGCAAGCAAGCTTTACGCGGTCGGCCATGCCGGCTTCTGCGGCTTTGCCATAAGCGCGTGGGTCATACATTTTCTTGTTGCCGACCTCACCATCAATTTTGAGTACTCCGTTGTAATTGACGAACATGTGATTGGCAATTGGACGGGTAAATGCGTATTGAGTGTCGGTATCGATATTCATTTTTATCACACCGTAATCCAGTGATTCACGAATTTCACTCAGCAATGAACCAGATCCACCATGGAACACCAAGTCAAATGGTTTATCCACTCCGTACTCCTTACCAACTGCATCTTGGATTTCTTTGAGGATCACAGGAGTCAACACAACGTTACCCGGTTTGTACACGCCGTGAACGTTGCCAAATGTTGCAGCGACCATGTAACGACCTCGCTCACCTACACCAAGCCGCTGCGCAGTTTCAAGTCCATCTTCAACCGTTGAGAACAGTTTCGCGTCATGTGTGGCTTCAATACCATCTTCCTCGCCACCGACAACACCTATTTCGATTTCAAGAATGATGTTTGCTTTGACGCATGCATCAAGCATTCGCTCTGAAATATCCAAGTTTTCCGCGAGAGGTACGGCGGAGCCGTCCCACATGTGTGACTGGAATAGCGGCGCAAGGCCTTTAACAACTCGCTCTTGTGAGACCGAAATAAGTGGTTCCATAAATCCTGGTAACTTGTCCAGTGGACAGTGATCTGTGTGAAGTGCAATGTTCACGTCGTATTTGGCAGCTACAACGTGAGCGAACTCAGCGAGGGCAACGGCCCCGGTAACCATATCTTTCACGCCTTGGCCCGAAGCAAATTCGGCGCCTCCCCACGAAACTTGAACGATCCCGTCGCTCTCTGCTTCGGCAAAGCCGCGGATTGCCGCGACAATTGTCTGCGATGAAGAGGTGTTGATCGCGGGGTAGGCAAATTTACCTTCCTTCGCGCGATCGAGCATTTCGCCATATACCTCTGGGGATGCAATCGGCATGTACACTCCAAATTTCTTAGCCCGCTTGAGCACGGGAACGGTTGATTGACCTCATCCTTCCATGCTTGGATTACAACGAGGTAACCGATCGCAGCCGTGTCAGCGCGCCGCGTGGGTTCGAATCCAGCCATGCATGGCAATTGCAGCCGCGGCGCCCACATTTATTGAGCGGGTGGAACCAAATTGCGAGATTTCCACGAGGGAATCGCACCCGTCACGCATGGGGTCTGACAGCCCGGTTCCTTCTTGGCCAACGACTAATACGCAGCTTTTGGGAAATGTAAATGATTCAAGTTTGACCGCTCCAGGGAAATTATCCAAGCCGATCACAGGCAGACTCTCTGACTTTGCCCACCTGAGGAAGTCACTTGCGTGTTCATGGTGGTGGACGTGCTGGTACCGATCGGTCACCATGGCGCCACGGCGGTTCCACCGCTTCTTGCCCACAATATGGACTTCGTTGACCAGGAAGGCATTCGCGCTACGGACAATTGTCCCGATGTTGAAGTCGTGGCCAAGGTTTTCAATAGCAATATGCATCGGGTGCCGCTTGGTATCCAGATCAGCAACGATCGCTTCTAGTTTCCAGTAGCGATACTGATCAACAACATTGCGCTTGTCCCCCTCGAGCAATAAATCCGGATCGTAGTGGTCTCCGCTCGGCCATTTGCCCTCCCACGGTCCGACACCAATCACGGCAAAGGGCTCGCCGGCCTGTTCTTCATCCACGGGAGTGAACTTACCCACTAGCCTGTGGCAGTGCTGAAATTCATTACCAATCTTGGTCGCGGTGCCCTCATGGGGTCAGCTGAAGTGGTTCCCGGAGTCAGCGGAGGGACCCTCGCATTGATCGTGGGGATCTA
>Ga0115564_10000777_pt1 | contig 31115 bp, 26 predicted proteins | sample COGITO_mtgs_1105_7_FD_88680 | JGI IMG/M metagenome (GOLD analysis project Ga0115564, IMG submission 88680) | Pelagic marine microbial communities from North Sea - COGITO_mtgs_110523 | ecosystem: Environmental > Aquatic > Marine > Epipelagic | place: Germany:Helgoland, sampling site Kabeltonne...
CGAATGAACCATCTGCTTGCTCGATGTACTGACGAATCTCCACTGGCTTAATAATGACTTTGCCAACCCGCTCTGCTTCTAGAACGGAAAATAATTCTGATTTTCCATCCCCTTCTACATCAGCAACCAAAATCTCTTTGGCATGTGTTTTCTTGTATTTTTCAACGATGGTTTGCTTGTACTCCTTTCCATCCCAACGATACATCACAACTTTACCTGCTTGTGATTTCTTGGACTGGTTGCGATCAGAAGGCGTTGCAAAAAATTCCAACTTGCCATCTCCGTTGATGTCACCGATCTCAATCTCGTGAACAAACGTATCTGCTACCTCATCTAATTCTACCAAAGTTTGCTCTGCACCTTCGCGCTTCGGTTCCAATACAGCAACAACCCCTGCATCGTGAGTAGCGATAACCAAATCCTCTATACCATCATGATTGACATCTCCAACTTCAATATCTCTCAATCTGTTGAATTTACCTTTCCAATCTCGTTCCCACAAGGTTTCTTGGGCCCATCGACCATCAACCATACTCCATTTTTTCAACAGTGCTTTCTCTGCACCAATCGTTAATATGCCATCTTGAAAAGGAATGGCTTTGTGAAATACGTTGGACTCTGCGTCTTCAATACGAAATCGCTTCCACCCATCTTCTTGGGTACGCCAAATCTCTAAACGCGCAGGACCAGGTTGGGAATCTCCATTCTCATCTTTCCAAAACCATGCTTGCGTCACCAACAAACTCGGTGCTGCTTCTCCCATCAAGGGTTCTTGGGCTGGTTTCGGTGGATCAACTTTGGCTTTTTCAGCGGGCTCTTCAACCTTTTTTCCAGACTGTTCCATTTTGGCTGTGGTTTCTGTTGTAGAAGGTGATTCATCTCCACAACCCACAAGTACCAACAACGATATCAAAGATGCATTTAACATGATATTCTCCAAGCAACTCACTGTGTTCTCTCTACAAGAGTTCACGTTTATATAGAGTAGAGTATTAGACTCCTGTAGAGCCAAACCCACCCGTTCCACGATCGGTTTCATCCAACGTGGTCACTTCTGATACGGAAGCCTGTACAACTGGTGCGATGACCAACTGTGCAATCCGCATCCCTCGTTCAATCGTGACCGCATCCGATCCCAAGTTAACGAGCAACACTTTTAATTCTCCCCGGTAATCTGAATCGATCGTTCCGGGAGCATTGGTAACGGTTAAACCATGACGAAAAGCCAAGCCAGAACGAGGTCTAACTTGGCCTTCAAATCCATCAGAGATTGCAATCTGCAACCCCGTAGGAATGGCTGTACGCTCCAATGACTGTAATACAATCGTTTCTTGGATTGCCGCAGGAAGATCCATCCCCGCCGACCCTGATGTCTCATAGGAAGGCAGAGGTAAATCTACATTGTGTGGCAATCGCACAAAGCGTACATTCGGTTTCACGAGAGTGTTTCACCGAATGCTGCTTTACGAGAAGCGGTAGGACCTTTACGCCCTTTGACAACTTTAATCAATACTTCATCATCGATGGAAACAAGACCATTCAATGAATCTGTACGTTTGTTGTCCCATTCTGAGATGTGCAACAACATTTCGTTGCCAGGGAACAACTCAACAATGACACCAAAGTCTTTGAGGCCTATTACTTTAGACAAGTACAATTCTCCCAACTCAGGCTCGCGAACGATACCTTCAATCCATTCCATTGCACGTTTGGCATTGTCTGCATTGGTTGAGACTACGTCTACTTGACCACTGTCATCAACTGAAACGCGTACATCACAGGTAGCTTGAATCGCTTTAATAACAACTCCACCTTTACCAATAATGTCACGGATTTTGTCTGGTTTGACCTTGATAGATGTGATTCGAGGTGCAAATGGAGACAAGTCTTGACGAGGTCCGTCGATGACTTCTGCCATTTTGCCCAAGATGTGCATACGACCATCTTTAGCTTGGGTCATTGCTTTCATCATGACTTCGCGAGGAATAGAACTCAACTTGGTGTCCATTTGGAATGCAGTGATACCATTTGGGGTACCTGTCACTTTAAAGTCCATGTCACCCAACGCATCTTCATCACCCAAGATGTCAGACAATACAACATAGTTGTCATCTACTTTGATAAGTCCCATTGCAATACCAGCAACAGGTGCTTTCAATGGCACACCCGCATCATACATCGACAATGTTGCACCACAAACTGTCGCCATTGAAGACGAACCGTTTGATTCTAGAACATCACTTGAACAACGTACAACATACTTGTACTCTTCAGCAGTTGGGAATACTGGTTGCAACGCACGATGTGCCAATTTACCGTGACCAATCTCACGACGCTTAGGACCACCCATACGACGAACTTCACCTGTTGAGTACGGTGGGAAGTTGTACTGAAGCATCCAACGACGATCTTCTTTTTCATCCGCAAAGTCAACGTGTTGAGCATCGCGTTCTGTACCCAAAGTAGCGGTTACAAATGCTTGTGTCTCACCACGTGTAAAGATGGTAGAACCGTGAACACGAGGAGCCATACCAACTTCCATCCAGATGTGACGAATCTCATCTGTTTGACGACCGTCAATACGGATTCCCGATTCAACAACATTGCGACGCATTGTTTCTGAAACCATTTTAGACCAAATCTTTTTGGCATCTTTGGTCATTGAAGCAATTGTGTCTTCGTCATCCAAACCAGCAACCAATCCTTCAACCAACTCATTACGGGTATTTTTCAAGCCACTGTTTCGCTCGAACTTACCAGAGATTCCCATTGCGTCATTCAATTTTTCTTGAGCGCCGAGTTCCATCAACTTACCTTTAACTTCCTCATTGAGGTCTGCAGGTGCATTAATTTCAAACTTGGTTGGATTGACTTTGGCAGCCAACTCTTCGATACCATCAATGATCTTTTGGATTTCTGTAAATGCCAATTCCATTGCTTCCATCATGGCTTCTTCAGGTGCTTCAGATGCAGCCCCTTCTACCATAGAAATACCAGCGCGAGATCCTGCAACCACCAAATTGATGTCAGACTCTGCCAATTGATCCAAACTTGGATTAATGAGGAACTCACCATTCAAACGAATGATACGAACTCCTGCGATGGGGTCTGTCATTGGAATATCACTGACAGCAAATGCTGCAGCTGTTGCACACATCGCCAATACATCAGTATCAGATGCTGGGTCATAGCTCATAACAGTTGCAATTACCTGCATTTCACGACGGAAATACTTTGGGAATTGAGGACGAATCGGACGATCAATCAAACGAGAAATCAACGTTTCTCGTTCATTTGGACGACCTTCGCGCTTTAAGAAACCACCTGGAATAGAACCAGAAGCGGCTGTGCGGTCTTGATATACGACCGTCAAAGGCAAGAAGTCAAAAGGAACATCATTTTTGCTGGCACATGCAGTGACCAGAATCATTGAGTCATCTTGACGGATTACAACAGAACCGTTGGCTTGTTTTGCCAATTTGCCGGTCTCGATAGTCAATGGACGTCCACCAACTTCGATAGATACAGTTTGTACATTCATAATGTTTGTCTCCAATATAGAATGTGAGAGAAAACATTCATCTTTTCAACGATCAACTCGTAGACCCATGAAAAGAAACAACAACGTGTATTTCTTTGCAAAGACCTGCGAACAAATAGAATCTATAATGAATCTCTTCTCATGAGGGTAAATGACACCGAAACAGTGTCGAAAAATTGTCTGTTTTAACTTTAATACAGGGACTGACACAAAGAAAGACAGACATCAAGCATAATGCTCGTTGTCTGTCTATCATTGAAATCGTTTGAATACAAGGTTTTGCTTTACTTTCGCAAGCCCAATGCGTCACGAATAGCGGTATATCGCTTATAATCCACGTTTTGGAGGTAACGCATGAGTCGACGACGACGACCAACCATTTTCAACAAACCACGACGTGAGTGGTGATCTTTATGATTGTTCATCTTAAACTTAGCGTTTGTTGACTTTGGATCACGCTTATAATGGTGATTGTTCAAATTGTTGATGCGAGCTGTCAACAATGCGATTTGCACTTCTGCTGAACCAGTATCGCCTTCTTTAATCGCATACTGTGCGATGATTTCTGCTTTATCTTCTGCGGTCAATGCCATGATGGCCTCCAATATTGTGTGTGTTCTCACATGCCCCCGCACAGGATTTCGACCGAAAATCCTTGCCGACTGCACCGAAATGGTCATAAATAACCAAGAAGGAATGTCACATATTGATAGCCTTTTGTCAAGTCACAGCCGAGAAATACACACATGAATCTGCTTTCTATACAATTCTTTGATCCCACCATGGCAATATCGTGTTGATTTGGACCATTGTCGGATTTCTCTTTGCTCTATCTACCTGTCGACAAACATCAACGACCACAAAGGAAACCCATCTATTTATAAAAGGGTGCGAGCTGTTGATTCTGATCCAAATTATGATGATGATACTTTTATTTTTGGGACTGTACACTTCAACCACACGATTTATTGTTCTGAGTATGCCATGGATGATTGCCGCAAACAACTGGCGAAGTCTTGGTGTTAACTCTTTGTCGTTTCCAACCTTTTCAAGATTCCACTTCCCCATCGCAACAATTTTATTGGGATATTTATGGCATGCTACACCACCTCCATGGATGCGTGATTCGCTGACGTATCACTTGGCGTTGGCAAAACAGTATGCGATGACAGGAACGTATATGGACACAGACTTTGTCGTGTTTGCTTATTTTCCACAAGGGTGGCAATCTATTCTCACAATCCTGCATGAACCTTCTTCTGGAGAGTTGCTCATCAATCCACGATACTTGTCTGTGGCAATCGTAGGTGGAACAGCCATTGGAATCTTCGGATGGCTCAAATCCACAATCAAATCTGACATATGGGCGATGACTGGTAGCATACTGTACTTACTAACACCCAGCATCCTTGAGTTCGGTACTTCTTGCTATGTACAACCTTGGTTAACGGCTGTGTGTTTGTGGTTGATATTGGCAATATCATCAAAACGTTCATCATTGTACATTGGAATGATTGTGGGAGTGGCCTGCTCCTTAAAATACAGTGCCCTCATATTGCCCATACTCATCGGTGGGATTCTGTATACACAACACCGAAAATTCAGTCCAATACCAATATTAAAATTTATTGGTGGAATCAGTTTATTTGGCTCTATTTTTTACATCCGCAATATTCTGGATACTGGAAATCCTGTCTTTCCAATGATGTATGAACTATTCGGGGGAACTCAATGGGATACTTGGCGTTCGATGGCTTATGCCTATACACTTGAACAGTATGGAATGGGTAGAAACGCAATAGACTATATCCTCCTACCGATTAGAGTATTTACAAGCCAAGATATGATTGGTTCTTTCCAAGGGTCGTTGGGAGTCGTATGGTTAATCCTTTTAGGGATTTATACATGGTGCATCTACAAAGGTCAGGCTCTTAAAGACTCTTTATGGATGGGATGCTTATTGATTGGATGGACTATTTTTTGGGCTCTTCAAGTACAACAAATCCGATTTTTCTTACCGTTGCTACCGCTGATCGTTCTAATGACCATACCGATTGTAGCGAAGTGGAATTCGACATCATGGAAGATTTGGATCACAATTTCTGGTTTGTGGGCCATTGCACCAATTCAACAACTTCAACAAAATCAACAAAGTCACGTGTATTGGGAAAACTTGATAACATCCAAATCACCAGAACAAGCCAGCACCTCTTTTCTAGACCATCGATTGCCTGAAAACCATCCCGTATATCGTGAACTGAATGACTCAAGTGCCAAAAAGGTTTGGCTAGTCTGGATGCGTGGATACCATTATTATTTAGATATTCCAGTGAGAGTAGACAATGTCTTTGGAGCTACTCGATTTGAACGACTGTTAAAAGACAATTCCATAGAAGATATTCAACACAAGTTACAAGAAGCTGGCATCTCACATGTCGTTATCAATATGCGATTCTTCTTAGTAGACAACAATGCTGATTATTTAGACAATGGAGCAACGAAGACCTTGCAGATTCGCTTTTCGGAAATGATACAAAACAATATATTGCACATTCAAAAGCAATATGGACCAGTATGGGTTTATGAAGTTGTAGAATCTTCCGAAGACTCTGACAACTCGGATGTAGCAGCACCATAAGAGGAAGATTCTTGAGTTTTAAGACACCAAACACCATGCTCATCACCCCTGTCAAAAGATGAGTCAAACTTTTGTAGTACATTTCGCAAATGATGAATCTTCAAATTATCACCCAATAGAGCATTGACGTGTTGCAACATTTCTTTCGCTGTAGAGGGCCCATTTTCGTGCAATACTTGGATCACAACATTGCGTCTAGATTCCATATCTTGTTTGGTGCTACGCTTTGCTCTACTGTTGTTCTGTACTGAGGAACCTCCAGAAAATGACTGCAAACTCCCGCTACCAACGATGGTATTCGCCGTTATCTTTTCCAGCATCTGAACCGCACCTTGTTGACGAAGCAGTGTTGCCTGAACAGTTGCCAATTGAACTTCAAGAATACGAACCTCTTCTTGGAGTTGTTGTTCTTTGGCTTTTTCTTCTCGCAATTGTTCTTCAAAAGACATCTTCACCTCACTCGTATTCTCTATTTTAACGCAAGTGAGATAAATATGATTCAAAATATGCGATTTTCTTCTTAAACCACCATGCCGTAAATGCCATACAGTAGCATTTTAGGACTGATCGTACGCAACTCAAAAATCTGCTTTTTGATCTGTTCTGGACGCAAATAAAACTTTCGAAGTGCCCACGCTTGCATTTCAATCAATTCTTTTGGATCGTAACCATGAGGATGATAGACCAATCTGTCTGGATCTGGATTGAACGTGGTGTAATTTTCCCAATCGTCTCGGAAAAGATCTTTCTGCCAACGATCGTCAAACAGTTTCGACCCTGGAAATGGAACGGTGATGGCATATTTTGCAAAATCCAACTCTAAGTCCATGGAAAATTCGACCGTTTCACGAGTCATTTCAGGTGTTTCACCTGGCATTCCAATCATAAAAAGTCCAACAGTCTGCAGCCCAGCATTCTTGGCATTCGCTACACCCTCTCGCACTTTTGCTGTGGTGATGTTCTTATTTACATTACCAAGCAGTAGATCCACACCAGATTCAATCCCCATTAGCACTCGACGACATCCACCATAATACATCAGGTCGGCTGTTTCTTTATCCAATCGATCACATCGCGTTTCAGACAACCACTGACACCGTTTGTCTAGACCACGATAGACTATCTCATCACACAAAGGCTTGAGGTCTTTCTTGACCAAAGGAAAAATGGGATCCACAAAACCAATCTGCTTCACTTTATATCGATCGATCAAATATTCATATTCATCAACAATCTTAATCGGATCACGCCGACGATAAACCTTTCCTCCAGTGTTGATTAACGAGCAGTAATCACATCGATAAGGACACCCTCTAGACCCCGTCATTGTCAAAACAGGCTTGGCAAAATCGGCAAATGGTAACAAGCCATACTTATGATACGGGAAAAGATGCCAGGCCGGATAGGCAAGCGAGTCCAAATCTGTGAGCAAACGACGATCTTTGTTGGTGACCGGTGTGCCATCGTCCCCCAACCACGTCAACCCATCAACGCTTGAAAAGTCTTTAAAGCCATTGTCCAATGCATCTACCAACTCACAAATGGTTTCTTCACCATCATGATGTACTACAAAGTCCGCTTTCCCTTCCAACACAATATCCTTAGCAAAAACCTCGGCGTGCACTGCACCCCAAACAATTTTAACTTTGGGCAGAACACCTCGAATCATCTGGGTCAAAATAGAACAAATCGGTTCTGATGGTGTCAGGACAGTCATTCCAACGAGATCTGGTTGGTATTCTTTGACACGTGTCAAAACCTGCTCAGCATTGAATACTTCTGCAAACATATCAATTACGGCCACTTCAGTACCGTGATGCTCTAAGGCACCAGCAATATAGGCCAAACCAATACAAGGCATTGGCTCCAATAGTTTTGCAAAACGACCCAATTTATTTAAATTCATTGAAGGGTTTATCAATAAAACACGCATAATGGCAATTCTCCTACAGTTGTTTTACCATCGACGTTGTCTGTCAAAACGACGTCTGTCTCTTTTGGTGGGTCTACCCTTTCCACGCTCCACTCTCGGTGGCGCGATTTCTTTGGGTTCTTCAGGGGTTAAGTCTTCATATAGTGTAACAGCAAAAGATGCTGGTCCTCTTTTCTCTGCCAACGCAAGTACTTTGAGAATCTTTGCACCACCAGGGGTTAACGCTTTCACTTCATCCCCCACTTTTACTTTGGAACTGGCCTTCGCTGTGTTCCCGTTTATGCGAACATGACCTGTATCACAAGTCTTTCCAGCAAGTGTACGCGTCTTGAACTTTCGCGTCGCCCACAACCACTTGTCCACACGAACTTTTGTAGCCGGAGTTCCAAATTTTGCTGAATCGGTCATCATATAACTAGTATAACCCGATTTTTGATCAACCCACGTCTCCACCGATGACACGTAAAAATTCATTGAGTTGTTTAATTTCATCGCGGAGTCGAATGGCACCCTCAAAATCCAGTTGTGCTGCGGCACTGTGCATTTGCTTTTTGAGTTGAGAGACTCTTTTTTGCAAAGTGGGTATGTCCGTCGGCACATCATCAGATGGGGAAATCAAGGTTTGCAAGTCACCTTCGGCATCAGAAGAAAACAACAATTCCAATGGGGACTCAAACTCGGAGTGAATGGGCTGTGGTTCAATACCATGATGTATATTGTGGGCTCTTTGAATCGCACGACGACGATTTGTTTCATCAATGGCCGCCTTCATAGAAGCGGTAATTCTTTTGTGTTGAGAATACAAAATGACGTGACCATCAATATTTCGAGCAGCACGCCCCATCGTTTGAATCAAGCTTGTCCGATTGCGTAGAAAACCTTCTTTGTCTGCATCTAAAATGGCAACCAATGAGACTTCTGGCATGTCCAATCCTTCTCTAAGAAGATTGATTCCAATCAAGACATCGTACTTGCCCTGTCGCAAATCTCGAATAATTTCTACACGTTCAATAGTCGGAATATCCGAATGTAAATAGGCAACGTTAATGCCCAACTCATCATAGTAATTAGCGAGATGTTCTGATTTTTTCTTGGTCAACGTCGTAACCAACACACGTTGATTTCGTGCTGCTCGTATTTTAATCTCTCCAAACAAATCATCCACCTGCCCTTCCAATGGACGAATCTCAATCGTCGGATCCAGCAAGCCCGTTGGACGAATTATCTGCTCTACAACTTCTCCATTGGTACGCTCTAACTCTCGATATGCTGGTGTTGCTGATACAAAAATCGCTTTATTCAACAGTTGAAAAAACTCTTCCTTCTGCAAGGGTCTATTGTCCATTGCAGAAGGAAGACGAAAACCATAATCAACCAACGTTTGTTTTCGACTGCGATCCCCTTTGTACATTCCAAGGACTTGAGGAAGCGTCACGTGACTTTCATCCATTACCAAAAGCCAATCTTCTGGAAAGTATTCCAACAACGTGGGTGGCTGTTGACCAGGATTTCTACCTGATAAATGTCGTGAGTAGTTTTCAATCCCTGCACATACCCCAGCATTACGAAGCATATCCAAGTCATAATTGGTACGCTCTTCGAGTCGTTGTTTCTCTACCAACTTTCCTGTTTGCTCTAATTCAAGCAATCGATGTGACAATTCGATTTGAATATCTTCAATGGCACGCTTCAAATTATCTTGTCCCGTTACATAGTGAGAGGCCGCAAAGATCCGTATCTGACGCAAATCTTTGATTTTTCTCCCAGTCAATGGATCAAAAACATAAATGGTCTCCACTTCATCATCAAAGAGTTCTATTCGAATCGCTCTATCATCTTCGGATGCTGGAAAGACATCGATCACATCGCCACGTACTCGATACATTCCGCGATCAAATTCAATGTCGTTGTGGGTGTAATTCATTTCTGTCAATCGAGTGATTATGTGTTGTCTACCAACTTCTTCACCCACCACTAGGTACAACAACAACGCCTGATAGGCCTCTCTATCTCCAATACCATAAATACATGAAACACTCGAAACAATAATAACATCTCGGCGTTCCAACAACGCTTGAGTAGCCGAATGACGTAGTTTATCGATTTGTTCATTAATACTAGAGTCTTTGGGAATGTAATTGTCCGTTGTCGGCACATAAGCTTCTGGCTGATAATAATTGTAATAGGATACAAAATACTGCACGGCATTGTTGGGAAAAAATCGCTTAATCTCTGCATACAACTGAGCTGCCAATGTTTTATTGTGTGCCAAAATCAATGTGGGCTTTTGAACTCGTTTGACGACTTGTGCAATTGTAAAGGTCTTTCCAGTCCCCGTTGCACCAAGTAACACTTGAAACGGCTTTCCCTCATTCAACCCGTCAACAAGTTCTTCTATGGCCTTCGGTTGATCCCCTGCAGGTTCATATCTAGCGTGAATCTCAAATGGAATATTAGACATTGGTTCTCCTCAACAACACTATTCATACACGATTGAAGTCCTCTCGCCAAACACGTACGGACAGCACAGAAAAATAAAAGGGAGATCCTCAGATGTTTGAGTAGTCAAACAAAGCAATTAAAAATAGGAGATTCTCAGATATTTGAGTAGTCAAACAGGGTAAAATGTAGTAAAATATTATATGCAAAGATCTACGTTAAACCTAGACAATTTGAATATTTTCACAATTGATGATTTTAAAGATCGTATAATCTCTTATATTGGTTGAATGGTTCAACCAATTTCAAATTAAGAGTTTCATCATGTCAAAAATACAAACAATCAGAGCAGTCGATCAAGTCATTCAGACACTTCGTAGCAACATCTTAGACGGAACCTACTCTATTGGGTCTAGATTACCTGCTGAACGTACTCTATCTACGATGCTAGGCGTCAACCGGTTGACCCTGAGAACGGCCATAAGTCACCTACAAGCAGAAGGGCTTTTACGAGCTCAACAAGGGCAAGGGATTACTGTCTGTGATTTTCACAAAACGGGATCTTTAGAGTTGCTGAAATACCTGCCTCTAGATGAACGACTTTCCGAAGTATTGTCTTTACGACAAATACTATTGGCAGATGCTGTTTCCCACGCTTGCACCAATGCAACAACTGCTGATATCAATCGCTTAAAATCGATTGCTACACAGCAACTTCGATGTACAAATGATGAACAATTTATCGCAGGAGACACACATTTTTTTCTTGTCGTTCTCGAATCCACTCAAAACTTTACACTGCAACTGCTGTACAATAGCATTCATAGAATTACAGATACCCAAGACAGTTGGACCACACACCTTCTGAGCAACAAACAACAAGCCTTGAGTAGTTATCAAGCCTTCATCAAGCTAATCTCACATCGAAATCCAGCGTTGGCAAAAAAGACATTGTTGGGTCACCTATCTGAAGACGAAACAATTCGTGTTACGACATTGCTAACTGGACGAGACTAAAGATTCTCGCTCTATTTGAAGAGCCCTCCAGACACAAAAAATTCCAACAATCAAAATAAACATAAATTTAGATTCTTGAAACAACCATTCTCCTACACCGATTTTCTTTTGTAACCACCGTAAAGAAAACAGTGGTTGCCCACCAAAAGCCAATACACTCCAGCCAACAACACGCCATGAAACACTTTTCGTGCTGAGTGTTTCGAGACACAGAACTATCGGTAACAACAAGAGTGCTAAATGATGTTCATAACAATATACGGGAGTGACAAGCATTAATGGTATCAAAGACAACGAAACAAAAAGTTTCGAGTCAGACCTTCGGACTTTTCGAATTAATAGTAACAATGAACTCAGGATCAAAACACTCGTTATACTGGATAAACTCTTGGCAATAGACGACAACTTGGTCTGAGTTTCTCCTGGAAACAATTGATTGTATAAGTCTGGTATAGAATGATTGGCAGGTATGTTTATCGGAATCGTCAGACCATGATATGCACCCGATGAAAATTCAGGTAGTATTTGTGTATAAAAATCCCATTGAGCGCTTAAAGACACCCAAGGGAAAGATAAAATGCTCAATCCAACACAACCAAGAACACACCAACACACAGCCTTCCAACGTTTATCCATTACCCAGGCAAAAAATAACAGTGCAGGAGACATTTTCGTCATTGCAGCTACTGAAAGAGCCAGTCCAGATGTATGACGTAAAGCCACTACCATCATCAATCCAACAAATAAGTTCAACTGTCCCATCTTCATGGTGTCAAAAACAGGCCAAAGAAGCAATGTTCCAGCCAGTAAAATATTCCAAGAAGTCTTACGCCAACACCTAATTACATACAATGTAAGCAACAAACAGCATTGATTAAACCAAAAGAATGCATGGTATCCATCTAATAAAGTCAAAGGACTCACCCACATCACCGATAGAATAGCTGGTGGTGGATAAAAAAATGGATGCACAGTTCGTCGTGCACCTTCTTTTTTTGCCAATCTATTGAGTTGATCTACATCGTATGGACTTACATTTTGTGTAACGGCTTGAACAGCGTAATGATAACTGGCGTAATCTCTTCCTGAACGACTGTGTACCGTTGCTTGGTATGGTGCTGTGAAAATTACAGAAAAGAGTCCTATGCCCAATACAACAGTCCACAATTTTGAAATTTTCAAAACCCCTTTCGGCATCGAATTCTCCCTATATATGATAGAAACATAACCGATTGCGTGATTTCTTACCCAAAACAGGCTATTGACGTGACAACAGAATCTTTTATATATAATTGGTTCAACCAATAGACCCTCATTCTTATTCACTGCTTCCGATCCAGAGTCCATTATGCGTACAGTTGTAGTAGCGGTTTTAGTTCCTCCTATCCATACCAACAAACCAACCCCGTCCGTCTTCCCAATTGCCAAAGCAATATCTATACTAGAAAAGACAGGTATATTAACAGTGTTTGGATTTACTTTATTTTCCAAAAATAACACTGTTTGGATAAATGGCTCATGTATAAATAATAACGAATTTATAGATATAGAATCACATATTGATATTATTCATGATAGATTCCCTTCTCAAATAAGGAACAAACATTTTCAACGGTTAAAGATGACCTCTAAAGACACCTTGTTTGGCAACCCCGTATCCCTCACGTTGCTGTGTAGAGACAAATTACGCTGTCAGCGACTTTTGGAAGATCATGGATGCATCTTACCTGAGACTATCGATAACTTTGACAATTTTCATGAACATTTACAGAAATGGAACATCGGATACCTCAAACCCCAATTTGGAGCATTGGGGAAAGGCGTGGAAGCTGTAACACCCGGAATGACACTTAAATCCCATGTAGAAGGAGTCGTACCTGGAAAACTAGAACCCACACTATTACAACGTGGTATTGATGCCCCTACAGGCTGGAAAGGCATGAGTGTAAGACAACTCATGCAACGGGACATCAGCGGACATTGGATACCTCGTACTGCCGTTTTAAGACGTTCTAGGAACAATTCTGTTGTGAATGTATCCAAAGGTGCTGAAGCGGTGCCTGCTGAAGATTTCTTACCTTCTGATACCATCCAATCTATACAACAACAAAGCCTACAAGTATGTCGTATATTGAGTGCCACATCAGATGGACTGACTGCTGTCGAATTTGGCTTGGATTTCGTTGTTGCCTCTGATTATAGACCTTGGCTTATCGAAGTCAACTCTCGCCCACGTGGACGACTCGAAGTACTTACAGAAAGGGAGCCCAATCGATTTGAATCGGAGCACATTCAGGCTTGTATCCAGCCTATACGCTACTTGGCATCCTTGTGCTAAATCTACACTCAGACAATACCACTAAAAAATAACCCTGAACAAACGAATATGAAGTACATAAAGCCAAGATCAATGACTACAATTGTCTCTTCATACAAAAAAAAGGACCCAAATGGCCCTTTCTATTGATATAAAAAATCAAAACTGTTGTTTATACGCCGTCGTCTCCGATGGCTTCTACCGGACAGTTTTCCATCGCATCATAACATTCTTCAAGTTCTTGCTCTGTTTGAGGCTGCTTGTAACAGACGTCATGATCCTCTTCTTCGCTCATTCTGAAATTGTTTGGAGCAGAATCAGAACATACAGAGCAAATGATGCACTCTTTATCAACATAAAAAGACACTTTTTTACCTGCTACAATCGAGAACCCACCTGTATTGTCTTCCCATTGATCATTTTTGTCAGCCATTGCCTACTCCTCTCAGAAACCATGCTTTTATCGTCCCACACCTTGCAATTGAAACACAGGGACTTACTATGCTAATTATCCCAAAGTACATGATTAAGCAAATTGCATTTCCTCAAAGCCTTGTGAGAATCTTATGGCCATTCTAAAAATAGCTCGACTCGGACATCCAGTTCTTCGAAAACCAGCAGAGACTATATCCATCGAAAACATCTCCTCTGACTCTATCCAACGTATTATTCGAGATATGCATGAGACCGTTTTAGATGCCGATGGCGCAGGACTTGCCGCTCCACAGGTTTTCGTTTCCAAGCAAATTGTGTTGTTGGACCTGGATGATGATCAAGGTATCCAAGTCTGGATCAATCCCACAATCACTCCTCTGAGTGAAGATGTCATGATTGGCTTTGAAGGGTGCTTATCTGTTCCAAACATGCGAGGTGCGGTCGCTCGTTATGCAAAAATATCAGTCTCTGGTTGGAATGCGAACGGAGAATCCTTTACGATGGAACTAGAAGATCATCCCGCTGTTGTAGCACAACACGAATGTGATCACCTCCAAGGTATTCTTTATGTGGATCGTGTAGAACCATTTACATTGAGTTTCCTACCGGAGTACAAAAAATATGGTCACACATTGTGGCAGTTTATTTCCGATGAAGAAGACAGTACTGGAGAAGACTAATGGGTTGGTTACAACGAACATTCATGAACAACAACGCCGCTAGAATTGAACGCGCCGAGATTTTTTGGAACAACGAAGAATACAACAAAGTACGCTTAGAAGTTCAAGATCTCAGTGAACCAAGGGCACAAGATCTATACAATCTTTCTTTAGAACGACTCGCAACACTGAATCTAGATGAAGCACTTGCACGATTCTCGTTGGGAGATTCTGTAGGCGCAGAAGAACATCTCATATTGGCAAAAGAGTTCGGAGCATCCCATTCACAAGTACAAGATATCCGCAAAGAAGGCAGAAGCATCGTTCGTATGGACCAGGAACGTAAACGCGCAGAAGAAGCAAAAAAAGAAACGCAGCATCAGATGCATGGAGATGACCCAATATGGAGTCTCCCCCCTGACGATCCACGACTACAGTATGCCCTACATCTTGAAACCTACCCTGTAAACGTCCGAGAGCGGCTAATTCCTTTGGGACAAGAGTTTGCAGAAGCAGTCTTGGCCATCCAACAAGGTCAAGGCGTTGATGGCATTTCTATTTTGAGTAATTACATAGAACGAGAACCTGCCGTTCGATACGAACGAGCTCGTGCAGCAATGAGTGTCGGAAATCTTCCCTTGGCCATCACCGATCTCATGACTTTTGGGGATGAAGTTGGGCATTGTGTAATCGGTAATCTTCATACTGGAGCCTTGTTGGGACAGTTGCTTGCGCAAACAGGTAGAACGGACGAAGGAATTAATGCGATGAGTTCTTTAATTGAAGATGATGAGCATGTGTCAATGCGGATTGTGCGTTCGCAAATGCAGCTTCAAAAAGGAAATCTGGATATTGCGGAGAACGAAACACAGCAATTGCTAAAAGAATTACCCAAAAGTCAACCTTTGATTCGGCAGTTGGCTACAATCCGCATGAAACAAGACAATCGAATATCAGCTGCCAATATCTTAGAGGCAGGATTCAGCAGTTGTTGCGAGACGGGATCTTGTTCTGCGCAACGACCAGATGTTCAATCTGTTCGCTTGCTCGCTCGAATCTATTTAGAAGACCGAGTACTTCCTGATCGTTGCAATGAACTCCTGCAACAACTTCAAGGATTGGTTCAACAACCTCTTTGGGAAGATCAGTATCTCTTAACACTACATGCTCGTAACAATGGAGATAGTGTTGCACCCTCGTTGGCACAGAAACTGTTCGCCATGCTCAAAGATGGAGACCCAAGACGAGAATGGGTTACCAAGGCCTTTGCACTATAAATCTAGATTTTCTACAGCAACACCAGACCCTTATTTTTTGACCAAACCCTGTCTATTTCTTCGGTTTCTTTTCTCTTGCTGATCTCGCTGTAACCATCTATTCAACAGTTTGTCTTGGTTTTCAACAGACATTAAGCCCACCCCTGCGTCACGCATTCGAGTAGACAACCTTTGTAGTACACATGCACTTGCAACAGAAACATTGAGTGATTGAGTTAATCCATACATTGGGATTACAATCGATCCATCCGATAATTTTTTGGCCATTTCAGACACACCAATCAACTCCGTCCCCATGACAATTGCAACAGGTCGATCTACCGGTGCCGTTTCTGGAGTGTATGAATCCTCTTGAAAATCTGTAACAAATATTTGATATCCCTGTAATTTTAGATATTCAAAACACTGTTCGGTATTGTTATGTACTATCAAATCTACCCATCGCTCAGCCCCTTTTGCAGCACCGCTCATCTTTTGTTTCTCTGCCGATATCAAATGTACAGTCGAGATACCAAACGACTCCGCTGTTCGAATAATTGCACTTAAGTTGTGTCTAAGATGGGTACCCTCAGCAACAATGGTCAACCCGTCTAATCGATTTCGAACGGTTTTCTCTAATCTACCACGTCGTTTTTCTGATATTGCAATGCCAGACATGCGTTCTCCATTCTATAGAGTTTATTCTACAAGAGTGATATAGTACTCTTATGCGTTCTATGCTAATCGATATTGGATTGGCCATTCTATTGGCAAGTACAATCTTGTGGTTTCAATTACAACCCATTGCTCCACTTGAGTTGAGTTTCCAAAATGTCGTTGGAGAAAATCAGCCACTTTCAGAATCTTGCATCGTTCTATTTTGGGACATGGATATCAAGGCCAGTCACCGAGATATTCAACTTATACAACGCTTTCACCAAGCACATCCTGAGATTCAGCCCTTCTTTGTTCATCCAAATTCTGAATCGGACAATACCTTGCGCGAATTTTTGGTAGAACTGGGTGTCTACACAACACCCATCTACAGTGACTATTGGCCAAGTCAGATTCCAACAAGCATACTCATTCACAATAACAAACGCGTAGACTTAAACCACTCGCCTCATTATTCACAGTTGATGGAGTTTTTTGACGTAGAATTCTAAGAAACTCTGACTCACAAGGGGTAAAATTCGTCTTCGAAGGTTGAACCAATTGAGACGACTTCGTTCTTATATTGATGCAATAATTTCATATACTGCGCTCTTGGAATCTCGCGTGCACCAAATCTATCCAAGTGCTCTGTATATACCTGACAATCAATTAATTTGACTCCCCACTCTATCATTTGACGAACGGCCCAGACAAATGCAACCTTGGAGGAGTCTGAAACCTGAGCAAACATACTCTCTCCTGCAAAGACAGAGCCCACAACAATACCATACAACCCACCAACCAATTTACCATCCTGAAAAGCTTCAAAACTATGAGAGTACCCTTTATGATGCAACTGAATATAAGAGTGTTTCATATCTTCAGTAATCCAAGTTCCAAACTGCCCAGGTCTAGGAATCTCCGAGCAGCGTTCTATCACGTCTTCAAACCGTGTATTAATTCGAATCTCAAAAATATTTTTCTTGATCACTTTCTTTAATGACCGTTGGACTTTTAATTCTTCCGGAAAAATAACAAAACGAGGATCAGGGGCAAACCACAAGATTGGTTGATTTCGACTGTACCACGGAAAAATTCCATTTCTGTACGCTTTCATCACACGATCAGAATCTAAATCACCACCAACGCCCAATAAACCATTGGGCTCAGCTTCGGATACAGGTGGAAAGATGTGTTCAACTGGAAGACGATATATCGTCATTGATCGCGCACCAATCTAAACCCCAAGTATGCCAATCGTGCATTCGGTGAGAGCCGCTCTGAAGCTTTAGCCCAAGTAGAGATAGAACCATTGGCCCAACATCCTGGATGCATTACCCGTTGGTCATCCATGTCATCCCCTTGCCATTCGGCAACATTACCCGCCAAATCAAAGATCCCATCTGGCGTCTTATCCATTGAAAAGACACCGACGGCTGAAGGCTTCTCCAACCCACTCTCTTCCGTGTTGGCATATCCATGCTTAAAGTCTCGGCCCCATGGATATCTACGCTTTTCTATGCCACGCACGATTTCCTCTCGCTCAAAGAATTCCATTAAACGAGATTTGTGACACGTTGCATACGCTTCTGCCTCATACCATGAAACACCGACCACGGGTTGATTGTCAAACATATACTTCTGTGAATCTGGTGCGGCTGCCAACTCTTGCCATGTGACTCGACGGTTGTTTCGCCAATTCAAGCCTTCTTCTGACCAATGTTGATCATTTTCATATTCCATTTCTAAAAACAATTGCCACTCTTTTATGGTGACCAAATGCTTTGCAATCGCCATTGGACTGTCCGCAACTGCCATCTCTACCCAATACCCCTGCTCTTTTGGTAATCGTAAACGAGGATCCCCCCACATATTGATCTCTTCAAAAAACTGTATCTTTTGTTTTTGCAACAAGGATGATGAGAGAACTATCTGTTCCGTTATCGTTTCAAACAACACTTGTACTTCCCCTTCTAGATGCAATCGAGGTCCTTGAAACTGAGAAACCAACGTTTCCCATTGTTCGAACAATGGTAATTTGGCGATGGCCTGTAATTCACTGAGTTGCATAATTATTCTCCGACGGGTGTATGAATTGGTATTGAACCCTAGACAAAGTGCAAATTTTTTCCTTCATATACCAATATTTTTACAGACGACAATAAATTTAATGTACACTGTAACTCAAATCGTTTGAATAAAAATCTAGTGTATCCGTTCTAAAATCATACACTTGCCCATTAGGAGATCCAATGCTTTCACTATTCTTATTTTCACAGTTGCAATCCGCTATCGCTGCACCACAAGACGTCGCTTTTCTATCAAATAAAGGAATACTGTATGTTCAAGTCTATAAAGCAGATACTCTAGCGTCTGCTGCCTCACATGATCATGCAATCCAAGCAGTCGGATGGTCTGGGAAAGGAACTTGGGACTCTGAAGATTACAGCACCTGCAACATTTCTATTGCTGTTCCGGTAAACAACTTACAGGTCGACAATCCTGAAATTCGAAAAATGGCTGGAATTGAAGGCACCATTTCAGAATCAATGCGCATGGATGTAAAAAAACACATGCTCTCTGACATTCAGTTGAATGCCGAAAAATATCCAATGATCTCTTTTCAATCAACATCCTGTGAAGGAAGTGGACCTTCCATGACGTTAAAAGGCAACTTTACCATGCATGGAACAACAAATGCAATCTCCGTCCCCATCACCGTTTCAAACGATACTGGATTAAGCCTGAAAGGTTCTTTTCCCGTTAAGGCAACCGATTACGGAATCGAACCCTATTCTGCGATGTTTGGTGCTGTTGGAAACCAAGACAAAATGAAAATCACATTTGATTTGGTTGCCGCTGAAAAATAGGCTCGGTGTGCAACACTCGAGTTATCAACAATCATTGTTCATTGTTCTGAAGAGTCATTGTTCTGAAGTAATTGGGGTTGGAATACAGGTTAGTTCAGTGAATTCAATCCCATTGTTCCATTCATCACATTCATAAATGGTTCCAAATCCAGTGCCCCAATCGTCTGCTCGAGCAACCAAGGCTTCTGCACCTTCTATTCGGCCATACTCTGTCTCAAACTCTATAGCCAACCCTCTTTGCCCCGCTTCTAGCCTATCAACTGTTTGGCCCGTAGTTATGAACGTATAGGATGCACCATCTTTGCGATACAAAGCAATGGGAATACCACTTCGAATTGATGATGGACCTTGATTCATCGGCTGAACACTCAGTCTAACTATACTGTCCGAATCACAACCAGCGAAACATATATCGGTAATTTCGGCCAATAAATCGACCGTCATAGCGTCTTCTGTTGGTCTAGACCTGTACACGTTGTAGGTCTGCCAAGAGGGCTCAGGACTCAATGGTACACCACCATTGGTGTAAATATTGGTGACTGCAAAGTCATGTACATTCCAAGTTGAACCACTTTTGGCCCAACCATCACCCAGATGTCCAAAAACGGTAATTCCTGCCCAGCCTTGACCATTCATTCTAAAGTTGTTGCTCGAAATCACAATCTCAGCGGAATCATCACCATCAATATCTGCAACGATTGGATACTCAAAAATGGTTCCAGAAGCATGTCCCAACTGTGAAAATAAGACTCCACCAGTCGAACCATCGAACAACCAAAATGTATTTTCGTCTGCAAACAAGACTTCGTATGCACCATCACCATTGACGTCGTAACCAGAACACCCAGCCAATCCTGAAGCATCGGTAATCGTTTGTGTCCACAACAATGTCCCATCCAGTTCAAACATGTTGAACTGACTACTCGACGCCCAAGCAATCTCTGCTACATCATCGCCATCAAAGTCTGCTACACATGGTGGTCCTGGTTGTCCTGTCCCTGCATTGGTTTTAAACAACTCTGTTCCATCTGGATCATAGATACCCAACCAGCCAGCACCAACCATTGCCACTTCACCATCTAAGTCATCATCTGCATTTAAGATTGCGGACCAGTGTCCATAGTCTCCTTGAATAGAAGAAGACCAACGCAACGAAAAGTCACTGTTGTAACACTTGTTGGCGATAATGATTTCTTGTGAACCATCTTGATCCAAATCACCAACAGCAGGCATACGACCAATAAACAATGGATCTACTGTAAACTGATGCAACAATTGTCCTGTTCTACCGTTTATCACAGCATTGTCTGCAATTACTTCTGCCGTTCCATCAGCATTAATGTCCGCAACTGTAATGGTTGGATACGCATTGTCCAAATAGACATTTGCTTCCCATAAATCTTCTCCTGTGGCACCTCTTACAGCAATTGGACGTTTCTGATCGTTGGTAGCTACAATCTCTGCATACCCGTCCCCATTGATATCAGCAATCGCAGGGGTACCTTTCCAATACACGTTTTCCCGTTGCCAATGAATCCGGCCTGACTGACCATCAATCGCGACCAAACGAGCATCGACCCAGGACCCCAAATCTCCATCTGAACCATCCATACTGTCAAAAATGACAACCACAATATCTGGAGTATCTGATTCATCGATTCGTCCATCTCCATTGTCATCTGTCAGATTACCAACAATCGGAGCGACCATTATTTGATCAACCGTCGGTTCATCTCCCAACCCACTCCACTGCCATTCAATCTCTACATTCCATGGGTTTTGGATATTATACTCTGGTGTTAAACACTCTTCGTCTATCTCTACCGTTCCTATATCTGGCAGAGATACAGCGCAATCAGGTGCAATAAAGGTTTCCGTTTCTGTTTCAGAAGTATCTACACTTTGCGGTACTTCTTCTTGATTTTTGATATCATACTCTGAACAAGACACCATGCCTAAGTAAAGGAACAACGATCTTGGGTTAAGGATAAAAGACATTGATACACTACCTTGTTTCGACACAATCCAATACAACTCTTATACACCATAGCACACCAACCTAGGAGAAGAAATGGCAGTAGACATTCGACAACTCTTAATTACCACCGTTGAAATGAATGCCAGTGACCTTCATATTGTTACTGGAGAACCTCCAATTGTTCGTGTACGTGGTGAGATTCGCCGATTAAACCAACCTATTCTCTCTCGCAGTGAAGCTAGACAGGTCGCCGATTCCATCTTAACCGATCGTTTGCGTGCCCAGTTCGCTGAAGAACTGTCTGTTGATTTTTCTTTTGCGTTGGAAGGAAAGGCACGGTTTCGTGTAAACATTTTCATGCAATCAAAGGGCGTTAGCATTGCACTTCGTAGAATACCTGCAAAAGTACTGACACTACGAGAACTGGATGCACCACCCATCTTAGAAACCATTGCGGGGTATCAAAGAGGCCTCGTATTGGTGACTGGACCTACCGGATCTGGAAAGTCAACAACGCTGGCTGCGATCATTGATCACATCAACCGAACCAGAAAAGAACACATTCTCACAATTGAAGATCCAATTGAATATGTACACACACCAAGAAACTGCATCATAAACCAACGTGAAATTGGTGTACATGCACGTTCCTTCACAGAAGCTCTACGAGGGGCACTTCGTGAAGACCCTGATGTAATATTGGTTGGAGAAATGCGAGATTTGGAGACCATTTCATTGGCCATTACCGCTGCCGAAACAGGACACTTGGTGCTTGGGACACTACACACAAATTCAGCACCAGAAAGCATCGATCGGATTGTAGATGCGTATCCTGCAGATGAACAGAAACAAATTAGAGCAATGCTCTCACACTCAATCAAAGCGGTTGTCGCACAAACATTGGTCCCCACTGTTCAAGGTGGACGAATGGCGATTCAAGAAATCATGATCGTCAACAATGCGATCCAAAACTTGATTCGAGAAAGCAAAACCAGTCAGATTTATACTGCTATGGATACGGGTCGTGGTATTGGAATGCAATCAATGTCAGAAGCCATTCAACGAGCACAAAACAGAAATCTGATTTCCGCTCAAGTAGCAGAGGAAACACGAAACAAGGTTGGCATCAAAGCAACACCAAAAACAGGGATGGGTCAACGACCACAAAATAGAGGCATCAAGTATCGGTAATATGCTTCATATCCTAGAGAATTCTTATAAAATAGTGGAATTTTAAGACTTCATGCGTTATTAGCCCACTCTTAATTCTTGGGGGATTTCTGTGTTTGAGTTTATACAACAGGCCAGTCAAAAGAGAGTTATCAACAAAGCCCTACGGGATTTGTCGAACAGCAAGGTAGAGATCTGTGAGCAAGAAGGCAATGAGTACACCCTGCTGGTCGACGGGCACATTGATGTGTGGCTTGGTGAAGACGAATGGGATTCATCGTGTTCTTGTAAATTAGACCCCTGTCATCATGTGATGCTTTGTGTATTGGCACTCGATACAGGCGTTGCTGAACACCGAACCGAAAAGGTTGTCAAAGGACACATCCGATACAAATTAATGGAGTCCTCAACAGGTATACAGATTCGTCGCGTTTGGGTTCATTTAGATGAAGAATCGCCCTTTAGTGGCCAAACTTCTTTTCGTGAATACGATGAATCTCTCAATCGATTGTTCAATTATGAAATTGTGCACAACAGTGACGTCTCAAAAGAACGACTCCACGACTTGTTGATTTATCTTTCCAAAGATTCCAAAGCGGACATCACCTTCAACAACCGTCGATGCGTCATATCTCCAGATCTTGCTGGTCCTGTAGCCATCGTTCAAGATCATCCACGTGGATTCATCGTTCGATTGGCCAAAGACCCCAATATCAAAGACAGTTATAAGGGTGGTTTGGTTCTCTATAAAGACGCCACTAAGAAACGCAATGTGATTCGAAAGTTTGATCGCATGCTTCAACCAAAAGCCTATCAACACTTGGCCAAAGGGATTGTCTACACACACGATGAAATTCAAAGTTTGGTCTGTGAAGCCATTCCCAACATCAAGAGAAATATTCCTGTTTTTTGCGCTACAAAATTATTGCCTACAGCGGTAGAAACAGAACCCTACATTTTAATTGAAAGTACCGGTAAAGAATATGGGGAAAGCAGCATCCAAAGTGTTGAAGTCACCACAAAACTTGTCTACGGCGATCCTGTTATTGCAACGGTTGTCAATGGAACATTGCATACAATCGGGAATACCATTCCAATTAGAAATGTCAATCAAGAGCACGCTCTCATTCACGATTATCGAAACATTAAATTCTCAGACAAATTCCCAATGGGTGTCACCAAAGAATTCTTGTTGGACAAATTAAATGCTGCGCTAACCATACTCAATAAACTGGGCGCTCACCCCAGCGTGAAACTTGTGGGTTTTGCCACACATATCTCCCTGAAAAAAGAACTGGCACCTGAGATTTCTGTTGCAGAAGATGATATTTCAGTCGACTGGCAAGGTGCCGATTCTCGAGATGTCTTTGAAGCCTGGTCCAACAATCAACGTTTCATTTTGTTGCGAGACGGTTCATTACATGAATTACCACAAAACTGGTTGGAAGAGAATGGCTATTTGGTGAGAGAGTTGCTTCTGGCAAAAGAAAAGGCTGGAGACAAACTTCCTTCATTCGCTCTGTTTGACTTGGCGAAACTTTGCAAACAATTGAACCATCCCCCACCAGCAAACCTTGAAAACCTACGTGTTCTCACGGGCGATTTTAAAGGGATACCAAAAGCCACACTTCCTGAAGATCTTCAAGCTACATTGAGAGATTATCAAACGGAAGGTTTCAATTGGTTGTCATTTTTAAAAGAAACCAAGATTGGTGGGATTTTGGCAGACGACATGGGATTGGGAAAAACAATTCAAGCATTGTGTATATTAGAGCACCAATCCTTGGTTGTCGCTCCAACAAGTGTTCTACACAATTGGATATCTGAAACAAACAAGTTTCGGCCTGGATTGTCAATATGTTTGTACCATGGAACGAATCGAGTCTTGGATAGTGATGCCAATATCATTTTAACGTCGTATGCAATCTTACGAAATGATATTGAAAAATTGAAACAAATTCCATGGAGAGTGGTTGTGCTAGATGAAGCGCAAGCCATTAAAAACCCCAAAAGTTATACCGCACAAGCTGCTTTTCAGTTGAACGCAGATGTGCGATTAACGCTTACGGGTACGCCAATTGAAAATCGTTTGACAGAATTATGGAGTCAAATTCACTTTTTATGTCCGGGTTTACTGGGAGGTCATGGTGATTTTGTTCGACAATACGAGCAACCCATCATGGATGGTAAGGAATATGCCGCCGCCCGACTTCGCAACAAAATCAAACCCTTCATTTTAAGACGGCTTAAGAAAGATGTGGCTGTAGAACTTCCACCAAGAACAAATCAAATCTTATACTGTACTTTATCAGATCAAGAAAGACGTACATACGATGCAATTCGAGTTGCCACTCAACAAGACATTGTACAAAAGTTGGAAAGTGGAGAACTAAACGTCATGAATGCTTTAGAAGCCCTCTTGAGACTTCGTCAAGCGGCTTGTCACCAAGCCTTAATTCCAACGATTGAGGCTGACACCTCATCAAAAGTTCAAGCGTTAACAGAGAAACTAGAAGAAGTTACAAATTCTGGACACAAAGCGCTCGTCTTTTCACAATGGACATCTTTGTTGAATTTGATTGAACCACATCTCAATAAAAAGGGCATAAAATTCGTTCGACTTGATGGTTCAACCAAAGATAGGGCCAAAGTGGTGGAAACCTTCAAGACGGATGAACAGTGTTCGGTCTTCTTGTCTTCACTCAAAGCTGGTGGGGTTGGACTTAACCTCACAGAAGCAGACCACGTTTTTCTTGTCGATCCATGGTGGAATCCCGCCGTTGAGGATCAGGCCGCAGACAGAGCTCACCGTATTGGTCAAACAAAGTCAGTCATTGTGTACCGATTGGTGACCAAAGACACTGTAGAAGAACGCATACTTCTTTTACAAGATAAAAAGAGACAGTTGGCCGAAACAGCACTCGGTGGTGCGTCGAAAGGTGCTTCTATTACGAAAGATGACCTATTAGAACTCCTACAATAACTGTTTTCTGTGCACTCAATACCAAAAACACATGTTGTGATCATGGCACGTGGTCAGGGGTCAAGATTGTATCCTCTGACACAGTCTATTTGTAAGCCGGCACTGCCCTTTGGTAACTCCTATCGAATCATCGACTTTGTATTATCCAATCTAGAGCAAGCACAATTGAATTCTGTGACCATTTTGGCACCTCCAAATGCCAAAACGTTGACAACACACATTCAAACCAACTGGACCAATGTACACTACATTCCTGCTGATGAAGAACACTCAGATGTGGGCAATGCAACGTCTGTATACCAAGCCATATCACAGTTACCAAATGAGACAGAGATTGTTGGTATCTTTCCCAGTGATCACATCTTAAACATTGACATTCATCAAACGTTGGAACAACATTGTAAGAACAAACACCATGCCAGTATTCTTTGCATGCCACATCTTTCTACAGACAATATGCCCTTTGGAGTTCTTCAGACAAGAGGCCATACGATTGTAAACTTTGTAGAAAAACCATCGTTCGTTCCTACAGAGTGGACCATAAAGAATCAGTGTTTGATTAGCATGGGGATTTATTGGTTCTCAAAAGAAACACTCCTAAACATCTTGTCTGAGGATTCCAACAACCCCAACTCTTCTCATGACTTTGGAACAGATGTTATTCCTGCTCTCATTCGACAAACAGACACACAAGCCATTCTCATTGATCCAGAAACACCCTGGGCAGATGTAGGTACCATCGATCAATATTGGTCTGCACATTGGTGCTTTACACCACGAGTACTTGAAGAATGGTCTATATCTCAAACAGGTTCAACATTGGCTCTTCATGAACATCTCAATGTGTCCAATATGTACTCCAAAAGTTCGATCCCACCATCGACTACTGTGTACAAAAGCATCATTTTAAACAATGTCATTATCGGTACAGGATGTACAATAGAACACATGTTAATTGATGCGAATTGTATTGTTGAAGATGGTGTATCCTTAACTCCAAATACGATATTTGAAGGACACGTTCTCAACGCAACAAAATGTGTCGTTATTCCAAAGAACAGCCGGGTCTACAACGACAGCACTTCCAGTAAGGTTATTGTCGTACCGCGGTAATACAAAGACTTCCTGTTTCTCTATAGGACACATATTGCTCATATGAAGGCCAATATGTGCTGACCACAAAGTCTTCTCGTTGCTTCATCGGTCTACGATCATGGTGTTGGACCATCTCAATATTTGACCAGCCAGCCTTGGTTAACATTTCTACCAATTGAGACTTGGAAAACAAATGAACTGGAACATCTAAAGCATCGATCCAATTGTGGGTCGCTGGACTCTCCATATACAAATCCATCATCATCGCCAATCGTGCACCCGGTTTTGCAATGCGGGCCCATTCATAAAGAGCTTGTTGTGGTTTGGGATAATAATACAACGATTCAATATTGGTAATGCAATCCACTGAATCGTCTGCCAACGGAATATCTTCTCCATTGGCCACCATATACGTTTCTCTATCGGCAATCTCGATAGAGTCTTTGGCCACAGAAATCATATCCGGAGATATATCAACACCAATCCCATTCTCGACGCCTCTACGTAGGACTTCGCGGACCAGCCATCCATTCCCACACCCTACATCAATCATATTCTTACAGTGTGTAATATCAATAGAATCCAACATTTGAACCGTAACATCCCAATGACCGTTGGCCATAGACTGCGTCCTGTCACCTTTTGCCCATTGATCAAATTCTGTTGCCAGTTGCGTATAGGGATTATTTTTCATACAGCCTCCTGTAGGGTACATAATGATGACACCATAACAAAAAAAGACAGACTGTACAGTCTGTCTTTTCAAATAGAGTTTTAAGATACGATTCTGTCCTTAACTCCCTATAATCGTTCGCTGATACTTAGAACGGGATGTCTTCATCACCTTGATTGCTAGAAAAATCTGGCATTGGTGCTGAACTTTTACTGTAAGAAGAACCACCTGAAGAAGCACCTTCTGTATTTTGACGGCTCAAGAATGTAACGTTGTCAGCGACAATCTTTGCTTTTTTACGCTTCTGACCTGTCTTTTCATCTGTCCATGAATCATACTGCAAGCGACCTTCTATATATACTTGACGGCCCTTTTGTAAGAACTTGTGTACATTGTCTGCAGTTTGACCAAAACAAGTGATCGTGTGCCAATCAGTATGAGACTCACCACCTCTTTTACGAGTCGTAGCGATAGAGATATCCAATACGGAAAGTCCACTATTGGTTTTACGGGGGGCTTCTGGGTCTTGACCAAGGTTTCCAATCAAAATAACTTTATTGACCATGGGGAGTTGCTCCTTTTGAGGATTAAGAATAAATCAAAGAACTGAAAATATAAGTTCCATTGACGTTGTTGAACATACATATTGTATACTAAAAGTAATCAAATTACAACTTGAAAGAGGTCATAATTTGTCCGTTTTGAAAATTACATCATTAGAAAAAGTTTTGAAGACCATCCAAGATGGACAGCCCTGTGCCATACCAACCGAGACTGTATATGGACTGGCTGCAAGCATTGATAACCCCTTGGCGATTCGACAAGTTTTTGCTCTAAAAGAGCGGCCTGTTGATCACCCGTTGATCATCCATGCTAGCAGTATTGCCATGGCAGAACGGTATGGACACTTTACGGAACTTGCCATTGCTATCGGACAACGTTTTTGGCCTGGACCACTCACTTTTATACTCCCTAAAAAAGATACTGTTCCAGCAGAGGTTACCGGTGGATTAAATACTGTTGGTATTCGCATCCCTGACCACTCCTTGACCAGAACATTAATAAAAAATCACGGTACTCCATTGGCAGCGCCTTCTGCAAACAAGTTTGGTAAAACCTCACCAACAACCGCTGACCATGTCTTGAAGGACCACGCATACACAATTCCAGTATTGGATGGAGGTCCCTGTTCTGTTGGAGTGGAAAGTACAATCTTGGATCTTAGTGTATCTCCACCAGCTATACGAAGACTGGGCGCAATTGGAGAAGAAGAACTGCGCGAATTCATTCCAACGTTTGGTGAGAGTCAAACACCGACATCTGGAACACATAAAGCCCATTATGCACCCTCTACTTCTTTATTGCTGTCTGCAAATATCGAAGACGATTCCAGAAGACTATCGAAACAGGGACTCAAAATAGCCACTATACGCTTAATGAACAGCGATCAATACGCACAGATTCTTTATGCAAAGCTACGAGAATTGGATTCTCTCGGTGTTGATGTACTCATTGCAGAACAACCACACAACGATACTCTTGGGCGTGCGGTACTGGACCGACTGAGTAGAGCTTCTGTCGGAGCACCCAATTTAGGAGATCTTTGAACAGTGCCCTCTTAAACCGTGGTGGATTCTCAACAGATTGAAACACTACAGTTTCATGACTCTCGTCGACGGAAAAATACGACCACAGCCGTCATCCACATCAATGGAGAAAAACCAGTTACGTGGCTACACTTACTTGGTTCGCCTTCACCATCTGGACTTCGGTTACACCCTTTTGTTGGGATATCTGGATCTGTATCGGTATCCGTGTCCTCAGCCCCTGGAACAGCATTGGCGGCCCCTGGCGTTGGTGTCAGATTGGTGGAAAAGTCTGTTGTATTTGCATCTGTATCGACTCCATCTGGTGTTCTACCAACTGTTAAGCCCGAATCTGGAAAAATGGCAAAACTCTCACCACCTTGATCATCCATCAAACCTTCATCAACATCTGGAATGGCCATTAAATCACCATACAGCAGTGTATCTTCAATGGCTCCAAGACAATTAATAAGGCGTACACCATCAACTCCTGTAGAGGCATTTCCCAAACTCAAACTGCTATTCATTGTTAAATCAGCAAACTCTGAAGGCACATCCTCTTCACCGATCAAGTAAAACTGTCCCGGTTCCAAAGTGGTATCTGCTGGTAACGAAACCCTAGAAGACCACGAACTCGAAGCCGTTTCAATTGTCCATCCATCTACTCGAATAGCTTCTGTTCCGGCATTGTATAGTTCAACCCACTCTTGACCAGAATCACTTCCATCCGGATTCGGTAGAATCTCATTGATCTTGATCTGAAACTCTCCTTCTCCACAAATGATTTCTGGATTGGCCGAGCCAGGGGTATTCACATCTGCAACAGTAAAGTCAATCCCACTTTGATTGCTGTCAGCACCATCGATGTATCGAGCGATTGACTGACCTTCCTTTGGCTTTGGTGCAGCAGAGGTTGCAATCTCTTCATTGTCATCCAACAATTCGTCTGGATTATTCGCGACACCTTCGTCTGATGGACCATATACAACTGTATCAGCAACACCAGGACCACAGTGTAGTAAACGCAATCCATCGGCATTAGAAGAGGCCAATGTCATATCCAAATCACCACTTAAGGGAACCGTAACATCTGCTGTTTCAACATACTCTCCACCAATCAACAGAAAACCATTGGCATCAATCATTGTTCCGGCAGGCAAAGCAAATTCTCCACTCGAATAATTTGGATTGCCGCCCCACTGTAATTTCCATCCCGTTAAATCGACAGACGTTCCCGACGTATTGTACAACTCTACCCATTCACGACCTTCGTCATCACTAATTTCTGTTCCATCAGCAAGAACTTCATTGGGATTTGGCATGAATTCATTGATTTTTATGAACAATTCACCATCACAAGTTGTTTCAGCATCATTGGCTGTCCAAGGTGTGGGAAATGGCAACAACGCAAAATCATTGCCACTCTGATTGCTGTCAGAGCCATTTGGCACACGACCAATTGCCTCTCCATCTGAAGCTTTGGGTGCAAATGACGTTGGATTGGCACCATTATCATCTTCCCATTCTCCAATCGTTCCTGTCGCCCCATAGAGTACAGTATCAATGACCACAGAGTTACAATCAACCAATCGAACCCCATCTACGCTTGAAGATCCGTTTCCAAGTCCCAATGATGCAATTGTATTTGGAGAGTATCCCAAGTCCAATATTACTTCATCTTCTCCGATTAAATAGTAACTTCCGGCAGGAATAACACTGCCCTCTGGGATTGTCGCTTTCGTACCAAAAGATGACGTTCCAGCCTCCAACATCCATCCCGAGATATCAATGTCCGTTTCGGTTGAGTTGTGAAGTTCTACCCATTCATGGCCACCATCGGAACCACTAGGATTGTATAAGATCTCATTGAC
>Ga0115564_10000779_pt1 | contig 31101 bp, 35 predicted proteins | sample COGITO_mtgs_1105_7_FD_88680 | JGI IMG/M metagenome (GOLD analysis project Ga0115564, IMG submission 88680) | Pelagic marine microbial communities from North Sea - COGITO_mtgs_110523 | ecosystem: Environmental > Aquatic > Marine > Epipelagic | place: Germany:Helgoland, sampling site Kabeltonne...
ATGACGTTGTCGTAGTTGATAACGAATGTGCACCTGAGAATGACAATTTCTATTGGAGAGATGATACTGATAACCATAAAGTCAATATCATGGATTATGATGCATTGGCTCCCTTGTTCAAAGGAGTTGATTACGTGTTTCATTTCGCCGCTGAGAGTAGAATACAACCAAGTATCATAGATCCTAGATATGCCATCAATGTTAATGTCGTTGGCACCACGAATGTACTTCAAGCTTCAAGGGAGGCTAACGTCAAAAGGGTTATGTATTCAGGTACAAGTGCTAGTTACGGTCTAGCTAACACACCACCTTTAACAGAGGATATGCCAACTGATTGTTTGAACCCATACTCAGTCGGTAAAGTAGGTGGTGAAGAGGTGTGTAAGATGTACACTCGCTTGTTTGGAGTTGAAACCACACGATTCAGATACTTCAATGTTTATGGAGATCGTAGTCCTACAAAAGGCCAATATGCTCCTGTGATTGGATTGTTTTTTCAACAAAAGATTGCCAAGAAACCTATGACAGTTGTTGGAGATGGTGAGAGAAGAAGAGATTACACGCATGTGTCAGATATTGTTGAGGCGAACATACTAGCAGCAACATGCAAGAACATGCGCGTGGTAGGTGGATTGTTCAATTTAGGAAATGGTATAAATTATAGTGTGTTAGATTTAGTCAAGATGATAGGTGGTCCTTACGAGCATATCAAAGACAGATTAGGTGAAGCGGATGCAACGTTAGCCGACAACACTAGAGCTAAAGAAATATTAGGTTGGGACCCTAAGATTGATCTACCGGAATGGATCTATAATAACAAACCTGGGTGAGTGTAACCATAGGTAAGCTGTTCGATCAAGCTCATCCAGATTTATATAAGAAATGGGTGATAGGTGGATTCGTCCAGGATCCTAAATTTAATAGTGATCATTTTGAGTTTAAGTTCCAGGAAGGTGAGAAGGGAATGATAAGGGAACCAAAACCAGTTATCAATCCTGATACAAATACCCTCGCTATATTGATACACGGAGAATTGCGCTTAGACTTTGGTGAAGGTGATGTAATCTTACGTGATAGAGGTGATTATGCCTGGTGGTCACCAGATGAGCCTCATCTATTCGAATATCTTGAGGATAGTTTAGTAATAACTTTGAGATGGAATAAGTAATTAACAAGTAAATGAAGATTTTCGAAAGATTAAAAAATAAACGTATATTATATATACCCAATCGCCGGTGCTTTGCTAGGTCGAACGGTAAACATGTATAACAACTCATATTGGAAAAATGAAGAAGTTTACAAACGAACACTATTTAAATATAGTAATGTAACATTTTGTAACTAGGGATGATTATCTCATACTATGATGACTAAAAAAATACTATACACTATATTGACTTGCTCGAAAACACAGCTCAATGCGGACGCATGTACTAATACATGGACTCAAGATATAAACACACCTCATGACTGGTTTTTTTATGGTGATAAAAATCAATCCAAAAACTACCATAAATATTGGGATTGTACACCACTTGATGGTGATACATACGAAAATTTAGCTAAAAAAACATTGCTCATGTTACAGACATCTCTGCAATATGATTGGGATTTCTTGTATAAATGTGATGACGATACATATGTAGTTCCCTCAAGATTGGAGAAGTTATTAGCAAACAGAGATCCAGCTCAACCTTGTTTTATAGGATGTGTCAAAGATAATGTCGGATTTGAGTATGCTCAAGGAGGAGCTGGATATATAATATCCAGATCTGCGTTAATCACAGCCATAGAAAGCATAACGCATGCTTGTGAAGCAGATTGGCGGAAGGGCATGGGAGAGGATACATGTATATCCAAAGCATTAACTCAATCAAATATTCAACTAGAACCATGTGAATTACTGAGTTGTGGTCTATGGATACCTAGACCCAAAAGAAAAAACAACCCGCAATGGCTGATAGATGCACAAGAATACGGTTTACAGGAGATTTTATCCGGTAACATAAGCACGCATCACATAAATCACCAGGCTATGATTGAAATACATGAAGCAATATAAAATAGGTCTAATAGGTAATTGCCAGCTAAAAGCGTTAACACACTACATGCATAAACTCCCCGGGGGACATACGGTTAATTTTTTACCTGTACCGATTAAAACTTCCCGAGGTATTTGGCTCGCATCGTGGTCTGTAGAACAATCCTTCAATCACCTATCAACACCTACCATGGTTGTAGCTAATACTAGCGATCGAGATAGTGAGACGATAAAATACATAAGTGACTCCGATTTAATCATATGTCAGCCTATCAAACCAACAGCAAGTTCACTATTTAATATTGATAAATTATTAGATTATGCGGGTCCTAACACCAAGATCCTAACAATCCCGTCATTTCATTTCTGTGAAACTGATCCAGTATTTTTACAGAAAACTAGAATTAACGAGATAAACAAAAATATCATGATAAGAACCAGTACTATTGTCGATAAATTTCCTGGTAAGGTAGAGTGTAAACGAACAGAAACCGGATGGAATCATCCAAATAGCTTTTACTTCCTAGAATTAACGAGGATGATATGCGATTATGTTGGTCTGGATTTTTATGATACTGAAACATACTGCCATTATCTGAATTCAGGTTACCCGTTTTATCAAGATGAGTGACATACAAATAAGAATTACCGGTGGTATCGGTAATCAATTGTTTCAATGGGCTTACGGGAGGTATCTTAGTGATTCAGACCATGATGTTACATATGACACTTCATTTTACGATATGGATTTTACAACAGTGCGTAATACCCAAAGAAAATTTCAACTACCTGAATTGATCACCGAGCAGGTAAATATAAACAAAAACAAACAGAGCCGCAAGGTTGTTAGTGATCAACATGTTTATGAAAAACGTCAGTTCAAAGATAGTATCAAATATAGACTTGAGGGGTGGTGGCAGTCTGAAAAATATTTCAAGGACTCAGAGTCAACCATAAGACAGGCAATAAAGCCATATGATGATCAAAGCTATTCAGAATATGACTTCACTGACTCATGTTCAATGCATATCAGAAGGACAGATTATGTGACTAAATATTCAAAAGGTTATCCAGTGTTAACTCCACAATATTACCGGCGAGCTCTGAACATTATGCAACCACGTGGAAACATTTATGTATTTTCTGATGATATCAAATGGTGTGAGGAAAACATTGTAAATGACCGATGTGTGTATGTAACAGAAGGTTCTGACATAGATCAACTAAAAATCATGAGTTTATGTAATAACAACATTAGTGCTAACAGTTCATATAGCTGGTGGGCCAGTTGGCTTAACAAACACACCGATAAGAAAATAATCATACCAGATAAGATATCCCTAAACACACCTTATAAAGATTTTTACACTAGCTCTATGATTCAATTACCTATTGATTAAATATTATTAAAATGATTGATAAAATAAAAATTATAGCTATAGGGTTTCACAAATGCGGGACTAGTACAATCGATCAATTATTCACAAGCAACGGTTATAACTGTCGACATGGGCATGGTTTATGTGGTACAACTACACAAAAACTACTTGATATAGAGAAATATCAAGTAGTGTCAGATTGGTGCGAGAATCATATAACTCGTGAAGAATTAGTAAAAATAGTATCAAGATATCCGGATGCTTATTATATATTAAACACCAGACCTCTGGAATCATGGATACTCTCTAGATTTAAACACTTCTACTATCTTCAAGAGCAAGGAAGATTACATGGTAGAATTATGGAGACACAACTCTTCAACCCAGGGGATATTAGTTTTAAATCAGCTCAAGCATACATTCATCAAAGGGATGAATTTTATAAAAACTGTACAGAAATATTTACATACAGAAAGCATAACTTTATTGTAGTCGATATATACCAACCTAAGTTCAAACAATACATTAATGATCAACTAACCTTAAATCTAAATATAAACGAATCAACTCACAGATTCTCAACTCAAACAGACAGCTTACTGAAGCTTACTACTCCTGTACTCGAAGAACTTTATGTAGAGTACAGTGCAGATCAATTAGCGAATCCCCTTAGTTGTGTTGATAATACCAACAACAAATTATTACAGTTTCCAAACAACTTACCATGAATATATACACATACTTCAACAAGATAACAACTGATAACGGATCACGCTTTGACAATCAAGATCTCATGATAGATATATGGACTAAAAATTGGAAAAGTATGGGATATAACCCGATTGTGTTAAATATAGAGCATGCTAAAAGTCATAAATATTATAATGAATTAATAGCTAAGTGTAAATTAATACACATGCAACTAGTAAAAAAACCTATCAATAGATATGGTTTAAGTTGTTTTGTCAGGTGGTTAGCATATGCCACACAGAGTGATGATAAAATGATTGTTAGTGATTATGATATTATAAATAACAATTGGAGAGATGTAAAACTGATGGACAAGCTACACATAATGGGTTCCGGACCAACACCGTGTTTTGCTAGTGGTTCTCCTAGGCAGTTTGAACAGCTGGCGAGATTATTTGTAGAGTTAACAGAGAAAAACATATCTAACAACACATACATAAAAAACGGTCCGGTATGGCACGATCAAAACGCTATAAGAGGTAACATTCATGATTTTTCAAAAGATTTTATACATTTTTCTGATACGATGGATTCATGGGTAAGAGACAATTGGCGGGATCAACCATTAATACATGTGTCACATTGGTTTACAACCACATACAAGAAGCACTACAAAAAATCTGGTGATGTATGTGATATACGCATTGAATTGATGAAAGAGTTATCAAGCGTATGAGTAGTGTATTTGATTATTTTTGTGAGATCTATTGTATAAATCTACAACACCGGAAAGATAGACGAGCTCACATGCAATCGGTATTCAGGAATATAGGTGTAACTGACCGTGTTACCTGGTTTGAGGCTATAAAAACACCTCATGACGGTAGAATAGGTTGTAGATTGTCACATCTCAACATTATCAAACATGCAAAAGAAAACAAATTAGACAATGTGTTGATATTTGAAGATGACATCACACCCACAACGCAATTCAATTTAAATGATTTAAACAAGAGTGTCGACACATTAAAATCAGTTGATTGGGACATATTGTACCTAGGTGGACGCGTGATTGAACCAGCAGTAGATGTAAACGAATTTTTATTCAAATCATCCTTTTGGTCAACCGGTTCTCTTTGCATACGCAACACTGCTTTCGATAGATGTCTAGAGCTTGAAAACTACACCGGGCCTGTTGACTGGTTTTACTCAAGCCCTATCCAGAACTTCAATTGTTATTCTGTTAATCCTTGTATGTTTGTACAACACCCAAAATTTGGTAGTGACCTGACTCCAGAGACACATGACCGTCGGAATGTGTTTGTAGAATCGTATAAAAACAGACATCACATGACTCCACCAGTCAAAGAGTGGGTAAAAAAGGAGCGAGATATGTATCATGATAAGTCACAGTAAGAAATTAATATTAATACTACCTCCAAAAACAGGAGGAACAAGTGTGTTGCATGAATTGATACAACACAGTTTAGTATATGAGAAATTTCAACAAAAACATGGTGGGTTTGACTATTACGAATCTTTATCTGACAAGCAAGTAAAAAACAAAGCGAAACACAAACCTCTGTGTGAGTATGAGGGATATATTGAAACATACAAGCTGTATGGTGTCGCGAGGAATCCATATTCTAGGATCGTGTCGTGGTGGAGATTCAGAGAACCGAACAAACCCTTTAAACAATGGTTAAACGCATTTGGTAAAAGTTCGTTCCAGCGAATGACATACAAAGACTATTTTCAAGTTCCTGAGAGAGCTGTTGACAACATCATACATACAGAAAACTTGCAAACCGGTTTTGACTTGTTGTGTGATGATGTTGGTATATCTAGAAAACAACTTCCACACAAAAACAAAACCAATCACAAACACTACACCGAATATTATGACATAGAAACAAAACAAATCGTTGCGGAACGATTCGCAAAAGACATTGAGTATTTTGGGTATGAGTTTGGAGAATAAATCATGATAAGCCACGACTACAAATTCTTATTCATTCATATTCCGCGGACTGGTGGTTCAAGTATTGAATCACAATTCAACTACAAGGAAAACAAAGATTATACCCTATCCACCAAGCACTGGACTTTGAGTGACTGGAAAAAGACATTGGATCGCGAGAGTTTTGATAACTACTTTAAGTTTAGTTTTGTTAGAAATCCATGGGATTTTACGATATCAAAATACAAGGATGTCTGGTTTACAGGTAGATCTCCAGGAGGACCAATTGGAGAACGAGCAGGTAAAACCTTGAAATATTTTCTTGAGCATTACAAAACACCTTCACACGAAAAAGGTGAAACTTTTCATGAGTATTTTGCTCCGGAGGAGATGGATTTTATTGGTCGTTTCGAGAATCGAGAAAATGACCTGAATTACATAACACAAAAAATAGGTATAACGATTGATAGTAAAATCCATCATCGAAAAATTCAAATGAAAGACAAGAACAAAAAACACTACACCGAATACTATGATGATGAAACAATACAAATCGTTGCAGAACAATACAAAGAAGATATCGAGTATTTCGGGTATAAATTTGGAGATGAATAGAGTAAACCTAGAAGACATCAGGATTTTCAAAACAAACTCAGTTTACAGAATTGGTGATGTATTATTGCATAGCGGAGCCAGGTGGCATATAGACAGGCAAGAGGTTATCTCCAGTCAAACATATAAAAACACATTACTTCACAAATACTTTCATCACTTCGAAGTAGACAAGCATACATGGCATTTAGATATGTCTAACCACAGCTTTCAAGAGGCTGAGAAATTATCTACTTACGATAGAAAAAATACCTTTTTAGATTTTAAGTTTATCACTAATCAACACCGAATCAACACACCTAAAAGCGACTTGCTGATTCACATAAGGAGTGGTGATATAGTATCACCGAACTGTATTAGTTACACGGAATGTTACTTGCTCAATTTAAACAAATTAATTGAAACTATCACTGAAAAAATGCATCCAGGTATCAAAAGGATAACTATCATTTCTGCCATGCATTACGGGGCAGACTCTAAACTAATTAAAAGATATTTCTGGACACAAGAAAAACATGACACGAATCTCAAATTATTCAATGAATTGTTTAGAAAAATTTCGGACATGTTTGATGTTCCAGTCGTTATAGACTCAGAAAAATGTTCAGATTTGGAGTTTGTCGACAATCAATTATTAAAACTTATATACGCTGATAATGTCATACTTGATGCAAGCGGGTTTTCAAAAGTAGTAGAAAATTTAAGATCCATAGATGGTTAACTATGACGACTAATATGAATTTATGTATAGAAAAAAAATATTATTATACGGAAACTGCCACATGTGTGTGGTTTCCAGCTACATTGAAAAGAATTTTCCACAATATGAAATTTTGGATTGTAAAGCTTCCGGAGTATCTCCTTTCTGGGGAAAATCTAAAGCGTTTTGTGTATGGACACCGGATAACAGACAAAACCAGAAGAAATTTTACCAACGAGTGCATGAGAAAATCGCAGAAGCAGATGTTTTCATATTCCAAGATCATAGCGGGTTGTCCGTCATCCCGGAATTGACAACCGAATACTTACATGATAATGTCGCCACCGGTCTGAAGATTTGTGTTCCTGATACTAGATTTTTTGCGCATCTTAATACCGACAAATGTCTTGAACCTTATGTTGATTACGTTAAATTAATACATAAAGAACGTGTAGATATTATAAAATACCTACAGGTATCTGATGACCCAAAACTGACTGAATTGTTAAAAAATGAATGGCCAATGAAAAAGAATTTTGTTTATCACAGAAATGAAAATACAACTCGCTACGAACAGGGATCTGAAAAATATGATATTAATATAGACATGAACAATTGGATGGAAGCTCGATTTAGACACCAAACATTCACTGAAACTCACTCCCATCCGGATGAGAGTTATTTCGCTGAATTGATACAACAACTATACAAGCATTTAGATATTAATATAGATACACATCATATAAATAATGTTCCTCATCCCGCAGGGCACAGAATTATTGATCCTAATCAATTTAAATTCTTCAGAGATCATTTTCCTGATATAAGAGTCAACTTTGAAGGTGAAATCTTGCGACCCAATCACCCGGTATTTCGATTATGAGCAAATCGTTGCGGAAAAATACGCAAAAGACATCGAGTATTTTGCGTATAAATTTAGAGAGCAAGTTTAGTTATTATATATAATGTATAAACACATATGAAAATTACATTATTAGGTAATTACCAAACTAAAGTCTTAATTAGCTGGAATTAAGATAGTGACGAGCAATACAATAAATACTTAAAAGAAGGATACTCTTTCGGATAGATGTATTAGAATATGAAGGCAATAATGTTAAGCTATGATAAAAATCACAAGTATTGTGAATTGACGTATCGTATGTATATGGATCTATGGCCTGAATGCCCATACAACTTTTACATCCCATGGAATGAGCGGGAACCTAAATATTTTATAGATAAACCTAATGTTACATTAGTTCAATGCTCCTCTAGAATTCTACCGACAATGCAAGCCTTATTGGCTGACATACAAGATGATGATTGGATATATTGGTGTATAGATGATCGATTTCCCGTACATATTGACGTGAGTGGTATGGAGCAACTACATGATCAGTTGCATGATTATGACGAATTTGACTTTATACGACCATTCCACCCTCCTGCTTCGAGTGAAAAATTAATGAAGAAATCATTAATATACAACTCAAATCTAGCTCATTTTCAAGTAGATCATGACGATGAATACAAAATACAAAGTAGTGGGCAGCAGTGGGGATACTACATGCATCATTATTGCAAGGCATACATGCTCAAGCGTATTTACTTTATAGGTGATTTAGATACTATTGATGATTTTCATGTATATGTGGATAATGGTACTATTGATAACACTGTAGGTTTGATGAGATCTAGTACGGAGTTAGACTTTATAAAATTTAGAGAGCCTCTCATTGACGGAAAAGAAACTCTAGAGGGTAGTATATATTTAAATAAACTAAATTTAAGTAGAGAGGATTGATATCAAAATAGCATTTATATTTTTCGGTCTGGTTAAAAACTACAACCATACTCAACATGACCAGTTTATAAAAAATATACAACCGGCATTATCAGATCATAGTGTTGATTATTTTTTAACCACCTCAAGAAAGAATGATATAAAGAGTATCACAACAGTAACAAGGCATTCAGATATCGAACCAAGTAACATTGATATTGATAGTTTAAGCATGAATAATTATTTTGATTTTAAATCGATTGTATATGATGACCTAGACAAGATAGATGTTGATAGGAGTATACAAGAGCAATCACAATTTTTGATAGATACATACGGTCAACGAGCATGGGGTAAGCATTCCCTCTGTAGTACATACAACTCACTGAAGCAATTATACTCATTGAATTACTCTCACAATGTATTATCCGACCAATTAAATGGCTATGATTTATATATTATGGCTAGAACAGATATATTCTATACACATCAACTTGTTATGCCAAGTTCTTTCTCACATGATATATATGTACCAAGTTTTGGTCACTGGGGCCCTCCTCCCAGTCATAAGGGTGGCTGTAATGATCGCTTCTGTATTATTACATCATTATCAGGACTCGAAGTGTACAATACAAGATATGATTCGATGAAAGAAGCTCCAGAATTCTTTCACTCTGAACAATATTTACAGATCAAACTTAAGGAGAATGATATTGTGTATCAAGAGCTTGATAATTTTGAGTTTAGATTGTTGAGAGCTAACAATATGATAACCTGTCTTGTCGGTACAAAAATAGACCAAAAACTAACTAAAAAATTTTTTAAATTATGAATAAAGTAACAGGTATAACAGTATGTAAAAATTACTCAGATATGTTAGCGATTGCCATCGAGCATAATCACGATGTGTTTGATAAATGGTATATAATCACACAAGAAGATGACATGGCGACACAACATGCGATCAAATCATGTGGTTATGATAATATAGAGATGGTTTTTTATCCTCTCGTACCCGAATGTACAGAACCGTCTCATGAACACATGCCTTTTGTTGGTGAGGACGCTTATATATTAACCCACGCTAATGGACGTGAGCAATATCGGATTGCGGAAGAGAATCTCTCTAATATAACCTCAAAAAAATTAAGCAACGGTGAGCAGCAAATCTCTAATAAAATAACTTTTGACAAAGGTGGGGCTATACGTAAAATACAAAAATTTTATCTTGCATCACCGAGTGATCGTGATGATGTTGTTTTGTTACTGGATTCGGATATTATAATATCTGATGAACTGAAACACAACATAAAAACAGCGAGGTTTAATCACAACACAATATATGGATCACTTCGAAAGGATTTCAAAACACTTACAGATATTAAACAATTAATAAATGGAAAAAAATATAGACGAGAGCGACAAATAGATGGTTATTTTCAGTTATATGTCAACACTGGTGAGTATTTATGTACTAGGAGTGTAAACGCTGCGGGATATGATTGTAATTTTGCAATGCAGTTTCCACATAAAGAAGTGATCCTAGCTAATGCCTACCACATGGGACGATCTGATGTTTATTTTAAAAATTGGCAAGGCAGAGCGAGTGATATCTTCTATAGTGACCTATAAATATATACAACCATGAACATATTAATACCTATAGGTGGTCTCGGCTCACGTTTTTTAGAAACAGGATACACGCTACCTAAACCACTGATAAACCTTTTACTCAAACCAATTGTATTCTGGTTGTTAGATTGCTTAAACCTAGCGCCGGAAGACCGGGTGGTGATAATATGTAATAAGCGGTTGAGACAATATAGATTCAAGGAACTAGTAAACAAAACATATAAAAATGTGGATGTGGTATATTTAGACAGAGACACTCGTGGTGCTGCAGAGACCGTATTATGCGGTTTGCCTGAAATTGATCTCAGTAAGCCTGTTATACTTCTCGACGGTGATACGTTTTATACAGTTGATATATTAAATTTATATAGACAGTCAACCAATAAAAACACTGTTTTTAGTTTCAAACAACAGGATAGTCGCGCTATATATTCATATGTTCGAGTGTCTGATGGAGTAATTAAACAAATCGCCGAAAAACAACCCATCTCTGACCTTGCAAATACAGGAGCTTATGCATTCGAATCTGGTAATGTTTTAAAGCAATACTGTGAACACGCTATAGATAATTTTAATGAAACAAAACAAAAAGAATTATACACATCTACAATAATATCAGACATGCTCAATGATCAACATATTTTTAATTGTATTGAACTAAATAGTGAAGATTTTAAGTTGTTGGTACGCCTTTGCAATATAAATTATTTCATAATAAAAATAAATCAAATAAAGAATATTTCAATCAATTTAGGATATGCTTTGATCTAGATAATACATTAGTCAATCACCCTGATAAACCAGGAGATTATAGTACTGTAAGACCAATTGAACAAAACATTCAATACGCGCGCTTTTTACACGATCTCGGGTGTACAATAATTATATACACCGCCCGGCGGATGAAAACACATAACGGTAATGTAGGTTCAATTGTAGCTGATGTCGGTAGAGTAACTATTGATACTATTGAAGAATATAACATACCATGTGACGAGTTATATTTTGGCAAACCATATGCACATGCATATATAGACGACCTAGCTTACAATGCATTTGATGACTACCCATCCATGCTAGGTCTGACAGATCATCATGTGAAAGAAAGAGATTTTAATACGGTTCGAGCGAAAAATTTACAAGTATTTGAAAAAAAATCGATCAACCCATATAAGCTACAAGCAGAAGTTTTCTGGTATGAAAATATTCCGAGTGATGTTAAATGTCACACACCAAGATTACTATCATGTGATACAGATACTAATAGCTATCTAACAGAAAAAATTGATGGTATTACGTTTAGTGAACTAATAGTTAGTCAGTCATTGAGCGAGTCTATTTTTTTAAAGTTAATCGAAACAATAGATCAGTTCCATCAACACAAACCTAAAAAAATTGATTTCGATGTATATAGCTTATATAAGTTAAAACTTAAATCGCGTTATGAAACACACGATTATACATCTCATAGAAATATTCAGGAGATATATGACAAGTTAATACAACAATTTGATATATATCAACAGACTAACCGTAGTATTGTTGGTTGTATACACGGAGACCCGGTATTTTCAAACGTATTAATAGATAAAGATAGTGTTATAAAGCTTGTTGATCCTCGGGGTTTAACTGGAGACGATAGGCTATGTATATATGGTGATGTGATGTATGACTATGCAAAAATACTACAGTCTTTATGTGGTTATGATGAAATTTTACTAACAGGTGATCGTTTTCTGGATAATGATGCTCTCGTGAGACTTTTATTCCAGCATATCAAAAAAACCTATGGTGAGCAATATATTAAGGATATAAAAACGATAAAAAACTCTCTATTGTTAACACTAATCCCTCTACATAACAATAACAACTGCAGCAAATTTTATGACTTAATTGAATTCGATGAATAATTTCTACATTTCTCCTAACACTTCTTTTTCCGGAGCAGGTCAGATCAGTAAATATTATCATCTCATTATAGATTTTATATTACCGATAATAGGTACATGTGATGTATCGAAACCGGTAAACTGCTATATAGACAACGCTCGATTAGATCCAAGACACCGAGGAGTTTTGCCAGGTAGTGTGTCACCAGAATCAATACTCAATATTATAGATATCATATTTGACAGCTTTGTTATACACAACAACACGACCGGTTAGCATTCAGATATATGGCTTACAAATCAACAAAAACTCCAATTTAATTCTCCAGAATTTGTGAAAGATATGAAATATAGTATGGATTTAAATCTCCATCCACGAAGTCGGGGATTATGGTCAAATTATAGACCAGCATTTTATAAAAAGTTGAGAGAATGTCTATGGGAAAAAATCACCTTAGATAGTAGAAGATTTGTAACGTGTATCTTGAGAAAATACAACAAGAGAGGGCCTGGAAATGATATTGTGATTAACCATAAAAACTTCATTGAAAAAAACCTTCCACATGAATACATGTTAAGAAGTGTATATCTAGAAGATTTGAGCTTTTTAGACCAAGTAGATTTATTTTATCATACAGATATTCTTGTCGCTCAACATGGGGCCGGGATGACCAACTGTGCTTTTATGAGACCTGGATCAACCATAATTGAACTCCCACCGGTGACATACCCATGCTACCAGATACTCTCCAGACAATGCGGTCATAAACATTATCTCCCGGAAGGGAACATTTATGAAAATATACTTAATAACTAGAGGTCAGATCGAAAGACCGAGAAATAACACGTCCATGGTGGCACGCTACCGCGAAAGTGTCGTAAAAAATATAATAAGACCCATAACACAGAGTAGAGGTACAGTATGTGAAAGATTTGTAGGTTATTACGATGACTGGAATCCTGGTGATACTATATCAGAATTCCGGAGGAAATATTTTGAACAATACGAAAATGTAACCCTATATGATAGAAGCGGTACGATATATTATCGTGACTCATCCGGTAATATAAAGGGTAACGAAATCACGGATGATATATGCACTTTACCTCATCAAGCCGGCTTGTTTTTAAATAGTTTGATTGATGTTGATTATAGTGAGTATGATTATTTGATAATTGTCCGCGCGGATCTTGAATATACTCATCATGAATGTTGGAGTAATATCAGTGATGTTACAATTGACCTAACACTACCATTCAAGGAGCAGAATAAAGCTCCAAATCAACGTGTCGCTGATACAGCACATGTTATCACTAACCCAGGAGTGAATGCGAAAAGAATTTATGATTCGTTAGTAAATCCGGAGAATGTAGTTGACTTGACAAAACTCAACGTGATATCTAACAATAATATACATGGCTATGACATAAATGAAAAGAAAAGGAGACCTATTGTTTTTAGGCGTGATAAAGGATTCAGGGTCGATCTTCACAACATTGGCCCATGGTTAATATCTGGTGAAATCACAATCGATTATTTAATAAATATACAGAAATCAATCGCGTGCGGTGAGAGTAGTACACCTTTATATATAAATCACTTAAAATGAGATAAATAGATACATGGCTAGCTCGACTTTACATATATCACTAGGTACAAGATGCATCGCAGGAAGGCGTATGGTCGATGCAGGTGTGAGGGAGTTTTCATGTCCGTATGATTGGTTGATATCTAATCCTAAATTTGTTAATGAAACCCTCACAGATTTAATGATAAACAATCATGAACCTGAAAGAATAGTGACAAATAAATTTTTACCCATTGACTATATCAAGCTCGGAATTGCTGTTAAAAAGGTCCCGGATGTGTATCGTACTGACGATGGTACAATACATGAAGATGAACATGTAGTTAGCTTGATCAATACATTGTATCGGGTGGCACTACCGCATGAAGTTGGTAGTCATCATCAGTTTACGGAAAATCATAAGATTATAAAAGATACAAAATATCTCAAAGGTTGTGTAGGTCAATACTATCAACAAGCAGTAGCTAAAAAATATATAAGACGCTTTACACATCTCAAGACACAGTTACTATCCAATAGACCTGTAGTAGGTATGATACAAACAATTTTTGAGAAAGAAACTCTTGATGGTGAACCTTACTGGAAACTCTTGTGTGAAGACTCTTACGATTGCTTCATATCCATGCTTGACATATTGAAAAAATGTCATAAGGATAGTAGATTAATAATGTTCGGACCACATGCTTTAGATATATGTAAACATATTGCCGGAAAGACTTCATATTCACAAGATACCTATCATCTAGATAACAACATATATATACAACTCTCATAAAATGTTTAACAAGAAAAAAATGGCGGTTGTGATAGGATCACAGGGTAGATGTCTAGATGATGAATGGAGCTCGATTGATACCATAAAAACCTTTCTTGAATTGTTTGATATTGAGTATGACATGTTTGTTTCGACTGATCGACAGTATGAAGATTCGTTTCGAAAATTCGACAGACTTAAAAAAATAGAATTCTGGGAAGATACATGGCAAAAAGACCCAAATACAAAAGAAATTGAAGAACATATGCTCGGTAAAAAATTTATGTTTGGCGCTATATATGGTCATTATAGGACCATGCGGGCGGCCACTCTAGTAACACCTCATCTTGATGAATATGAATTTATATTCAAAATGAGAACAGATTTACTGTATAACTATATAAACCTCTACTCCAAGACCATTAAAAATTATACAGGTAAAGACCTCACATCCGATAATTTTGATCGACATGATTTTGAAGGTTTAAAATATGTCTTTAAACAGCATTTAGTACACTCGATGCAGCAAAAAAAGTGGATTCACTTACCAGCAAAATATCCATTTGATCTAACATTTAGACCAACTATTTTTCGAGCCGGTGATAGATTCATGTTAGGACCAGCTAGACCTGTACACAATGTATTAACACACTTTAAGCAAGCAAAAGAATATGAACAGATACCATACACGTTTGACCCCAAGCGTGTTAATATCACTCCATTTGACATGTCGATTGATCCCAAGCGAGTTAGGTTTGGTTACTCCACAATAATGCCTAGATTCACATGGCCTGATTATATCGGTCATCAATTACATGCAAGCAAACCAGAGAACGGTAAGTTTTACACATGTAAAGATCTCAACAAAGCGCTTCATGATAATTGGGACCGTGTTTCATCTCATAAACCGTTTGATGGGCCTCTATCTCCGGAGAAATCTTTTAGAATGAATGACACTCAAGGTGATCCAAATCCTTTCAGAGATCAATGGCGTACCATAAACTCTGCTGGTGTTTTTGACAAAGCACAAGATAATCATTACGATCATATGTGTAATCTTAGCTACGTGGATAATGAATATGTAGACACGGTGTGTTACATGAAAACAATATGTCATCTTGGCGATGGGTTTTTAGGACCACAACTAACATGTCTTCGGTTAAGTGAAGAAAAAGGCAAGAGAGCCATGTCCGCGGAACAACAACAAGTACATGACCGGGAAATTGAAAACAAAATCCGATACTTTTTAGATAAATCAAAATGAAAAAAATGCTAGCTATCCAGACCTGCCGGAGTGCTAGATTAGTCGATTGGTTAATCAACTTCTATAAAACGTCAACTAAAAGACATAACCACACACATCAAACATTAGATCAAATCGAGAACGCTATAAAAAACGAGTTTCTAAATTTGAAGAAAAATTATGATTACATCTTTATAGAGATATCCGGGACGAGATTTATACAACAAAAATTAAACAAACAACAATTTTTAGAATGGTATGAACGTGTTTTAAAAATCATACCGATTAATAGTAAAATAATCATCATGGGTCCTAGCAATGTGCTGCTGACGGATTCACATGTTAACACCATAATAAATAATAAAAAGATGCAATCAAATATTGTTAAAAGAGAGTCCGGATTGAGAGAAAGTTTAAATAATGATTTGATCCAAAACAAACGGCTTGTAACTCGTGTGAATGTAGAAAATTGGTTACAAGAAAGAGTATCCACTCATAATATTATATTTTTAAAACTCTCGGATTGTTTCACCGGGAAAAACTCATCACAGGTCTTTAAATCAAGCACCAATGTTGTTGATACATTTCATTATAAGGCCTGGATACATGATATTTTAATTAAATATACAAACACAAAACTAAATGATAATATCACACAAACATAAATTTATATTCGTAAAGACGCACAAAACAGCCACGCAGAGTTTTTTCAACGTGATCAAACCATATCTCGGACCAGATGATGTGTCTGTTGGAGACGAACGAGTGGCTGATGACACGTACAATCTCGGCCGACCCACAGAAGAGTGGAGATTTGTTGACACTAGTCTCAATATAGATCAAAAATTCTCTACTGGCAAGACAGCTAGAGAGATTAAAGATTATATGGGAAATCACATTCCATGGTTTGTTATCAAGGATGTAGTAGGTGATGATATATGGAATAGTTATACAAAAATATCAATAGATCGAGAACCTAAAGACCGGTTGCTTTCATTATTTTATTTTCTTGAAAAGAGATTTGTACACCCACTAGGTGGCGTGCGTGTCAATCCAGATAGTGAATGGCTCTGCGGCACTGATTTTACAATTAATGAGAGACATGATAGTGTAGCAGGTGTAGGGTGTGGTAATAAGAACAATCCTCGTGTACCTAAATGGTACGTGATGAGAGATAAGGACAAATCACCAGTAGATATAGACCCGGAGGGTACCAGGAGGTATTTTGAAAACTGGGTAGAGTGTCAATTACAATCCTCTTTATTACCGTTAACTCAACGAACCACATATGGTACAGATGCTATAGAAGTCGAAACTCAGGCATACAGGGAGAGTTGTAAAAACAATAATCTCGACGTGATGTTTATGGAGCAACAAGACAGAATAAAGCTTAGTGTCAACAATAGACACTGGATGACCTGTCCAGATCTCATACAAGACATACTTATATCTGACAGAGATTATCACAACCCTACAACTAAAAATGCATATCATAGATTCTTATCACTTGAAGGCCAATGCCGGTTCTTGAACTACGGTTATTATCATGATGGTCATGATATGCAGATTGATCACTTAATAAAATTTACTAAATCACTAGCTGATAACTATAACAATTGTTTTGATAAGCATGATATTGACATCAAGCTAACACATAACGATTTCAATAAAAGATCACTGAACACCAACCACAGAAAGAATTTGAAAACTGTTCCTGATGATTGGTGGTACTCAGGAGCAAAAGGTAAACATTTACAAGATAAAATCACGGATGTGTTTGGATTCATTGACGAATTATATTAAGTAATTGTAATGATCAATTACAAGACCCACCTGTGCACTTTCATGGGGAGAGAGGAGAATTTAGAAATCCTAATTCCATACATAGAGAGCGCACTAGAGATAGACGCTATTGACAATTATTGGTTTGTTGACATGACTAGAAAAAGGTCTGACCACGAACTTATCATCAAGGAGCATGCCAGGTTAAACAGCGTGTTCCCTGGCAGAGTTCATTTATATAACAGTGAGTCACGTAGTAAGATTATAGATGACCCAGAAGCTATCAAGGAAGCTAGTAATGATTGGAGTGTATTCTACAAGATGCTTGAAACGTTCAACGACAATGACATCATAGCTAAGTGTGATGATGATACTTATTATATTGATGTAGAGACACTAAAAGCAGCGTTTGAGCTTCGATGGAATCACCAACAACCATATCTCATGCATGCGAATTGTATCAACAATGGAGTGACAGTATACCATCAGAATAAAAAAAATACATGGAAAAAGAAGAACGAATTAGATATGTACCCTATTGGTGGCCTGACAGGACCATTATTCTCCTTCCCAGACATTGCATGTGAACATCACATGCAATTCACTAGAGATATGATACAACATAAGGGCAATATCGATAGTTATAAATTAAATAAAAACATACACTTCACAAATCGAGTTAGTATAAACTTTATATTCATGTTAGGTAAGGATAGACACACATTGAAGAATATAACCAGACAAGATGAATATGATACCAGCTGTAAATACCCTCAACGTGAAGACAGACCTAATATGATTATAGGTGATTTTACTATCGCGCATCACACATACGGTGTACAGGAACCAGTAATGGATAGAAGACAAACACGTGACGGTTATCTGACGTTAAGTAAACAAATAAGTAATAGAGAATACTCACACAAAGAGATCAACAAAGATTATCATACAGTGAGTGCAATCAAGACAACTGATGACGTGTATTTATGTAAAGCGTGGGTACAATCAAATTCATACTGTCTACAGGACCCAGATACCAAATTGTATATATCACTCGATGACGTTGAGGTAGCCAATAAAAATGGATTATTCTTAAAATCCAGATGGTCGTCCACTACCAACTTGAAGGAAGCGTGTGTACTCAATATAGACACTAAGCAGAATAATTGTATCTGGATAAACAATAGTATTCAAATAATTCGCCCTCCGGAACATTTAGACAAACCTCAAGAAGGAGCTATGATGGGATTCACATTCTTTCAAGGATTATATAAGAAGTGTAAGATGGACATCACAACCCAGGGCACTAGCTGTACAATCTCACCAGAAGGTAAACCTGAATATACTCTATCACACTTCAAAGGAGGTGAGAACATACCAATTGATCATAAAAGCAGAAAGCGTCTACTCTGGAAGAAGGACAATCCATTTAAATGGGAGATGATTCCAGTAAATAGATATCACAATCATGTCTTAACAGCCACTATCACACGACCATCAGAATTTTATAAGTATACAAATGACAGTACATCTGCAAGAAATCAATTAGCAGACATCCCAGATAATAACGCACCTAAAGATTATATATGGACGGTTAAAGACTATATTTGGGAATTTATTCCGGTCTCTAATAATCAATATCATATAAGATTGATAGCGGATGATTCTGATGAAATGTATTTATGTCAATTGAGTAATGGTACTTTAGGCGTTCAATCCGCTCCAGAGGTATGGCATATTGATGGCAATAAACTTAAATATAACAAATCCGGGTTATATATCACCATAAACCCAGACACCTCAGAGATAACATTAAGTAACTCCGGTACAATACTTAAATTTAATAAACCTAAAACATTATAATGAAAGTCGGAGTTATTGGAGCAGGATTCGTTGGAAACGCGATGAGTCAATTAAACCCAGGAGTGGATATAATCGTATGGGATACTGACGAGAGCAAGAGGGTACCAGTTGACATAACATTCGAAGATTTTGTTAAACAGTCTGAAATAGTCTTTATAACGGTACCTACACCGATGGATAAAGATGGTAGATGCCATACAAGTATCGTTGAGAGTGTAGTTAGCGACGTACGTAGGATTGATAATGAACAGCACATAGTAATAAGATCAACAGTACCTCCTGGTACATGTGCACGACTAGGTGTTAGTTTCATGCCAGAGTTCTTGACAGAGAGATATTGGAAGACTGATTTTATACGAACAACAAAGTGGATTATCGGTACAAATGATAATATACTATTCGAATTGATGACAACCATGTTCAAACTAGCGAAAGATCGAGGATGTATCGATAGCTGTGTGACTGAACAATACACACCTAGTGAAGCTGAGATGATGAAGTATACCGCTAATTGTTTTCTAGCGACCAAGATAAGCTTCTTCAATGAAGTTAGCGAGTTATGTGACACAATTGGTATTGATTATAATAATATCATCAAATTCTGTGGTGGTGATCCTCGAATTGGTAACAACCACACCCGCGTACCTGGTCACGACGGAAAGAAAGGATATGGAGGTACATGCTTTCCAAAGGATATGAACGCATTAGCGCATGAGTTTGAAGCGAACGGTTTAGAGTCATATATAATAAAAGCATCAATCGAGCGAAATGAACACCATGACCGACCTGAACGCGACTGGAAGTCGGATAGTGGTAGAGCAGTAATTTAATAATGAAGGTAAATATATTTGGATGTGGGATGAGCGGTACAGTCGCGGCGATCTTATTTAAAGAACAAGGACATGATGTTGAGATATTTGAGACTAGGTCTCATGTTGCTGGCAATTGTTTTGATAAAAAGAATGAGGATGGTTGCACAGTACATGAGTATGGTTCGCATATCTTCCATACCAACGATAAAGAGGTGTGGGACTTTTTAAACCGGTACACAAAATTTAACGACTATCAGCACCGTGTCAGAGCGAACACCAAGGAAGGATTATTGAGCATTCCATTCAGTAAAAAGACAGAACAAGAACTCGGACGTGATCTGTCACCTAAAGAGATACAAGAGTTATTGTTCCGTGAATATTCTGAACGTCATTGGGGTATACCATGGGAGGAATTACCTAAGAGTATAAGCGGTAGAGTGCCTAACAAACGTGACAGTTTTGACGACCGCTACTTCACTGACACATATCAAGGTATACCAGAGAAAGGATACACTACCATGTTTAATAATATGTTAGATGGTATCAAGGTTAACGTTGGTGTAGATCGTGATTTACGCAAACGTATCAAAGGGGACCTTACAGTTTGGACCGGAAAGATATCTGAGTATTTCGACTTAGCATACGGTCATCTCCCCTATCGTTCCCTTAGATTTGAACACACACGCGTAAAACGAGACCCGATGTACACATGGGACAAAGGATCAGTTATTAACGAATGTAACACCAAGCCTTTCAACCGTACTATGGACAACAGTGTGTATCTCAAGGAGGATGTGACTCACACTATTCATACACGTGATCATCCAGAGGAATATCAACCAGGTGTCAATGATCCAATTTACCCAAAGACATTCGGAGAAGGTCCAGAGGTATATAAGAAATATTTACAAGCCGCCGAAGCAGATAAGAATACTATATTCTTAGGCCGATTAGCCACATACAGATACTTGGATATGTGGATGGCAGTAAAACAAGTTATAGCTAAACTTGAAACTAGTGATAAATTAAAACGATGAAATTGTTAATAACAGGTGGTACTGGTTTGGTAGGAACCGGAATTAAATCAATCGCAAGTGAATTTCCAGAGCTTGATATATCTTATATGTCTTCGAAGGATTGTAACTTGCTTGATTATGATCAAGTGTTGGAGTATTTCTGGAACGAAGAACCAGAATGTATAATTCACTTGGCTGCAAATGTTGGTGGGTTGTACAAGAACATGAACCAAAAAGTGGAGATGTTTGATGATAATATTCAAATGAATCTCAATGTGATAAAAGCTGCATTCTCAAATGATATCAAGAACTTGATAGGTACTTTATCGACATGTATCTTTCCTGACAACACAACATATCCTATCAACGAGACCATGCTTCATGATGGAGCACCACACACATCAAATGACGCATACGCATATGCAAAAAGAATGATCAAGGTTCAATGTGACGCATATAGCGCTCAGCATGATGTGAATTATTCGTGCATAATACCTACGAACATATACGGAGAAGGTGACAATTTCTCATTAGAGGATGGACATGTGATACCCGCATTGATTCACAAATGCTTTAACGCTGTTAAAAATGGTACTGATTTTGAGGTGTATGGTACAGGTAGGCCGTTGCGTCAGTTTATATACTCAAAGGACCTAGGTAGATTGATACTAAAATCAGTATACAAACTAATGCAAGAAAGTATAATACTGGCACCTCGTGAGGAAGTCGCGATTGGTGATGTGGCTCGTTACATCGCTAGAGCGTTTGACTACGAAGACCGTATGGTATTCAATGATAGCTTTAGTGATGGTCAATACAAGAAGACAGCTGATAACTCCAAACTAATGGAGTTGTTCCCGGATTTTGAATTTATGAAAATCGAGGAAGGTATAGCTGAGACCGTTAAGTATTTCAAACATGAGTACCCAAATTTAAGATTATGAATAACAACACAGATGAATCTATCCGCCCATGGGGTAGCTACGAGATCTTACTAGATACAGACTACTGTAAGGTTAAGAGAATTTATGTAAAGCCTGGTCAACGATTGAGTTACCAGTACCATCACAAGAGACAAGAAGCATGGACTGTGGTTAGTGGTGTGGCACGTATAACAATAGACGACGAGACTAATGATTACAAGCCAGGTGATACTGTGTTGATTCCATTAGGAGCAAAACATCGGATGGCCAATCCAGAAACTGATGAGATGATGATACTTGTTGAGGTACAGACTGGTACATACTTTGGTGAAGATGATATTGTTCGTGTACAGGACGATTACGACAGATAATTTTATGAAAATAGCACTTATAACAGGAGTCAATGGACAAGACGGCTCTTATCTAGCAGAATTATTATTAGATAAGGGTTATGATGTGTGGGGAGTAGCAAGACGCGCATCAGATATAAACACACAACGCATAGAACATCTTTACTCGAACAAGAAATTGTTTCTCAGATACGGTGACATGACTGATGGTATCAATCTCGTCAACATACTATATGAAATAAAAACTACATATCCAGACATGGACCGGTTAGAGATATACAATCTAGCTGCCATGAGCCACGTCAAGGTGAGTTTTGACATGCCTGAGTATACAGCGAACGCTGACGGTACTGGTGTGCTAAGATTGTTAGAGGCTGTGAGGTCTACCGGACTGATGGATGTCACAAGATTTTATCAAGCAGCTACATCAGAACTATACGGACTGGTTCAAGAGGTACCTCAAAAAGAAACCACGCCATTTTATCCTAGATCTCCTTATGGTGTTGCTAAACTGTATGGATATTGGATAACCAAAAATTACAGAGAGTCATATGGCATGTTCGCCGCTAATGGTATTTTATTCAATCATGAGAGTCCCAGAAGAGGTCCAACATTTGTGACTCGTAAGGTCACTAGAGGATTGAACATGATATTGACTGGTGAGCGTGATAAGTTAGTGATGGGTAATATTGATGCCAAGCGAGACTGGGGGCATGCTAAGGATTATGTTGAAGGCATGTGGCGTATATTACAAGCTGACAAACCAGATGATTATGTGCTGTCAACTAATGAATTTCATTCAGTTAGAGAGTTTATCGAGAAAAGCTTCTCTATGAGAGGTTTTGACCTTCGATGGAAAGGTACCGGAGTAGATGAGATCGGGTATGATTATAATAACGGTAGAGAGTTGATACATATCTCAGATAAATACTTTCGACCAGCTGAAGTTGAAGAACTGTTAGGAGACTCAACAAAAGCAAGGACAGAACTAGGCTGGAAGCCTCAATATTCATTTGATCAACTAGTAAAAGAGATGGTCGATCATGATTGCCCACCGAATAATACTGATTAAGTTTCAAGTTGCTATATATTCTGAATGAATGTCATAAATAATTATGTAAGTTATGACATTTGAGCACACAAATTTAGACGAATTAAAAGGTAAATTCGAAGACGGGGACAGGCCTATAGGTGAAGATTTTGCAAGGCTATTAGATAGCTGCCACAATACCCTACAGGACACCGACGTCGGAATCACCGGTTCGTTAACTGTAAGCGGAGGCACTAACCTCAAGGGCGCTGTAGGTATAGATTCAAGTTTATCAATAGGAGGTACACTAGGAGTAACCGGTGCAACAACACTGCACAACACACTCAATGTATCTAGAGCTGTCAGTCTCAATGACAATCTAGGTGTTACTGGTATAGTATCAATTGGTTCAACTCTAGGAGTAGCAGGAGCCACCACTATCCAGAACTCACTGACCGTGTCAGGTGAATCCAACTTAAATAACAATTTAAATGTAACAGGTGACACTAACGTTGTGTCATTGACTGGTACTGGAGATGTAATATTAAAAGAAACATTATCAGTAACCAAAGGTGTTGTGTTACAGGACACAGTTGACATAACAGGTCATACAGCTATCAATGCTACGTTAGACGTGTTAGGAGATTCTCAACTCAGTGATACGGTAATTTTAGGCACGTTAAGAACTGTAGGATTCACAACATTTGATGATAGTGTACATATTAAAGGTAATTTGAGGGTTGATGGTAATGCGTTTTTGTCAGCCGGCGCTGGTGGAAACATCAATGTAGGTGACAGTGATGACGACAATTTAATATTCAATGCTGATATTGCGAGTGATGTAAATTTAGATACAGACAAGCAATACAATTTAGGATCAACCGGCAAGAAGTGGTTGGGTGTATATACACAAGATGTGATCGTCGACGGATTAGTTGATGGTAGAGATGTATCAGACGACGGTGAGAGGTTAGATAGTGTGTACAGTAGTGTCGAGAGTACCAGCAGCACCTGGAATGATGTTTACACTAATGTATCCGTAGCTAGTGCAAAGAGGGATGATGTTTATACTAATATCGCTACTACTAGTGCAAAAAGAGACAGTGTATATAATACAGTCGATAGTAACAGCGCAAATTGGAAGAGTACATACACAGACGTATCCAACACAAGTGCTGAGTGGAACGATGTTTACACCGACGTATCCAACACAAGCGCTGAATGGAACAATGTTTACACGGACGTATCCAACACAAGTGCTGAATGGGACAGTATATATTCAACTGCCCAGACATATAGCTCTGATTGGTTCATTGACACCATGGCAGAACTCAAGGATGTTGATGTGACAGGAGCTGTGAATGATTCTATATTAGTTTATAATAGTAACATAGATAAATGGGTTGTGACTACACAATCTTACGAGGATATCAGAGCGACTGCAACTCTGATAGCATTCGCTCACAACGGATTCGATCCAGATGAACACACATTAATATTAACCGACAATGATCAAACTGTAGCTTCACGTACAGTAACATTCACAACTTCTGCTGATTTGGTGTCTGGTACGTATGTTGAAGTGAGTGACACTAATTATGTATTTGGTATCTCAGGGTTAGACGAGACTCATTTAAATGAAATAGCTGAAGTAACAGCCGGAGTGATTGAGTTTGCTAGAACCAATGGTGATTTGAGTATCGCTGCTAGTCACACAAACGATACAGTTAGATTGACACAACTGGTTGGCGGTCCTGGTGGCAACACAACGATCACTGGTAGCGCTATCGGTAACTCGCAAGATATTATTTTTCACGGAACTGCCGGTACAGATCAACACAATCCGGAATTCACTGGAGGTGAAGCCGTTGATAACTTTGAATCATTGAGCGACACACCAGGAGGATATGGTAACAGTGGAGGTAGTTTCGTCAAGGTCAATAATAGTGAGACTGGACTTGAATTTATAACACATCCAACGGATGAGTGGGATGATGTATATACAAACGTATCAACCTCTAGTGCAGATCGTAATAGCGTGTATACATCAGTTAAAGAAGCAAGTGCTGAATGGAACAGTGTATATACTGATGTGTCAGAAACGAGTGCTGAATGGAACAGTGTTTATACTGATGTGTCAGAAACTAGTGCCGAATGGAACAGTGTTTATACTGACGTTAGTGAAACGAGTGCTGAATGGAACAGTGTTTATACTGATGTGTCAGAAACGAGTGCTGAATGGAATTCAGTATACACAGACGTAAGTGAGACAAGTGCTGAATGGAACAGTGTTTATACTGACGTTAGTGAAACCAGTGCTGAATGGAACAGCGTTTATACTGATGTGTCAGAAACGAGTGCTGAATGGAACAGTGTTTATACAGACGTATCCGAAACAAGCGGCGAATGGAATAGTGTTTATACAGATGTATCTGAAACCAGTGCTGAATGGAACAGTGTTTATACTGACGTTAGTGAAACCAGTGCTGAATGGAACAGTGTCTACACAGACGTATCAGAAACTAGTGCTGAATGGAACAGTGTTTATACTGATGTGTCAGAAACGAGTGCCGACTGGGACAGTGTATATAGTTATATCAACACAGCGTCCGGGCTAGGCTTAGCCACAGTAGACGCTCAAGGTAAATTGTTAACAACACAGATACCAGAGCTTAGTATAACCCGTGTACATGCAGTTACTAGTCCATCAGAGGTCGCGATTTTAAATCCTGGTACTGGTATTCAATCAGGAGACGTTGTTGTCGTATCATCCACACATGATAACTTGATAGCAGTAGTTGATTCACCTGCAGGTACATACACGAGCGGTACAGGGGATTACGTAGGGTATGCTAAACTAGCTTTACCTGATGGCTTGGTACAGACAGTTAACGGCAAGCAAGGACCTAGTGTTGTTCTGAACCCAGATGATTTTGATGATACAGTCACTGCTCATAAGTTTGTTTCTGCTGCTGATAAGACATTATGGAACTTAAATAACACGACTGTACATGCTAATAGCGGTTCATGGATAGGAGGTAATAGCGCTTATAATACAGTATGTGCTACGAGCGCTGAATGGGATAGTGTATACTCAAGCGTAAATACCACAAGTGCTCAATGGGATTCAGCTTACACAGACGTGTCTGAAACGAGTGCTCAGTGGAACAGTGTTTATACAGACGTTAGTGAGACCAGTGCTGAATGGAATTCAGTATACACAGACGTAAGTGAGACCAGTGCTGAATGGGATTCAGTTTACACAGACGTGAGTGAAGCGAGTGCTGAATGGGATTCAGTCTACACAGACGTATCTGAAACGAGTGCTGAATGGGATTCGGTTTACAGTTGGGTCAATAGTGACAGTGCTACCAACAATACAGATTACAATCAAACACATTTTGTTAATGCTAGTGGTGACACGATGACAGGTAAGCTAGAGATTAAATCTAGTGAACTAGAAGTAGGTGGTAATATAACAATGGCTGGTGATTTAATACACCAAGACGATACCGGTACCAAGATATCATTTAATACAGACATCATAACACTAGAAGCCAATGGCCAGGAATTTATAACTATAGATGGTACCCAACCGACACCCGATACAGTTATTATTAATGAAGCTGCCACAACACCAGTACACTTTATAATCAAAACACCAAGCAACCATCCAGCGTTATACTTTAGAGGTAGTGATGGTTTCCTAGGCTTAGGTACATCCGCCATGGGGGTCAAGTTGACAGTTGTGGGTGGTATATCTGCTAGTGAAGGTCTTGAGATAGAGGGTGATGCTACTATAAAAGGTAACACAACACTCAGTGGTGATGTGACTGTTGAGAGTTCATTGACTGGAGTTGATGCTAGCTTTACTGGTAGTTTATCAACATAAGGAGAGATGGTGAGTGCTGGAGTACCGTTACATAATATATTCTCGACAGACGTAGATATATGGAATGATCTGACAGTACATGGCAGCATAAGCGCCACAGATGATACAACTATTGACGGTACCTTATCTGCTGGGAATGTATTATCAGAGACTGGTTATCAAACATTAACAGGAGCGGGCATCAAAGTCACAGGTATCACGCAAGATATTAACATCGGTGGTCATGTGTTACATATAGTAAATGGATTGATTGTTGGGGTGACGGATGAGTAATTGCGATGATGGTGCACCACACACACCACCACCTGTAAAGCCGTTGCATGAGTTTTACAGTTCAAATTTAAACCCTAAAATAACAACCTACGAGAAGCTAGCGACTCGTATTGCATACACATTGGGTTATCCTCAAATTAATATAGAGGCTCACCAGAATCAAGTGTTTGAGAATATCAGTATTGCGATCGAGATGTTCAGCAAATTTGCTGGATACACTGAAGAGTACTTGACATTCCACTCTAGTTTGTATGAACCTGGTAAAGGTCTTCGAATGGATGTGCTGATGACAGCTACAGAGCAATTGGCTGGATCATATGAAGCTGATCCAAAGGAGACAACCCTCGACAAATCATTATATGAGATCGGTAATAGTATCATAGGCGGAGGTCCAATTGATATGGCTGTAAATTATAAGGGATACCCGGATGGTGAGTCACAATGGGAAGGTACTAAGACACGTAAATCTCATGGATCTCGTACTAGTAGCCGGCCTGATGAATCTCAACGCGATCAATTGAACGAAAAACTAACCAAACCGTTTCCTAACATGAAAGGATATGATTACCTGACCGATAGTTACAGAAAGGTTATAGACATTTTTGCATTTGAGGAAGGTACATCTACAGGTATCAACACTTTATTCACAATAGAACAAACACTAGCACAACAGACATACTTTAGTTATGCTTTAGGTAAGTACGGATTTGATTTAGTAAGTTGGTACACAATGAAGAATTGGTTAGAGGACAGAAGAAAAATGTTGTCACAAGATTATTATTGTAGATTTGATGACAGGAAACAGACACTATACTTGACACCTGAACCTAACAGAGGTAACAGACGTACACAGTTCTACGGCCTTATAGGTGCATACGTTGAAAGACCTGTATGTGAATTAGTATCTGAAGCATGGGTATATCAATACGCATTAGCATTAACAAAAATCGTCATCGCTCGAGTGCGTGGTAAATATTCTGGTACAAACTTATTTGGTGGCGGTTCTCCTAACTACAATGAATTGTTAAGTGAAGGTAACACTGACAAGAAGGAGCTCGAGACTAAGCTATATGAAGGTGTTCCTGGATTCGGTGACGGTGAACCGCCAATGTTCTTTGTTGGTTAATCATATGGATTATATATACAAAATAACAGTCACTCGAGTTGTCGATGGTGATACTGTTGATGCTATAGTACATTTAGGTTTTGATGTAGATCTTAAAAAGAGAATAAGATTACATGGAATAGATTGCCCAGAAACACGTACTAGAGACAAAGCAGAGAAAGTTAGAGGCTACGCGGCAAAAGAATTTTTACAGGGTATAGTGGATCATCAAAAAGGTCAATTGTATCTACAGTCTATTGACAAAGGAAAGTATGGTAGGTGTGTGGGTATATTATATGAGGCTAATTTTGAAGGTAGTATTAATGATGCTATGATATATGAAGGTCATGCTGAAGTGTACCGGAAATGAAGAAGAAGCCATATAAAAAATACACCAAATTCAGACAAGGTATATACAAACCAGTTCATAGTGAAAAATATGACGGGTCTAAATATCCTAGATATCTAAGCAGCTGGGAATTAAAGTTTTTTAAATGGTGCGATATAAACCCTACAGTATTGAAGTGGTCTAGTGAGTCGGTATGTGTGCCTTATATATCACCAGCAGATGGCAAGATGCATCGGTACTTTGTTGATAACGTGGTACATATACAAGAAGGAGCAAAGGTTGTTAAATATCTAATAGAGATAAAGCCATATAAACAAACAAAACCGCCTGTAACAACCGGCAAGAAAAAGCGAACCACGTTAGTACATGAGGCTGCTACATGGGGTGTCAATCAAGCTAAATGGCAGGCAGCAATGAAGTGGGCTGATAAAAACGGTTACATTTTTCAACTAGTGACTGAAAAAGATTTTACATTATTCACCAGATAATAGTAGAATTTCTAGTTTTTGAGATAAGTAATTAGAATCATATGCACGCTAACCTATTAATAGAGACGACAGATCCGAGTGATTTTGAATACATTATTGAAGAACGTAATGGCAAAGGTGAACAGAATGTTTATATCAAAGGACCATACGCCATGGCTGGTACTTCTAATAAGAATGGTAGAATCTACTGTGAGAAAGAGATGCACAACGAGGTCAAGCGATACACAGAACAAATGATTAACACCAAGAGAGCTTTAGGAGAACTAAATCATCCAACTAGTGCTGATGTAGATCTTGAACGAGCTTGTCACATGGTAACAGAATTGAAAGCATGCCCCCATAACAAAGGAGTATACATCGGAAAATCTAAAGTGTTGAGTACTCCAACAGGTGCAATTGTTAAATCATTGATCAATGATGGTTGTAGTGTTGGTATGAGCACCAGGAGCCTAGGCAAACTAGTTCAATCAGAAGACAATTCTGGAGAAAACCACGTACAAGACATGCGCTTAGTAGCTATTGATTGTGTGGCGGATCCTAGTTTTGGTGAAGCATTCGTCAATGGTATTCTAGAGAGCAAACAATTTATCCTCAACCAATCCGGTATGTATGTAGAAGCATATGATAAGTTTGAAGCTGGCTTGGCAAACATGCCAAAGAATGACGTTCAAAACTATTTAAAAAATAATATACTAACTTTTATTGAGTCAATTAAACAGAAACTATAATGAGTAAACACAATACCAACACAAACGAACGCCAGTCGGTCATGAAGTTTATCAGTGATATCGGTAACAAGAACTACGCGTCTGCAAAAGAGTCACTCAAGGTGGCGATAGAAAAAAAGCTATTTAACAAGATAAATGCTAACAAAAACATAAATATATTTAGAGATGAGTGAAAAACAAATTAATAACCAACTTAAAGATCTAGGCGACGGAAT
>Ga0115564_10000785_pt1 | contig 30996 bp, 28 predicted proteins | sample COGITO_mtgs_1105_7_FD_88680 | JGI IMG/M metagenome (GOLD analysis project Ga0115564, IMG submission 88680) | Pelagic marine microbial communities from North Sea - COGITO_mtgs_110523 | ecosystem: Environmental > Aquatic > Marine > Epipelagic | place: Germany:Helgoland, sampling site Kabeltonne...
ACTTCCGTTCCCAGATTACGACCCAACACTTGCAAAAGAATTGCTAAGACAAGAAAAATTTGATTCTTATATGGTATGGAATGCCGTAGGAGGAAAGTCTTGGAAAATTGGAGACAAGTACATTAGTCTGTTTGTAAGTCTAAACAATATTCTTAACACCCAATTTAAAACTGGGGGATTTGAACAAGGTAGAAACGCCAACTATCAATCTCTAAAAGAAGATGTGAATGCGCCAACTCGTCGCTTTGGACCAAAATACTGGTTTGGTCGTGGGACCACTTACTTTATGAACCTTAACCTTAGATTCTAACAAAAAAATAAACATTAATTTATCATATTATGAAAACAATAAATTTTAAAAACTATCTATTAGCACTCTTAGCGAGTGTTGCTATTATGTCTTGTGTACAAGACGATGATTTTTCGGTGCCAGAAAGTGTAGGAGTGGATGAGAATCAAAATTTAAATTCACTTTTAGAAAGTATTGAATTAGGATCGATTCAGTTAATTACTATTGAACAGTTAAAAGGGCAATTTAATTCTGGAGATGACGCTACAGAAATCCTTTCAGATATAGCTGTTAAAGGGTACGTGTCTTCATCAGATTTTACTGGAAATTTTTATAAAGAATTCTTTATTCAAAATGCACCAGAAAATGCAACGGATGCTATTAAGATAACTTTAAACCAAGTGGATTCTTACAATCAATTCAATATCGGAAGAGAAGTTTATATCTCTTTGAAAGGCTTGTATTTAGGAGAATCAAACGGAGGCGATGGCGTTTATGCTTTGGGAGGTGATGTTGATGGAGGTGAAGTTGTATCAATGACAGCCAATTCAATTCCTTCTCATCTTTACAGATCTGCAACAACAGAGGCCATTGTACCAAAAATGGTGTCTGGACTTGCAAGTGGAGATGTGGGAATTTTTGTTACAATTAACAACGTCGAGTTTCCTGCAAATTCTTTAGGACAGCCTTATGTGAATCCTAATGATGATTATGATAGCCAAAAAACGGTGCAACGATGTTCTGGGTTTTCATACTCAACTTTTGAGATTGAAACAAGTTCATTTGCTAGCTTTAAAAATGAAGTTTTAGTTGATGGAGGTGGTTCAATTTCTGGTGTCGTGTCCAAAACATATAATGGCTCGGGATTAGTTTTAGCTCTTAACACTACTGATGATGTTGTTCTAGATTCGTCTCGTTGTACTTTATTAACCATTGATGACTTCTCAGTTATTTATGAGGATGACTTTGAATCATATTCTAATTTTGACTCTATTGGTGAAGGTTGGACTAACTTTTCTGAAGCTGGAAATAGAGATTGGAGTGCGCGAACAACTACTGATAGTCAAAACTCGGGGAGTAAAATTGCTCAAATGAGCGCATATAATTCTGGTGATTCAAGCAATGTAGTATGGTTAATTACGCCTTCTATTGATTTAGATGCTCAGCCGGTAGAATTTGTTAATTTTCAATCTTCAAATAGTTACAGCGACAACAGTGAACTTGAATTCTTGATTTCAACAGATTGGAATGGCTCTGAGGCCACAATTGGCTCAGCGACATGGACGGAACTTCCTGCAACAATAGTATCTGATTCTGAGTTTTACCAAAACTGGGTAGACTCAGGACTAATTGAATTAAGTAATTTTTCTGGAAATGCGAATATTGCATTCAAATATACTGGAGCTGATTCAAATGACTTTACAGGAACTTTTGAACTGGATAACTTTCAAGTATTGGTACAGAACTAATAACTATTTAGTTATATAAACTTAAAAACCTGTGATACAATCACAGGTTTTTTTTATACTATTGTCTATGAACTATTTCAATCAACTTTACCGGACCGTTTTCAACCGTTTTAAAGGTCGTTTTAAGCAAAAGGCCAATACTATAGCGCTCTACTATGTTTCTGTAGTAGAAATCGCCTTAATACTGTTACTTGGCGTGTTCTTTATTAAGTTTTTGGATCAAATGAAAGTTGTGGTCATGTCGGGGTCAAATGCTTGGCTTCTTTTTGTAATGACCGCGGTTTTTATCCACTTCAAAAACTGGGTTAGCTACAGTGGCCGGAAACGCCGTGTACTAAACGCTAAACTCTCCAACAAAAAAGGCCTAGAGTATTCCCTGTTTATACTCATTGTTCTTCCTATTGGGATTATAGGATTATCACTATTAATGTTAAAAGCCTTATAAAATTAAAAAAGCCTCAGCAATTGCTGAGGCTTTTTTGTATGTAATTAGGTTACTTACTACTCGTCATTGGGATTTCCCGATAAGATTAAGAATTCAGAGCGTCTATTTAGTTGGTGCTCTTCTTCAGTACAACGTCCTCCACAGTCAACGCTAGGCATTGTTTCGCCTTTCCCTGTGCCTGTGATTCTTGAAGCGTCAATTCCTTTTGAAATCACATACTGAGCCGTTGTCAATGCACGTCTGTCAGAAAGTGATAAGTTATATGAAGCAGAGCCACGTGAGTCTGTATGAGACTCTGCACTTATGACAATCGATTCGTATTTAGTCATTAACTGTACTAGCTTGTCTAATTCAAAAGCGGCCTGTGCTGTGATGTTTGATTTGTCAAAGTCAAAGTAAATAGGATTTAAGATAACTTTGTTTGCTAGTATTATTTCGTCGATTGGAGTTAATAACAGTTCAGCGGAAACTTCTTCTTCGCTAGTTCCAGCCACTAAGGTGGATCCACTCTCGTAATCTATTTTAGATCCCACTAGTTTTGTGTCGATATCACATTCGATGATGTATTCGACAATACCTTCTGCATTTGATATTTTAGTCCCAAAAACATTACCTTCAGAATCTTGAATACTCACAGATGCTCCGTCTAAGATTAATCCTGTTTTGCTATCTCTTACGGTCACGGTCATGAGTACATCACAGATTGGTTGAAGTTTTTTAATGGCGTAAATGTCATCACTTCCCATTCCACCTTCTCTATTAGAAGACACAAACCCTTCTTCAGTTTCTTCATTAATACTAAAAGCAAAGTCATCAGCATTACCATTAACTGGAATTCCAATATTTCTCACAGGTCCTACTTTTCCATCTATTACTTTGGCGAAAAACACATCCAACCCTCCCAGACCAAGATGTCCATTTGATGAGAAGTAAAGGGTATTATTAGAACTAATGAAAGGGAACATTTCTTGACCTTCGGTGTTTAGTTTCTGCCCTAGGTTTGTTGGGTCTCCAACAGAGCCATTTTCGTCAATAGGGGCACTGTAAATATCAAATTTACCATAGCCACCAGTTTTATCTGAAGCGAAATATAAGGTTTTGCCGTCTGCACTAACGGACGGGTTTTTCACAGAGTAGCTGTCGCCATTTATTGATAATGCCTCAGCTTCAGACCACTTGCCTTCTTGATTGACACTCTTATAAATATTTAAAACACTAATTTTATATTTTGTAGATGGGTCCCTTTCGTAAATTTTTTCATAATAACTTTCACGAGAAAAATACATTGTATTCCCATCAGGTGAAAAACTCACAGTTCCTTCGTGGTATTTTGTGTTTATATTATCTTCAATAATTGAAGGTGTTTGAAATTCACCTTCGTCATTTACATCGGCGGTGTAAATATCCAAAAAGGGCTCTTCATTCCATCCGTAAGTTTTACGATTGCTATTTCTAGCTGAAGTAATATAAAGCTTACCTCCTTCAAGAGTACCTCCAAAATCAGAAACTTCTGAATTTATCGCCAAGTTCTGTACATTAAATTTCTTTCCTTTTTCTAATATTTTTGGTAAATAATCTGGGTTGTCTCTAAATGCTGTTGCTCTATGGTCTGCCGGTCGCATTGACGCGAATATGCCTAGTTGAGCGTTAGATTCTTCGTATTTGCCATTCGCCTTAAGCATTTGTGAATAGTTGTAAACCATCTCAGGTTCTGAAGCAGTTTCAAGTGCCTTAGCATACCACTTCTCAGCTTCAACCGTATTGAATACATTGTAATAGCTTTCTGCAAGTTGACTATACACATAAGTGTCAGCTTTTCCATCTGTCACTAATTTTAAATAATCGGTAGCAGCTTCAATAAATTCATATTTGTTGAAATGTTTATCTGCTTTTTTTGTGTCATTACTTTGAGCAGTTATACTAACACTACTTAGTAAGGTGATAATAAAAATTGATATAATTTTTTTCATAATTTAATAACTTAACTTAGATTAGAAATAACGTGGAGATCGTGAAACTTTTGATGAGAAGTTAAGATCAAAATTAATAAAGATTTCATGCGATGAATTTGTTACAATGTTTAAATCTGAACGAATGGCATCATATGCATAACCAATTCTCAAATTGTCATAAACCTGAAAATTAATCATTCCACTAAACGAATCTTGTAAGCGATAACCAACACCAATTTCAACGAGGTCATACATAAACACATTTGCGTTTATATCATAACTTAAAGGGGCATCAGTCGCGTATTTTAAAAGTGCATGAGGTTTTAATTTAAAGTTTTCAGACAGATCAAACACATAACCAGCAGCTGCAAAAAAGTGTTCTGTTTCTGATCCAATCTTTGTGCCGTTGGTGTCTAAATGAACTCCATTTAGGATGTTAGGCACTGATGCAGAAATATAGTACTTATTAGGTTTGTAAAAATAAACACCTGCTCCAATATTTGGCGTCGTTTCATTAATGTTATTTTCAAAAAACGGATCATTTGGATCTATCGTAATAACATCCGCAAGACCTATATCATGAAAGGTAAACCCTCCTTTGATTCCAAATGCTAATTTGGTAACGGTTCCTACAGGAATTGTGTAAGAAAAATCAACATAGGCGTTGGTTTCTTTTACAGGTCCAATTTGGTCCGAAATAACAGAAAGCCCTAGTCCTACTTGTTTTCCAATAGGGGAGTGAATGTTAAATGTAAAGGTTTCTGGACCACCATCTAGGCCTACCCACTGGCTGCGATACAAAGCTCCCACAGCGAGTCCCTCTGTAGAACCAGTATAAGCAGGGTTGATAATGTTCATGTTGTACATATACTGTGTGTACTGCGGGTCCTGTTGAGCATTCATCTGAAGTGCAAACAACATTGTTAATAAAAGTATTACTAAATTTCTCATTATTTATAGTTATAGTTTTGGTTAGTAATTAAGGTATATCCAGCTTGTGTTTGGCTCTTTATCAGACCCAAATTGAACCACATAAAAGTAAGTTCCTACTGGAAGTAATTCGTTAGACCCATCATTTCCATCACTAGCGTTTTGTCCACACCATTGATTCATATAGTCATTCATTTCAAAGACTTTTGCCCCATATCGGTTGAATATTTCAATTTTAACAATGTCTTCCTTGTCTTCTAAGTGATCCAATTCTAAGCAATCATTCAGTCCATCCCCGTTAGGTGAAAGCCCTTGAGGTATATCTACACAATTTTGATTCATGTAATAGGCTACTTCAATAGTTGTTGCCGATTCACATGAAGAGGCCGTGTCTGTCACAACCACAGTTATCATTCCATTTTCTTGTTCTGCTGTGTGCGTGTAATATGCACTTGATCCAGATTGAACTTCAGTGCCGTTTATGTACCATGTGAATTCTAAATCATCTCCTAAAAGATCTGGGTTCAAAACAGTAATCCCTAATTCAACATCTTCGTTCATACATTTCGTGAAGCTAGTGCCGTCTTCAAGTTCAGGGACCGCTGTTTCATTCACCGTGATTACCGTATTTCCATAACACCCTTCTTCATTAGTAGCGGTGACTAGATAGTCTCCAAATTGTCCTTCGGGAACTGAATAAGTGTTTTCAGGGCCTGATTGTACTTCTGATCCGTTTAAAGCCCAGGAAAAGGTAATAATTTCATCAATATCGGCATCAACAGTGACTTCCAAAACACTTTCACCTCCAGGACACTGATAAACTGTTTCGCTGGTTGCAACAACTTCAAAAAGCGGCGCTTCATTTACCGTGATTATCGTATCTCCAAAACACTCTCCATTTACAGCGGTTACTAGGTACTCTCCAAATTGTCCTTCGGGAACTGAATAAGTGTTTTCAGGACCTGATTGCATATCTATTCCGTTATAAGTCCAGTAATAAGTCGTCGTGCCAGCTATATCATCATCAACGTTGACTTCTAATACACTTTCCCCTTCAGGACACTGATAAACAATCTCGCTGGTTGCAATCGGTTGTGGGTTTGGTGTTATTTCAACAATCACGTTGTCAGTTACAGTTGCAGTACCTCCGGCACACAAGTTGTAAGTAATTGAAGCGGTATAGGTTGTTGTTTCTGTAGGAGACACTGATACAGTATCATTAGTTCCTAGCAAAGTAGTTCCTTCATACCATTCAAAAACATAATCGTTGGTTCCAACAGAGGGCGTAAATCTCCAGAACTCATCGGTTGCTTCCCAAACACTTGTATTTCTTTCTGGTGGCGTGAAAGCAATGGTATCCTCGATGTTTTGAACGCCCACAACGGCTAATCCGCCGTTCCAATCTTCACAAATTGGTTTGTCATAAATATTTATATCAATCGTATTTGAGGATTCATAAAGAATAATTTGAGAGCTTGATTTTATATCGTTACAAGAGAAATAACATACTTCAGAAAAATTAACTACAAATTGTCTTGCTGGCGAAGAGCCTAAAACCATATAGTTAATATCGCCACAAACACTAGGATTTATATCTTGAGCAACACCATAAATATTAGCGGTAGAAAAGTCAAACGGTAGAAATATATTATTATTAGTAGAGCTTGGTAAAGTGTCATCTGATAATATCTGATAGCCCATTGAGTTCCCAGTATTTTCTATCTCAAAAGAAAGTACGCCGTTTGATCCTATTAAAATTTGACTATAGGTGCCTCCAAAGAAACAAAACTCAAACCCTAAGTCTATTACATCAGACCAGGTGTCATCAACATCTAAGCTTGTCGGTGTTCCACCTGTTAATGGAGGTAAAGGACACCCTTGTTGACTGGTAACATCATACGACGATGTATCTTGTCCCAATGGATGGTAAACAGCCGTTAGATTGGTGCTTCCATCCTCACAGGATGCAGTATCCTCTCCAGCATATATAATTGAACAGTCGTTTGGAGCCGGGGGGCATATTAATGTCAAATCACCACTATTAATGGAACAACTTCCGTCATCTGCATTAGTGACTGTAATAATAACATTTGTATTCGCCTCATAAGGCCCAAACGTATAAACGCCTGTTGACTGCGATGTTTGTGTTGCCGTACCATCTGTCATATTTAGGTTTAAAGCAGATCCAAGATCTGTAATATCAACATCTATATAAAACTCTTGGTTTGGTTCGCAAAAGCCCACCACTTCAAAAGTTGCCGATTGCGTCACACATGTTTTACAAGAGACAACAAAATTCCATGGCGTATAAAAAGTTGAGTTTTCACAATTACCAGATCCATCAGAATCAACTTCAATAAACACAGATGTTAGGGTTGATTCTACTACGAGTCCTGTAAAATCAGTAATACTCGCAGTATTGTTATTGAATAACACAGCACCAGTGTTGTCAGTACCATCATAAATTGTGAGGTTATCAAAAGTTCCTTCAATTGTCCCTGAATTAAAAATTATTTCTAGAGGGAGTCCACTGTCAGATGTAAACAACCAAGTGGTAGTGTCATTACTTGTATAGCAGTAGTTAATATTAATATTTTCACCTCCACACTCCAACATATAATCTGTTTGTATGGTTGTTGTGAATGTTAAAGGACCAGCCCAAGTGCTCATTTCTGAATCACCACAATCACTAATTACATATACATCGTAAGTAGTTTGGTAGTCAAGATCTGTAAACTGTACAGAAGTTTCTGTTGTCGAAGTTCCAGCTGTTGTTGGAGCAGGAGATCCTGTTGGTAAAATCACATATTCCCAAGAAGCATTTCCATCAGCACCGGTCCAGCTAAAGTCTGCTGTAGTCCCAGTGATATTTTCTACGGTTAGACCAGATGGAGGTATACATGCTGGTGGTTCGGTCACGTTAATTAGCATGTCTACAGTAACTCCCCAGGATCCGCTGTAGCATGGCTCTGGAGTTGCTTGACCAGAGTCTGCAGTACCTATTCTCATAGAATAGGTGCCTAATGCAGTGTCTGCAGGAACTAAGAATGAGGCGTCTAACGTTGTAGGGTTTGCATTTGTTGAAGTTCCTTGATATACAAGCTCTGTATCGTTATCATAAACTAAGTCTCCATTAAAATCTATCCAAACATTTGTATCATATGTATAGCCTGTTGCGAAAGTAACCTGTAGATTTGCAGTGATAGCTTGGCTAACATCAACAATTTGATCTGTAAAATCTTCGTAGGTTAGATCGCCCCCCGAAGTAAAATTTGTAGATTCTAACAAAACACTTGAAATTCCTTGACCATCGTTAGACGTAGGTACAGAGTCACAGTATCCAGTATAAAATTCATACGGTCCAGACCACACACTGAATCCATCTGCATCGCAGTCAGCTCTAACATAAAATTCATAAGTCGTATTTTCCGTTAAACCTGATGCGTCATAAGTAACTCCTGAGACCAAAGTTCCAGATCCAGTTGGAGCTCCTGCTCCAGGATTTTGCAGAACAATTTCATATGAACTAGCTCCTTCGTTTCCAGTCCAAGAAAGAGTTGCGTCAATAAACGAGGAGGCAGTTGCCGTCAAGTCAGTTGGAGCAACACAAGTTGGAATTGTTTCTACAATAAAGTTATCTATATAAAGTCTCCAACCGTCTAAGCCACCATTCGGCACATGAAAAGCAATATAAGAATCACCAGAATAGGCTGACAAATCTATAACGTATTCAATGTATGTGGTGTTGTCATAGGGTTCAGAAGCCAATAAGACATTTGTAAAACTAGCAATTTCTATTCCAGAGGTAGAGATTAAAACTTCAAAATCATTTGGTTCGTTGCTAGACTGTACTCTTTGATGAAATTTTAATCGTTCGTTTCCTGTCAATGTAAGTCCAGGAGAAATCAAATAATCATCATTGGATCCACTGTTAAAATCTGTATACATGACTGCCGCTTCATCTCCTTCAAATTCGTTAGTCATGTAGCTAGTATCCCAAGAATCTCCATCTCCATTTTCGTTTAAAATAGTCCAACAGTTTTCTGTTGTAGAGTCCGAGTTAAAGCCTTCGTAAAATGGGATGGTTGTAATAACGTCGCATAAAGTTGTAAAGCTCACCAAAGCCCAAGAACTATAATCTCCACTACAATCACTTCTGAGGTATAAATCGTAGGGAGTGTTTGAATAACAGCCCGTGATTGTTAATGGGTTTTCTGATGTTGTTATTCCAGATGCTGCTGGTGTTTCTCCTGCAAGCAGAAGCTGATATTCCAATGTAGTAATAGCAGTTCCTGCTGACCAAGAAATGACCGCTCCTGTCGTAGAAGTACTGTCTATTGTTAGGTCTGACGGGGCAGGGCAACTAGGACAATTAGCAGTTATTGTACCAGTTGTAATATTAACATCTTCGTCTCCAGACCCAATGTTCATTCCATCTGTATCTAAAATATTATAGGTTATTTCATAGCCCCAATTTCCGCCTCCATTCCAAATAGTGGTAACATCAGCTCCCGAAGTAACGCTAAATGTCAAAACACCAGTTGATCCACTACCTAAAGTAGCACCGGGAATTACAACATTTCCATCTACTAGTACGTCTATGGAATTACCGTTCCATCCGTCACCATAGGAGTCATTCATTTCAAGTGTGTAATCGCATTGTCCGTAAGAAAATAGCGAGATGCAGAGCAGCGCCATTATAGATATAAAGTTTTTCATTGAATGGGTTAGTTAGTTTTATAGAGAATGAAGGTAATTAATTTAGAAACTTAACAACAATTAACAATGTATTAATAGTTTAAATGCATATTTCATCGTTTAAATGCACTTTGTTTTAATTTTTAAGTATTATAATATTTAATTTTTACTCCTTTTAATCTGGTTTATAATTTTTACCTTTGAACAAACATTTTTATGTTAGAAAAAAAAGATATTAACTTAGAAAAAGCAGTTTTGATTGGTGTCATTACCAAATCTCAGGACGAAATCAAATCCAAAGAGTATTTAGAGGAGCTTGAATTCTTAACCTATACTGCAGGAGGGGAAGTGATGAAGCGCTTTACCCAAAAGATGGACATGCCAAATCCTAAAACATTCATTGGAACCGGAAAAATGGAAGAACTGCGTGTTTTTATTGAAGAAAACAACATAGGGACTGCTATTTTTGATGACGAATTATCTTCGGCCCAAGAAAGAAATATTAGTAAAATATTAAATTGTAAAGTCCTAGATCGAACCAATCTAATTCTAGATATTTTTGCTCAACGTGCTCAAACAAGCTATGCAAGAACTCAAGTTGAACTGGCCCAGTGTGAATATTTATTACCTAGGCTAAAAGGAATGTGGACCCACCTCGAGCGACAAAAAGGAGGTATTGGTATGCGCGGGCCTGGTGAAACAGAAATTGAAACTGACCGTCGAATTGTTAGAGAAAAAATTGCTTTGCTCAAGGCTAAAATTAAAAAAATTGACAAGCAAATGTCAATTCAAAGAAGTAATAGAGGCGCCATGGTTCGGGTAGCTCTTGTAGGCTATACGAATGTTGGAAAGTCGACTTTAATGAATGTGATCAGTAAGTCGGACGTATTTGCTGAGAATAAACTATTTGCAACTCTAGACACAACCGTTCGAAAAGTAGTGGTCAAAAACCTTCCTTTTCTTATGAGTGATACGGTTGGGTTCATTAGAAAGCTTCCAACACAACTAGTAGATTCATTTAAAAGTACCCTGGATGAGGTTAGAGAATCTGACTTACTTTTACATGTAGTTGACATTTCACACCCAAGTTTTGAAGAACACATTGCTTCTGTGAATCTAATTTTAGGTGAAATTAATGCATTGGATAAACCGACGTTAATGGTCTTTAATAAGATTGATGCTTATAAAGCAGAACCATTTGATGACACCGATTTAATAGCTGTCCGTACTGAGGCGCACTACTCGCTAGAGGAATGGAAAGACACATGGATGTCTAAAATTGGTAAAAACTCACTGTTTATTTCAGCTCTTAATAAAGATAATTTAGAAGATTTTAAAAAACGAGTTTACGATACAGTTCGTGAAATTCATATAAAGAGATTTCCGTATAACCATTTCTTGTATCCGGATTATGAAGATATTATTGAATAAAAAAAAGCAGCTAACAGCTGCTTTTTTTTATGAGGTTTATCCCTTTAAAAGTTATAATTTATTCCGAGTCCAAATACCTGTCTGGTTTGTAAGCCCTCAAAAGCATTGTCATCGTATATAGCTTGAAGCGCTAGGTTAGTTGAGAAGTATTTGTTAATGCTCATCACAATGTTTATCGTATAATCAAGGTCTATGTTTTGAGGATCCTCAAGGTAATTTGAGTACAAGTTTAAGATGTTTTCCATGGATATATTCTCCATTACATTAAATTTATAATAGGCTCCAATTGAAGCCCCTAACTCATAACGCATGCTTTCACCTTCTTTAACCCCAAAGTAGGCGTCGTTAGGGAGAGTAAGTGTTTTATCTACCACAATTAATTTGGAAGTTGCAGGTGCAATATTTACTTTTAAATGATCACTTTTTTTCCAAAGCATTCCAGGTCCAAATTGGAAATATCCTGGAGATAAAAAACGTGTAGGCCCTTTAGTGTCAGAGTTTAGGTCATCAGTAAATTGTGTTTTAAAATTAAGAAACAGGGAGTAATTCCAATTGCCTTTCGCCTTTTTGGACAATACAGAATTCCACTCCAGGCGATCATCAGATTTTTGAATATCCTGCTCTTTGATTTTTGTAAGCCCAAATGCAATAATTAGCTTATTGTCCCAGGACCAATCCTCTTTTGAGTAGTTGAAATCATAGTTGACGCCTACTGTTCCAGAAACGTTACTGACTCCACCGGCTATCCAGTTTTCAAAGGAAGACTGATTTAGTAAAAAGGTGAAGGTGCCCCCTTTTTTCCATGCAGAATTTGGGATGCTATCTTGTGTTTTTTCTTGTGAATAGAGGCATTGAAGCTGTAGTGCTAAGACAATTAATAAAATTGTTTTTTTCATGTGTTTGTAGATTAGGGGGGTTAATAAATTTAGTTTAATTTTTTTTTATAAAGAGGTACAGAAGAACAGGCCTCTCCATAGAGGATTGATTTTGCTGTAGGCTGCAATTTGTCAATCAAAAAAAGATAAGCATTTTGCGGCACGGGTTTATTGGAACAGCCTTTAATAATTACAGGTTTATTATCGCAGTGCCTGAGGTCTAAATCGTTTATTATTTGCTGATAAAGACTTGTCTCTAAAGTTTCTAAGTCACCAACAACAACTAGTTTTGCTTTTCCTGAAAGCTTGAGTCTTATAAGCATATAAGCCCAGCCCGGAATAATGGCATCAGAAGTACAACAAAGTGCAACATATTTATTTTGATAGACCTCCCAATTATGCGTATCCACAAAGCCTCTGAATTCTTTTTCTCTAAGAACCAAGCCTTTGTATAGCCAGTCTTTAATGTCAAAATGGACACGAATTCCCTGAGGATAATAATCCTCTAGGTCTATTGTGATCAAGTTGCTATTAGCGACACGATTTATGATTTCAGGCGTCTTCATTATTAAAGCATTCCAAGTTCTAGCTTTGCCTCTTCGCTCATTAAATCTTGTGTCCAAGGCGGGTCAAAAGTGATTTCAACTTCTGCATCTTTGACTGCATCTAATGATTTTATTTTTTCTTCCACTTCCAAAGGAAGCGTTTCAGCAACCGGACAGTTTGGAGTGGTCAATGTCATTAAGACTTTTACCTCGTACTCTTCATTTACAAAGACATCATAAATGAGGCCTAGTTCATAAATATCAACGGGGATTTCTGGATCAAAAATTGTTTTTATGACCCGAACTATTTTTTCGCCTAACGCATTAACATCAATTTTTTCGGTACTCATATTCCTAGTTGTGTTTGATATGCTACTGCATACATTTTTATTTTTTTTATCATGCTCACTAAGCCATTCGCTCGGGTAGGAGATAGGTGCTCTTTAAGCCCAATTTCATCAATAAAGTCAGTATTTGTTTTTAATATAATTTCTGGGCTTTGGTTTGAAAAAACTCTTATTAGAATCGCTACAATGCCTTTTGTTATAATCGCATCACTATCTGCAGAAAATACAATTTTATCACTTTCTAAGTCTGCATGAAGCCATACTTTACTTTGACATCCTTTAATGATATTGTCTTCAGTTTTAAATTTCGTTTCGATGACTGGTAATGACTTCCCCAGTTCAATCATGTATTCGTAACGTTCCATCCAATCTTCAAACATGGAAAACTCATCAATTAACTCGGCTTTTATGGTTTCAATATTCATACTGCAAAAATACAATTCTTAAATCAGAATTTTAATTTTCTTTTATAGATAATATATGTTCGACCAATTGCTTTAGCTCGAAAGGAGGGTTTTTGTGGTCAAAATCACTAGATTTTATAGTGTCACCTTTTTTAATGACAATTAAATTCGCATAAGCGGCTCGATCCGTTTGCCTTAAGCTTGAAGGTGCAGTCAATTGACCTATGGATTTTAGCTCCATAGAGGAGACTAAATCAATACAGGTTTTCCATTCTTTTTCAGAAATAGTTCCTGTAATGGGTTTAAGCTTTTCATAGTCTTTAAATAGAACAACAGAATTTTCACTTATAGAAACTTCCTCAAAAAAACCACGCGTATGTGCTTGGTAAATTAAGCTCAGTTTGTCTGATTTCAATTCGTTTAATGGCCTGTTATCATTTGTTGACTTAGTAGAATTACAGCTTAAAACAATAAAAGTAAAATAAGTTAGAAGTAGTTTCATGAGTGTTTGATGATGTCAACTTACAAAAGTTATACCATAAAAGTAGTAAAATATAAACTAACGTAACATCATTGCTGCTTTTTTGAGTCCTTTCACAAAAACATCTATTTCCTCTTTGGTGTTATAAAAAGAAAAGGAGGCTCTAGCAGTCCCTGAGATCCCAAAGAAATCCATAATCGGTTGTGCACAATGTTGTCCCGTTCGAATAGCAATACCTAATTTATCAATAATTGTTCCTAAGTCATATGCATGAACGCCTTCTATATTAAAAGAGATCACGGATGTTTTATTTTCCTTAGGCCCATAAATCTTCATTCCTTCGATAGCATTCATTTTTTCAGTTGCATACTCTAATAATTCATGTTCATAGGATGCAATATTTTCAAAGCCGATAGAATTCATGTAGTCAATGGCTGCTCCAAAAGCAATCCCACCACAAATATTTGGGGTTCCAGCTTCAAATTTATGAGGGAGCCCCGCATAGGTTGTTTCCTCAAAGGTCACTTCTGAAATCATTTCACCACCACCTTGATAAGGGGGGAGTTTATGAAGCCAAGATTCCTTTGCATAGAGCATTCCAACTCCTGTAGGTCCGCACATTTTATGACCAGAAGTCACATAAAAGTCTACATCTAAAGCTTGAACATCGGCCTTAATGTGAGGGCATGCCTGCGCGCCATCAATTAATATGGCCGCTCCAACTTTATGGGCTTTCTGAATCATTTCTTCAATAGGGTTAATTGTTCCTAGAGCATTAGAAATATGATTCACAAAAACTAGTTTTGGATTTAAAAGTAACAGGGAGTCGTAGGCCTTCATATCTAAGTCACCTTGTTGAGTCATCGGTATTACTTTCAAAGTAGCTTTAGTTTTTTCACAAAGCATTTGCCATGGTACAATATTACTATGATGTTCGAGAGCTGACACTAAAATAGTATCCTCTTTTGTTAGGAGATTCGTAAATCCGTTCGCCACTAAATTAATACTATGCGTAGTTCCTGAAGTAAATATAATTTCGTGGGAGTGTAAAGCATTAAAGTGTTTTTGAATTATTTGACGAGCACCTTCATATTTGTCAGTTGCCTCCTGACTTAGCGTGTGTACGCCTCTATGGATATTTGAATTGTAATTCGAGTAATAATTTACAATTACATCAATCACTTGTTGAGGTGTTTGAGAGGTAGCCGCGTTATCAAAGTAAATTAACGGCTTTCCATTCACACTTCTTGAAAGTATCGGAAAGTCATTTCGGATCGTTTCGACATCAAAAATTGAATTTGAATCTTTGCTTTTTATCATAAATCAAACCCAATATTAACGCCTAGTTTCTTAGCGATTAATTTATTAATTCTATTCTTCAGTTGAGGGATTTTAACGCTTTCTAAAACGTTGTTTGCAAACGCATACATTAAAAGGGCTTTCGCTTCTTTTTCAGGAATTCCTCGGGCCCGTAAGTAAAACATAGCATTTTCGTCTAGTTGTCCTATCGTGCAACCATGTGAACATTTTACGTCATCAGCAAAAATCTCTAACTGAGGCTTGGTGTTTATAGTTGCTTTGTCATTGACAAGTAGGTTGTTGTTAGCCTGAAAAGCATTTGTTTTTTGGGCTTCTTTATTTACAAGTACTTTTCCATTGAAAACTCCTACAGAGCTATCACTAAATATTCCTTTGTAATCTTGATGACTTTCACAATTAGGCTCAATATGGTGTACCAATGTATTGTGGTCCACATGTTGCTTGTTTCCTATGATGGTCACCCCTTTTAGGGTAGAGTCCATATATTCCCCATTTTGATAGAAATTCAAATTATTACGTGTCAGTTTACCGCCAAAACTAAAGGTGTGAACTGAGACGTGACTTTCCCTTCCTTGGTCTATATAAGTGCTATCTATAAGTGAAGCATTCTCTCTATCGTTTTGAACTTTGTAATAATCAACTATCCCCCTTTTAGCAGCAAATATTTCAGTCACACTATTTGTTAGTGTGGGGTTACTTGTAAGACTTTGATGACGCTCTATAATCTGAACCTGGGCATTTTCGTCTACGACAATTAAGTTTCTTGGCTGTAATAAAAGAGCCGCTTCGTTTCCGGTTGAAAAATGAATAATTTGAATGGGTTTTTCAACCATCTTATTTTTCGTGATATGGATGTAAGCGCCTTCATTTACAAAAGCAGTATTTAAGGACGTTAAGCTATTTTGTTCTGCTATTTTATTAAAGTAGTTTTCAATTACAGATCGGTATTTTGGTTTTTCTAAAGCATAAGACATAAGGCAAATATCAATTCCGTCGTGTGTAGTTTGCGACAGATGAGAAGCGTACTTCCCATCGACAAAAACAATTTTATAACTGTCAATGTCGTGTATGAAATAGGGTTGAACATCTTTATATTCCAAAGCATGTTCTGTTTTTGAAAACACACTAAAATCTTCTTTGAGAACCTTTTTTAGGCTGGTATATTTCCAAGCCTCTTCCTTTTTTTCAGGAAATCCTTTGGTTTCAAAATGGGCAAGAGCATCTGTTCTCATTGAGTGAACAAAAGTGTTGTCTAATGAAATCTGATTTTCAAAAGCAATAAAAGAGGATACTAATTTTTCTTTAAGTTCCATAAAGGGGGTGCGTTCTTTTAATTTCCAGCTTCTTGTTTGATCCAGTCGTAACCTTTTTCTTCTAATTCAAACGCGAGTTCCTTGGTTCCTGATTTCACGATTTTTCCATTGTAGAGTACGTGTACAAAATCAGGCACTATATAGTCCAGTAAACGTTGGTAGTGCGTAATAATTACGACGGCATTGTCCTTTGATTTCAATTTGTTAACGCCATTTGCTACAATTCGTAGGGCATCAATATCTAGTCCAGAATCCGTTTCATCCAGAATGGCTAGTTTTGGCTCTAACATCGCCATTTGAAAAATTTCATTTCGTTTTTTCTCTCCACCAGAAAATCCTTGGTTTAGGGACCGTGATAAAAACTTTCGGTCAATCTCTAGTAGTTCAGATTTTTCACGAATTAGTTTCAGCATTTCTTTTGCAGGCATGTCTTCCAAACCTTTCGCTTTGCGCATTTCGTTTAGAGACGTTTTTATGAAGTTGGTCACTGTGACTCCAGGTATTTCTACAGGATATTGAAATGATAAAAAGATCCCTTTGTGTGCCCGTTCTTCAACAGAAAGTTCATCAATATTTTGACCTTCTAAAGTGATTTCTCCTTTTTCAACTTCGTATTCTTCTTTTCCAGCGATCACTGAGGCAAGTGTGCTTTTTCCAGAACCGTTAGGCCCCATAATAGCATGTACTTCTCCTGGTTTAATTTCTAGATTGATGCCTTTAAGAATTGACTTTTCGTCAATGTGTGCATGTAAATCAGTTATTTTTAACATAATTATTCTGTGCCTAATTTAAGTGTGTTCTTTGTTTCTTTTGCTTCAGAAACAGCGATAATATCAATAATCTCTATTTTATTCTCCCATAAAATTATAGAATCTTTTCTTGTAGATATAATTCCAGTTACTTCAACGCTTATCATGTCTGTATCACTGGATTTCAATGGTGTGGCTTTTTTATTTAACTCTTTAGCTTTAGCATTTAAAAAAACACCATAAATTTCATTTTCACTTTGTAATACTGCAGCATCTTCAAAAAAGATATAGCTACCCTTTATGGTAGTTAGCCCTTCAGTTTTTGTGTTTTTACAACTTAAAACAGAAGTCATTAAAATAAATAGTAACAGTTTTTTCATTTTTTCATTTTTATCCTACAGAACCTTCTAAGCTAATTTCTAATAGTTTCTGTGCTTCTACAGCAAATTCCATAGGGAGTTTATTTAAAACATCTTTACTAAACCCGTTAACGATAAGGGTAATTGCTTTTTCGGTCTCAATACCTCTCTGGTTACAGTAAAATATCTGGTCTTCACCAATTTTACTTGTAGTTGCTTCATGCTCAATCTGAGCCGTTTTGTTTTTAACTTCAATATATGGAAATGTATGTGCACCACATTCATTACCCATTAAAAGACTGTCACACTGAGAAAAGTTTCGGGCATTATCAGCCCTTGAACTTATTTGTACAAGACCCCTATAACTGTTTTGTGATTTACCGGCTGAAATTCCTTTACTAATGATTGTTGATTTAGTGTTTTTACCCAAATGAATCATTTTTGTTCCGGTGTCTGCTTGCTGGTAGTTATTTGTAACTGCAATTGAGTAAAATTCGCCGATAGAATTATCGCCTTTTAGTATACATGAGGGGTACTTCCATGTCACAGCACTTCCAGTTTCAACTTGAGTCCAAGAAATTTTAGCATCCTTTTCACAAAGCCCTCTCTTGGTTACAAAATTGTATACTCCGCCGATGCCTTCTGCATTTCCAGGGTACCAGTTTTGAACCGTTGAGTATTTGATTTCTGCACCCTCTAGAGCAATTAGCTCTACAACGGCTGCATGTAATTGATTTTCATCTCTACTAGGCGCGGTACAACCTTCAAGGTAGCTAACGTAACTGCCTTCATCCGCAACCAAAAGTGTGCGTTCAAATTGCCCTGTGCCGGCTTGATTTATTCTAAAATAGGTAGAAAGTTCCATTGGGCATCTTACTCCCTTAGGTATGTAACAAAAACTCCCATCACTAAATACGGCACTGTTAAGAGCTGCATAATAATTATCAGTTGTAGGAACGACAGTTCCAATGTGTTTTTTAACGAGTTCAGGGTGTTCTTTAATCGCTTCTGAAATGCTCATGAAAATAATCCCTTTTTCTCCTAAAGTTTTTTTAAATGTAGTGGCCACGGACACAGAGTCAACAACAATATCCATAGCTACATTGTTCATTTTCTTCTGTTCATCTACAGAAATACCTAGCTTTTTGTACATGGCTAGCAAATCAGGATCGACATCCTCTAATGTTTTGTTAGGGTCTACAGCGGTTGGTGCTGAGTAATAAGCGATTGCTTGAAAATCTGGTTTTTGATACTTCACGTTCGCCCAGTCTGGCTCTTCCATACTTTTCCAAACTTTGAAGGCTTCTAAACGCCATTCCGTCATCCATTCAGGCTCCTCCTTTTTCTTTGAAATGGCCCTTACAATGGATTCATCTAATCCAATTGGAAACGTTTCGGAATCTATATCTGTGTAAAAACCATATTCGTATTCCTTAGTTTTTAATTCTTCTCTTAAATCATCTTCTGTGTACTTACTCATACCGCTAATAAAATTATATTATAAAGAAAAAGACTCTCCACACCCACACGTACGATTGGCATTGGGGTTATTAAAAACAAATCCTGCTCCATTTAGCCCTCCTGAATACTCTAGGGTAGTGCCTATAAGGTAGAGGAAGCTTTTAGTGTCTACGACGATTTTAACGCCATTGTCTTCAAACAACTTATCGCCATCTATCTGAGATTTATCAAATTTTAAGTCGTAAGATAAGCCTGAGCACCCTCCACTTTTGACGCCAACTCTAACGTAGTCATTGGCAGGGTCAAAACCATCTTCTTGCATTAATTGCAAGACTTTACTTTTTGCTGTTTCTGATACTTTTATCATAGTGCTTGTGTAGCTGCTTTCTAAATAGTGGACAAATATACAACATAAGGAGGGGATTTCCATTAATCCTAACATTATATTAATATATGAACACATAGGTTTTACCTATGGATTTGAAAAGTCCGGGTTGTTTATAAATTCCTCGTCTGTTAGGGTGAGAAGAAAGGCTTTAAGATTTGATTTTTCCAATGGGCTGAGCTGTACGCCTCCCTGGCTCACTTTTTTCATTAAAGGATCAATAGTGGGTGAATTTTGTAGGCCTTCGCTGTAGTGGTTAATTACCTCGTCTATGGTTGAGAATCGCCCGTCATGCATATAGGGCGCTGTAAAGATTAAGTTTCTCAACGACGGCGATTTAAATTTTCCGTTATCAGAAGGGTCTCCAGTAACACCTCCAAGCCCAAGGTCTGTTAAGCCTGAGTCTAACCCGTTGTTATGGAACTTATTATCCGTCCACAGGGGGTTATTTTCACTGCCGTGACAATGAAAACAATCGCCTTTTGATTCATCCATGAAAATATTAAATCCGTTGATTTCTTGTGTTGTTAAGTTGCTGTTTCCCATTAGATATCTATCAAATTTTGAGTTTGCAGAGATAAGAGTTCTTTCAAATTGAGCGATGGCTTTTGAAACTAAAACGGAATCAATTGGAGTGCTTCCAAATGCAGCCTCAAAGAGTGGTGGGTATTCTGAATTTTGTGAAAGTTTTTCTGCTACTTCTGGCCAAGAAGTGTGCATTTCAATAGGGTTATTAATGGGCTCAAAAGCTTGATTTTCTAGCCCAGATTCACGCCCATCCCAGAAAAAAAGATCTTCATAGTTCCAGGCTAAATTAAATAACGGCATCGCGTTTCTGTTGCCAAAAAACCCATCAATCCCTTCACTAAATTGGTTGCTGTCTGTAAAGGCATTTACAGGGTTATGACAGCTTGCACATGCTTGAGTGTTGTCGGCGGACAGTAGCGGGTCATAAAATAATTTTCTTCCAAGCAAAACCCCTTCTTCAGTCTGTGGGTTGTTGGGTGGTATGATAGGATTAAGAATTAGGGATTCAAATAATGAAGGTATTTGTAACGGACTAGGCGTTGTTGTATTCACATAAGAACTGACCGATTCTTTATCGCATGAAAAGGCTAAAAGTGTCAATAAAAACAAGATCATATATGATTTTAGAGTCTTCATTATGTGCTAGTCATTTAGTGCCAAAGTAAATACATTTTGTCCATTTTCATACATCATTATTTGAGCTTCAGAGTTTGGCATTAGCATTTGATTATAGTTGTCAAGGCTCCATGAGTTTGGGTTTTTAAACCATTCAGCAATATTCATGGCAATATTAACTTTAGCACCTGCTTCAACAATAACAGCTCCTAAATCGACTTTAAAAAACGTGTCTTGAGGAAAGCTAGGCGATTCCCCTGGATTTTCAGCAGCTCTAATGGCATGGTAATTATATCCCTGTTCTTCATTTTCAGCGTTTAAGAATTTTCCGTCCATCTGCATGTAATGATAGCCACCGCCAAGCATTGAGGGAACGTTCCAAGACTCCGCATTTAAATCAGTGTAACTCCCATCAATGTTTTTTTCGTTTTTAAATCCAAATACAAATGAGATGTTGCTGTAAGTCCCTGTTTCTATGAGGTCTGTAGGGCTGTATTCCAGCGTGTTTTCATTTGAAAGGTCCACTAAGCTGTAACCTTCAATTGCAATCACTTGCCCATTATTTTTTGTTAAGACAACATCAGAAATTAGATAGCGCAAGCGCTCAATACTTAAAAGAGTTCCATGGGCATTTGTGTAGCTAAACGCATTAAAACCTGAGTTTTTAACCTGGACTCCATCCCAATGATGATCGAACTTTAGGCTTACAGTCGTTTGGGTCGTGTTATCGTCCAAATCAGTATTGCAGCCATATAGCATCACAAGCATTAAAGTTAAAAAAAGAGATTTCAGTTTCATTTTGTCTTAAGGATTAAAAGGTCTGTAAAGCCTTTATTTTCTGTAATGTCACCATTTGAGCTGTTAGTATCTCCAACGGCCACAACGGATCCATCTGTTAGTTCGACCGCTCCATAGAAAAAATCAACTTCACTGCCTCCAATTGTTTTCTGCCATTCCAAGTCCCCACTGCTATTTATTTTTAGAATTAAGGCGTCGTTTTGACCTTTATTACTACTTAGGTCACCATCTGAACTTCTTGAACTTCCGGCAATTAAAAATCCATTATCTTGTGTTTTTGAAATAGACCTGCCGACATCAAAGTTGCTTCCTCCTAAGGTTTTTTCCCATATTAAAGTCCCTTCGGGGCTAATTTTGATCATCCATAAGTCCGCAGCTCCACTATTTTGAGACACATCCAAATTGGTGCTTCTCGTGTCTCCAACAATTAAATAATTACCATCAGCTGTTTGACGTATTGAACGTGCTTCATCAATTTCACTGCCGCCGAAGGATTTTTCCCAAATTAAGATTCCTGTGCTAGATATTTTAATCACCCAAAAATCATACTCCCCATTAGTACTTGAAATATCTACATCATCACTGTCAGAAGAGCCCGCAATAATATACCCACCATCTTCGGTTTGAATAGCATCGTAGGCGGTATCTGTAAAGCTTCCGCCGTAATAACTACTCCATTCTTTGACGCCATTTGCATTTAACTTAATCACCCAAAAGTCTCCGCCAGCATGCCTGCGATTTATATTTGACACTCGATCTCCTTGACCGTTAGAGGCGGACACGTCCAACACCCCCGACAGTAAGTAGCCAGTATCGTTTGTTTGTATAATAGAGTAGGGAATATCACTTCCTGCATATCCAAAGGAGTACTCCCAGGAAATGGAACCACTTGCATCTAATTTAGTCATCCAAAAGTCGTCATAGCCTTCATTTTGGGAAACATCACCATCTCCACTTTTGCTTTTTCCAATCAACGCATAGCCACCATCGGTCGTCTGGATTAGGTCAGTTCCACGATCGTCCGCACTACCACCACATGTTTTTTGCCACTCTAATTCATTAGAACCATTAAATTTGAGAAGCCAATAATCATAGGATTCATTAAATTTCCCTTCCACATCTCCACCCATACTTTGGGTGTGACCTAAAACAGCATAGCCGCCATCTAAGGTTTGAGTCACTGCTTGCGCACTTTCGTTTTTTGTGCCCCCTAAAGTTAAAACAGAATCAATTTCTAAAGTAAATCCGTCACTTCCTTTGGAATCATTTTCTTTAGAACACTGAAAGAGAAGCATGCTTGCAAGCAAACAAGTCAGTAATGAATAATAGTTGAAGGCATTAAGAGGCATAGTTTGAAAATTAAAAATTACTTCTTCTTACAATAAATAAACCTCTATCGATATCGCTAATAACAATGTTTTCACTTTGGAAAAAGGGATATACATTCCAAACACCATCAAAAGCTGCATTGTCATTTTCTGGATAGGTGTCAAAAAAACCAATTTCGGTTATGATATTACTAGCAATTTGAGACAGGTCAAGGACCCGAACGCCTGCCCGGTAATTGGCTAAAAAATAATCGTTTCCATTAACATATCCATTATGGTCGATGGCGCTTGTTGGCCCTATATAATCAAAATCATATACGGGATTGTCTAAGTCTGACAAATCAAAGAAAAGGGTACGTGTGTTATTTCCAAAGTCCCGTTCATCAAGTTCATCCCCCACGATAAAGTGATTCAAATCTTCAGTAAACCAGCCTTGGTGGGTATACCCAATATTTGAATAGGCTATAGTTGAAATTGTGATTGGGTTGGCTTTATTAGTAACATCGGCTATTACAATTTCATTTTCATTGCTTCCTACTAAGATTTCTTTTCCATTATAATCGGCGTCAGGTCCAAAATAATTAATCACCTGTACATCGTGAGAATAGCCTCCAGCAGCAAAGCCACCTTCTGAAACAGGTAAAGTTGGATTTTGGATATTTATAAACAAGGCCCCCCCAAAAAAAGGAGCGTTACTACTTGTACCAACGACGTAGGCATATCCAGAAGTTTCGTTAATAAAAATATTATGGGCCTTGCCAAAGTCTGTAAAATGTGTATCGGCCGTAAACGTTTCGGGAGGGGTGATTACATTTCGTAAACGAGTAAGGTCAAAAACTTGCATCCCATGCCCTGAAGCTTCACTTACTATAAAAGCATGATTTTGATACACCTTTATATCTCTCCAAGAACTATTTACAGTTGCAGTAGGAAGAACGCCAAGCAATACAGGCAAAGAGGGTTCGCTTATATCTACAAAAGCTGCATGAGAATTGAGCCCAACAAGTGCATATTCCTTGTTAGTTGTTGGGTCTGTCCAGCCCCATGAATCATTTCCGGCAATACTTCCGTTGTTTACACCTTCGGGAGTTAGGTCTTGTAAAGACAAATAGCTCATGAGGTCGTAGCCATTACAGGGATATACGTCTGCCATTCCATTTTCGCAAGGCCATGTCGCGGCAAAGGTTGTAGGAGCTCTTTCAGGCCCATAAGTTTCATTTATACAGGAGGTTGAGAGTCCAAAAATAATGCACAGAATTAAAAGAGGGGCTTTCATGAAGTATAATTTAATAGTTAATTGGAGCATCTAATCTACATCAAAAACTGAAAACAAGCCTAAAACAATTGAATTACTTATGAAATCTGTCTGAAATCTACTAAAAGCGCCTTATTTTTACAGCATGATAGAAGACAAAAACCAAGAACACACATCTCTCGGATCCTTAGGAGAATTTGGACTCATAGACCATTTAACCAAACAATTTACTATTAAAAACGCCTCAACTTTAAAAGGGATTGGGGATGATGCGGCCATATTAGATTTTAAAAATAAATCGGTGGTATTAACCACTGATTTATTAGTAGAAGGGGTTCATTTTGACTTAGGGTATATGCCCTTAAAACATTTGGGTTATAAAGCGGTAATGGTTAATTTATCTGATGTATACGCAATGAATGCAAATGCCACTCAAATAACAGTTTCTGTTGCTGTTTCTAATCGGTTTTCATTGGAGGCTTTAGAAGCTCTTTATGACGGAATCCACAAAGCTGCAGAAGTATATGGAGTTGATGTTGTAGGCGGTGATACGACTTCGTCTAAAACGGGTCTTATGATTTCTATCACGGCTCTTGGTGAAGTGGATTTAGAATCTGTAGTAAAACGAAGTGGTGCGCAATCAAATGATTTATTAGTAGTTAGTGGGGATTTAGGCGGGGCTTACTTAGGACTTCAAGTTTTGGAACGTGAAAAACAGGTTTTTAAGGTGAACCCAAATAGTCAACCGGATTTAGACGGGTACTCATACATTATTGAACGTCAGTTAAAGCCAGAAGCTCGAAAGGATATTGTAAAACTTCTTAAGGATCTTGATGTGTTGCCAACTTCAATGATTGATATTAGCGACGGCTTGTCGTCAGAAATTATCCATTTGTGCAAACAAAGCGAGGTAGGTTGTGATTTGTATGAAACAAAGATTCCCTTAGACCCTCAAGTCATATCAACATGTGAAGAGTTTAAGATGGACAGTACTACAGTTGCCCTAAACGGAGGTGAAGATTATGAACTCTTAATGACAATCTCTCAGGAAGATTTCCCAAAAATTAAAGCCAATCCAAACTTAACGGTCATAGGCTATATGACTGATTCAAGCAACGGAATGAACTTAGTCACTCGAGCGGAAGCTAAAATTCCATTAACTGCTCAAGGCTGGAATTCTTTGGACTCGGATTCTGAATCACAACAACTTAGTTCCAGTGAAGACTTTCAATAAGATGCATCATGTCTTTTTGAATGTACTTAATGGCCGGTAAAATAGAGTCGTAGTTAGGTTTTGTTTCAAAATAAAGCGCTCCTGATAAAAAATGTCTGCTGCTGTCAGTTACATAAAACTGAGATTGTGAAGCGACATTTCCTTTAAGGTCATAAAACATACCATATATTTTTTTCCAGTCATTATCATATTTTCGCTCTGAAATCTCATCCGCTTGTTGCAGGTGTTTTTGAGTCATTTTTCTTGCGTCAGCGATGTGTTTTTTCAAGTTGTTATTCACTTCCTTGTAGTTCATAAAAACAGACGCTTTTAGGGATGGATAGCGAAGAATTATGCCCTCCAAGAGATTATTTTTTTTAGAAATAGACAGTTGTGCAAGTTTATTTTTTTCGAATTCAAAAGGCAGCTCTACTAGACTTTCGTGGTAGGATGCTTTTGGATAATCCAAACTCAAAAATGCTTTTGGCTTTGGAACCAAAACTTCGTCGCAAGAGAAGCACGTTAATACACACATAAGAACAACGTATGTTTTCATTATTTCTTTAAAGTTACTTTTAATTGTTTAATGCGTTTATTGCTAAGCGCTTCTACTGTAAAGGAATACGTTTTAAAATTAATTTTACTATTTAATTTCGGAAAGCTTTTTGAAATTTCAAGTACAAATCCAGCTAAGGTTTCTGCTTCTCCTTTTTCATCTTCAAAAATCGATTCATCAGTAAGCTTGATGATTCTGTAAAAATCTTTTAGAGTCGTTTTGCCTTCAAAAACATAGTTATGGGCATCTAGTTTGGAATAAATCAAATCGTCGTCATCAAATTCATCACTAATATCGCCTACAATTTCCTCGATAACATCTTCTAGCGACACTACACCCGAAGTGCCACCATACTCATCAACTACCACGGCGAGGTGTATTTTCTTTTCTTGAAACTCGACCATTAAATCATCCAGCTTTTTGTTCTCGGGCACAAAAAAGGGAGTTCTCATTAAAGTAGTCCAGTCAAATTGTTTCTTTTGAAGATGTGGTAATAAATCTTTCACATATAAAATACCTGTCACACTATCTATACTGTCTTTGTAAACAGGGATTCTAGAATAGCCGTTTTTTATAATCTCCGGAATGATTTCAATGTATTTAGTGGACTCGTCTAAAGCAAAAATATCAATACGTGGCCGCATCACTTGTTTGGTATCCGTATTGCCAAATGATACAATTCCTTGAAGAATTTTTTGTTCTTCTTGCGTTGTATCTTCATTGCTGGTTAGTTCTAGCGCCTGTGATAAGTATCCCACACTAAGAGTCGATTTTTGTTTTCCTAGTTTTTTATGAATTCCCAACGTTAATCGTTGCATAGGAATGCTAATAGGGGAAATGATTATGTCCAGAACCTTTAGCGGGTAGGCCATAAATTTTGAAAACTTTAAGTTATTTCTATTGGCATACACCTTGGGAAGAATTTCTCCAATGAGTAAGATCAAAAAGGTAATTAAAACAACTTCAATAAAAAAGACGAGGTCAATTTTGAATCCTCCTAAATTTAGTTCTGAATCAACCCCTTCAAATAAGCTGTCGCCTAGGGAGGCAAATAAAATAACGATTGCGATGTTTATAAAATTGTTAGCCACTAATATAGAAGCGAGTAGTTTTTTTGGCTGTGTCAAAAGATCTATTATAATCTCAAAAGACTTTGATTTGGTTTTTTTTGCTTCATCTAAATCTTTTTGAGTTAGTGAAAACAGGGCGACTTCAGCTCCAGAAATAAGCGCAGAGGCTATCAAAAGAATCACAAGACCTAAGAGGCCAGGTACAAGTGATGAATTTAAAAGAGGCACTATGATTGAGAGTTCAGGATTCAATTATAAAAGTTTATAAAAATCAATTAAAAAGGGAGGTCGTTAGGTTGCTCTTGTGGCGTAGCCGTTTTATGTCCACTATCTGCGTGGGTTTTGTTTTCCACCTCACCAACAGCTTCAGTATTCTCGTTTTTAGGAGTTAAAAAGGTAAAATCAACACATTGAATTTCCGTTGAGTAGCGATCATTTCCTTTGTCATCTTGCCATTTGCGTGTTTTTAAACGGCCTTCAATATATACTTTATCACCTTTTTTTAGGTATTTCTCGCAGATTTCAGCAGCTTTATTTCGCACCACGATATTGTGCCATTCTGTATTTGTCACCTTCTCGTTAGTTTGCTTATTTGTGTAAGTTTCGTTCGTGGCTAAAGAGAAACGTCCTACGCAGTTTTTGTCATCAAAATAGTGCATTTTAACCACATCACCTAGATGTCCAATGAGCATTACTTTATTTAAGGTTCCTGACATAAAAATGGATATTTGAAGTGATAAATTAAGTTAGAATTAGGATATAAAGATATCTAAAAATTAGGGATGCTCACGCCTAATTTTGAAAATTATTAATAAACCGTTCAATGACAATAGGAACAGGATAGGACTTAATCTCCGACCATTTAATGGCATTTTTTATTGGTGTTGAGGTTTTTAAGATCCAAAATTTTATATGCAATTCTTGGTGAGAGAGTTTATGGATAAGGTCAGTTTCATTAAATAATGACAGCTCTTTATATGATTTTGGAATAATTGAGGGCATATCAACATGCTTGATTAAGTCTTCCAGTGCTACGGATCTTTCTGTTTCAATGAGTGGAAACTGATAGAGTTGCTGCCAAATCCCCTTTTTTGTACGCTGCTCAATACGCGTTTTTTTATCTTCCGAATACAGGACTATAAAGTTAAAATACTTTTTTGTGATTTTCGTTTTTTTAAGTTTAACTGGGAGCGATTTAATAGAGCCAGTCGCATAGGCTTGACAGCCAGTATTTAAGGGGCATTCACTACATACTGGCGATTGAGGCTTGCATTGTCGAGATCCAAATTCCATGATTGCCTGGTTGTAATCACCCAAATTTGAAGTCGGAAGTAAGGAGTTGGCTAGTGTTTTAAATTGTTTGATGCCTTCCGTAGAGTTTATTGGAGTGTCAATGCCAAAGTAGCGTGCTAAAACCCGATACACATTTCCGTCGACAACCGCCACTGACGCTTCGTAACAAATAGATGCAATCGCACTTGCTGTATAGTCTCCAACACCTTTGAGTTGTAAAAGTTCTTTATAATTTTTTGGAAATACGCCATCAAGATGTTCTGTGATGTATTTTGCTGAAAAGTGAAGATTTCTAGCTCTAGAATAATAGCCCAATCCCTGCCAAAGCTTTAGCACTTCTGTTTCAGACGCATTAGCGAGGTTTTGTATCGTTGGAAAATTAGATATAAATGCTTCATAATAGGGCAATCCTTGTTTGACTTGCGTTTGCTGTAATATAATCTCTGACAACCATATGTTATAAGGTTTCTTGGATTTCCGCCAAGGCAAATCTCTCTTGTTTACTGAATACCAGTTAGTTAAAGTTGAGTTAAAGCTCATTTTCTATTTTGGTTAATATGTAAAAATAATCTACTAATATATTTAATTTTAATTCTTTAGGGTTGAAATATTGAATTTAAAATACATATATTTGCAAGCCGATTAAAAAACTTTAACTTTTAAAATAAGATATAAAATGACCAAAGCTGAAATTGTAGCTAAGATTTCCAACGATTTAGGAATTGAAAAAGGAGATGTATTAGCAACTGTTGAATCTTTTATGAGCGAAGTAAAAGGATCTCTTGAAACAGGTGAAAATGTTTATCTGAGGGGATTTGGAAGCTTCATTATTAAAACAAGAGCTGAGAAAATAGGTAGAAATATTTCTAAGAATACTTCAATCAAGATACCAGCTCACAACATTCCATCGTTTAAGCCTTCTAAAGTTTTTGTAGAAGGCGTAAAGTCGAAGGTTAAAGTGAACAAATAAATTTATTACTAATTTCTAAAAAATACATTTATGCCAAGTGGTAAAAAACGTAAAAGACATAAGGTAGCAACGCACAAGCGTAAAAAAAGACGTCGCGCTAACCGTCACAAGAAGAAATAAATTAAAAAAGTAGCCTAAGCTACTTTTTTAATTTATCTCCGAACGTTCTTTGATATCTAATTCGTGCAAAAACTCAGCTATACCTTACTTGGTACACGAATTTACTGGATTAAATCCTGTGAAATCTTAGTTTTCAAACACTTAAAGTTGTTTAAAAACTAAAGGTTATACTCCTATATATTTATGGGAATGAATCAAGAAAAAACTTTATAATCCATCTGAACACACCTGTTCAGATTAAAATTAACACTTATGAATAAAGAATTAATAATTCGATCCAATTCAGATAATGTTGATTTTGCCTTATTAAAAGATGGAAAATTAATTGAATTTCAAAAAGATGAAGATAATAGCAAATTTTCTGTAGGCGATGTGTTTTTAGCCAAAGTCAGAAAATCTGTTCCGGGTCTTAACGCTGCATTTGTAAATGTAGGGTACGAAAAAGATGCATTTTTGCATTATCATGACCTTGGACCAAAATATCCATCGCTTATGAAATTCATGAAACGTGTAAGCACAGGTAAATTAAAAGATTACTCTTTAAAAAACTTCACTTTTGAAGAAGACATTAAGAAAGATGGTAATATTGACGAAATTATAAAGTCAAACCAATCTATTTTAGTTCAAATTGTAAAAGAACCAATTTCCACAAAGGGACCTAGAATAAGTTCCGAAATCTCTCTTGCAGGACGCTATTTAGTACTTGTTCCTTTTTCCGATCGCATCTCAATTTCTCAGAAAATTGAAAGTAGAAAAGAAAAAGAACGCCTAAAGCGATTAGTAAGAAGTATAACTCCAAAAGGATTTGGAGTCATTATCCGAACTGTTGCCACAGATAAGAAGGTTGCAGAACTCGATAAGGATCTTCAAAATTTATACTCGAAGTGGGAATCTATATGTAAAGCAATTCCCCGTGCACATACACCAAGTAAAGTTCTTGGTGAAATGAATAAAGCGTCTTCTATACTAAGAGATATTTTCAATGATACCTTCACCGGTATTACGGTAGATAATGAGATTCTTTTCAATCAGGTGAAAGATTATGTAAATGAGATAGCCCCTCACAAGGCGTCGATTGTAAATTATCATAATCCAAAAACACCAATTTTTGAGAAATTTGGAATTGAAAGACAAATCAAAACTTCCTTTGGAAAAACAGTGTCAATGGCTAGAGGTGCTTACTTAATTATTGAGCACACAGAAGCCCTTCACGTTGTTGATGTTAATAGCGGAAATCGTTCAAGCAAACAAAGAAATCAAGAGGACACTGCACTAGAAGTTAATTTAATCTCTGCAACCGAGCTAGCGCGCCAATTTAGATTGCGTGATATGGGAGGAATTATTGTAATTGATTTTATTGACATGAACAAGGCAGAGAATCGAAAAAAACTCTTTAATCACCTTAGTAATGAGATGAAAGACGATAGAGCTAAGCACAAAATATTACCTCCAAGCAAGTTTGGATTAATTCAAATCACACGACAACGTGTTCGACCAGAAATGAACATTAAGACCAAGGAAACCAATCCTAGTGGTATTAATGGCGCTGAAGTTGAAGCACCAATTGTTTTGATTGAAAAAATGAACCATCAGCTGGACCAAATTATTAAAAAAGGCTATAAAGACGTGACTTTAAACACACACCCTTTCATAGCAGCCTTTATCACTAAAGGTTTCCCATCCATACGTACAAAATGGTATTTTGAACATAAAAAATGGGTAAAAGTAATGCCAAGAGATGCTTACACGTATCTACAATATCATTTTAAAAATAGTAATGGCAAAACCATTAGACTG
>Ga0115564_10000788_pt1 | contig 30955 bp, 27 predicted proteins | sample COGITO_mtgs_1105_7_FD_88680 | JGI IMG/M metagenome (GOLD analysis project Ga0115564, IMG submission 88680) | Pelagic marine microbial communities from North Sea - COGITO_mtgs_110523 | ecosystem: Environmental > Aquatic > Marine > Epipelagic | place: Germany:Helgoland, sampling site Kabeltonne...
AAGGAAGATCGCGTGGTCTTGGGCCATCCGGCGGACCAGATCTGCGCCGGATTGGTAAAACAGTTCCATACCGATTTTGTACCCGACATTAAGCCCGTCCAAAGTCCCCAACAAAGGCGACACAGCGCCTTCGTTCATGTCCAATGCGACAAAGACGGGTGGTAAGGCTGATGATGTCTGCTGTGACGACATGGAGGTCCAGAAGCCGTGGCGGGGTAAAAACTCACTTGGTTGTAGGGATTTACCCGTAAGCCTGCTGCCTGCCTAGGCAGGAATTTGCTCATCACCTTTGCCAAACGACGCAGATCTACAGCATGGGCGCGCACGCAGTTGGCGCGCGCCAAGGTACTTTTGCCTCCACGGCGCCGAATCTGCTTTGTTTAGGTGTTAATTTCGGTCAGTGTTGCTCGTGATATTATTGTCTGACCAGCTTTAGGAGCATCAGTCTTTGGCTTCCGTTCAATCCAACATCACGCTGCGTGTTGCGATCATCATCATCGCGGGTTGCCTCGTGTCGCTGATCTCCATGGGCGTACGGTCCTCTTTTGGTTTGTTTATGTCCGGAGCGCCGGAGACTATTGGCGTCAGCTCGGGTGATTTTGGCCTGGCCTTGGGCTGGCAAAACTTGTTGTGGGGACTCATCGGGGTTTTTGCGGCCAGTCTGGTTGACCGTTTTGGACCCATGTGGGTGCTGATGGCGGGTTCAGTCATGTATGGTTCGGGCATCATTGGCATGCTCGTCTTTCCCGGAACCATGCTTACCTACATCTTCATGGGTGGGCTGGTCGGTGGCGGCGTTGCTGCCACGGGTTTCAGCATTGTTGCCATGAGTTTCAGCAAGCTGGTTTCACCGGAACAACGCTCTTGGGCGCTTGGCCTTGGGACAGCCTCGGCGTCCTGCGGCCAGTTCATTATAGGTCTGCCTGCTGGATTTATGCTGCAACAGATCGGGTGGGACGCTGCACTCTATGTCCTGGCGGGGGTCACGTTTCTGATCATCCCTCTGTCTTTTGTGTTTATGGGCATCAAGGGTGTCGCCGCGGATAAAACAGCGAATGCGTCCTCCGGCTCGGCGGCTGAGGTCTGGGCGGAAATTCAGCTGGCCTTCCGGCACCGGGGCTACGTTCTCCTGTTTTTCGGCTTTTTCGTCTGTGGATTTCACATTTCCTTCATCTACATCTACCTGCCCAAATTCCTGATCGATCAGGGAGTTCAGCCGCAGTGGTTGAACGGCTTTGGTGGGATCGGTGCGGTGGCGCTGGGCTTGGTGGGTCTGTTCAACGTGGTCGGCGCCTACCTTTCGGGCCTTTTCGGGAAGAAAGGGTCGAAAAAGTACGGTCTGGCCTTCATCTACTTGGGTCGATCCGTGGCTATGGCGCTGTTCATCATTTTACCTATAACGCCGTTGAGCACTATAATCTTTGCTGCGGTGATGGGTTTGTTGTGGCTGTCCACGGTTCCGCTGACGCAGGGCATCGTCGTCCAAATGTTTGGCATCCGGTACATGACCACACTCTTCGCCATCGTATTTGTCTCGCACCAGGTTGGCGGCTTCATCGCAACATTTATGGCGCGGTGGATCGAGAATGCGACCGGAGAGCTTACGTGGATGTGGATTGCGGCCATCGTCATGGGTGGGGTGGCGGCGGTGATCCATTGGCCGATCGACGATCGCGTGGTCGAAAGGCAACCCGAAAGCCCCCAGCCCACGACCGCCTAAACCAATGCCCACGTCCAACCCGACGACCAGCACCACAACCCGAGTAGGGCTCACAAGCCTATCGCAAACGGCCGTTGCGTTCTGGACTTTGACGGTTGGCACACTGGTCATGCTGATTCTGATTGCGACGCTCGCGGCCGTGACACGCTTGCCCGATGCCACCAGCGGCACGGTCTTGGCCGTGTTTCCCCCACGGACGCCCACCGACGACGTCTTCGCTGCCGTCGATCAAACGGATGCCCGGATCATCCGAGCGACGCTGTTTTCAAATGCTTGGATTGTTGAGAGTCAGGCGCCGGACTTTGTTGGGCGGCTGCGCGGAGCCGGGGCGCTAGCAGCGTGGAAGCCGGTATCGGGCGTGTCTTTCGCCGTTGGCGGCTGTGGCTTCGGCGCGATTATGTCCAACGATCCGGCCTTTGACGCCGCTGCGCAGGACATACGCCGCCTTCAAATCCCGGCTGAGCAGTCGCTCTAAGACGTTGCCCGGGTAATCCATGTCTCAAGACTGACAAACCGGCAGCCCTGTGCTCTCAAGCCGTCGATGACATCGGGCAGGGCCTCTACCGACCGGTCGCGGATGGAGTGCAGCAGGACGATATCACCCGGCGCGCTTTGCTCAAGAACGTGAGCTGTAATACCGCTGGCGGTTTTGATCTTCCAGTCCAGACTGTCGTTGGTCCAGTTGATGACTTCCATGCCATAGCCTTGTGCCGTCGCGATGATACCCGCGTTGTAGTTGCCGAAGGGTGGCCGGAAAAACTTGGGCTTAATCCCGAGGTTGTTGAATACTTCCATACCCTTACGGAAGTCCTCTTTCACCGTTGCAAGGCTCTCCGCTCGCAGGTTTTTGTGGTCCCAGGAATGGTAGCCAATCTCATGCCCGCGAGCCAAGGCAGTCTTGGCCGTGTTGGGATTGATTTTGACCTTGTTGCCGACGAAAAAGAACACCGCCTTAATGCCCTTGGCGTCGAGAATGTCGTAAATCTTCGCGTCACGTGTGTGGTGTGGCCCATCGTCGAGGGTCATCACGCACGGATAGGTTCCGTCGGCATTCTTCATCCCGCTCGGCCCTCTGGTGAACGCCAGTGCCGGTCCGACATAGCGCTCAAAGGCTCCTGGGACGGAGAGGGTCGATTTGATGGAGGTCGGATCAAAGGCGGCGGCGGAAGTCGGTTGCTGGTCTATGCCGCTAGGCGGGACAATCGTGCGCGATACAACGCGACCATAGGGGTTTTGGATACTTGCGCTGCTGGCTGCCGCTGCCGTAGCTTGGGCCTGGCCCATTTGTTCGGCGCGGCGCTGGGCAAGGTATTGGTTGAGCTGCATCTGGGTCATCATGAAGATACCCTGTTCCGTCCGGATGGCGAATTTCTCGTCATTCGGCGATGCCGTCTGGTCCAAGGCGCGCTGGTCCAGCTCGCTGGCACCACCCTGCAATAGCACCCGCTCCCCCGTATCGGAAAACAGCTCTGAAACAGCCTGATCTGCCGCCTCGGGATCCACCACGCCCCCTTCAAAGGACGCTGCACACCCTGTCAGCAGCACTGACAGAACCATGCCAGTTGCTGCCCATACAAAACGCATAAATTTTAAAACCCCAAAGTATTACGACTGCACAACCACGATTTTTCGATGAAAACAATAGCAATTGCTAAAAATCGTAATTTTTCCAATTTATGCGGCGTGATCAGATGGTTGCTCTAATTCCTGCCCACTTGGCGCCGCATTCTTGGTTTTGGAAAGCTTGGCCAACTTGCGTTGGATGTCGCTGAGATCCTTGCGGAGACCCTCCAGGCGCCGCTCCTTGCGCCGGAGCTCCTTCTCGAACTTTGGGTCACCTTTCTGTTCTAGGACCAGCTTTCCCATGCGGATTTCGTCTTCGATGGTGTAGCTCAATTCGCGCTTTCGTGTGAACGCTTCAGCCAGTCGCGCGCCGAAGTCATCGCGTTCGGCTGCCGCCGCTTCATCGCGCAATCCGCGGATGCCGGCACGCAGATCCTGAAAGTCCGACCATAGGGTTTGATCCACGTCCCGACCCGCACTGCCTGCCTGCTTCCATTCATCCATGATCTGGTCAACGTGCGTGTCCAGTTCCTTGACGGTCGCGCCCAGCGGGGGGTGGCTCAGCCGGTCGAGGAGGGCGCGCTTGCGAAAGGCGTTGGTTTCGCGGCTTTCGTCCAGGGTCTCGAAGAAGGCCTTTCGAGCGTCGCTGAAGGCCTTGCGCGCCGACCGCAGATCCGTGCTGATACTGGCACTCTCGTCGGCCGCGATCCGGCCCAGCGCCTTGAGCTTAGAAAGGGCCTGCTGCGCGCTGTCCAACCCTGATTTCGTAGCGTCTTCGATGCGACGCCAATCCTTGAGTGAGGTGATCTGAGCCGGGTCGTGCGTGGCACTGTCCAGCGACTCACGGGCACTTTCGGCTAGCGTAAACACGAGGGCCCGGCGTTTTTCAACTTCGCGGTCGGCGCGCCAATGCAGCTCGTCAACGCGGCGGCGCAGGCGGTCTGTCAGGTCTCGATTGGACCCGGCAGCTTTGGCTTCCATCGCGCTTAAGGACTTGGAAAGCGCGCGCAATGTGCGACCTTCGGCCAAGGCGTTGGCATCATCGATTAGCGCGTCCAAGGCCTCGTCCAACCCTGTTGCATCCTGCTCTAGAGCGGTCCGGAAATCCTGTTTTTCGCTCTCCAGAGATCGGATGTCGTGCTCAATCGCAGCCGTCATTTGTGTGAACTGCTGGTGGAGCACTGAGTCGTCGGAGCCGCCGGCTTCCAACCACGCGGACCGCAGGTCATCTAATCTCGGTCCCATGGATTTTCGATCCGCACTGGCCATCAGGTCAATCAACGCGTTGAGGACGGACTGACGCTCGGCATCATACAGTTCAGGCTGGTCCGTAGCCAGGCGGGCACGGGTGATGGCGGCCTCCAACGCGGCCGAGTAGCGCCGTTCGAGCACCGTGTCATGGACTGCCCCGGCCGAGCCTGCTTGCGCCCACTCATCCGACAGCTGATCGGTCTGCTGCTGCACCTCACTAGGGGCGGTCTTGGTCAGGGCTTCAAGCCCGGCGATGATGCTACGCTTTCGGTTCCATTGCTCTTGGGCTCGGGTTTCCAGCGCGCCAGAGAGCGCGTTAAAGGCAAGATCCAGCGCGTCAAGATCGCCCAGACCCGGGGCGTCTCGGATATCGGTCTTGAGTTGTGCAACCCGGGGTTCCAGGTCGGCCACAGAAGAATCGGTTGATGCCAAGCGATCAAGCAGGGCCTCAACCTCCCGACAGCGCACGTCGTAAAGCGCAGCAGCCTCTGCCAGAGCCGCCGACTTCGATCCTTTCGACGCCCGCGCCACAGTGCGCCCGCCGTCTGTCAATCGGACATTGCCGGCTTTATCAACGTAGGCGAAATCGGGTTCGTTGGGGGCTTTGACAGCCTTCTTGCTGGCTCGTGCTTTCGTGGCTGGTGAAGAGGTTTGCGCAGCGCGGCGTCTCTTTTCGCGCCGTCGCTGATCAGCACGTTCTTCCTCAGCATGTGGATTCTTGCGAGGCGCCCAAAACCATCGCAAAGCCACGCTTAAAGCAGATAAAATGCCTCTTTTTGGCTCTTTTGACTTCACGATAAATCTATTCCCGGTTCAATGTTTGCACGAACTTAGTTTCATCTTTATCTATCTTTTACACGACAACGCGGGAACCGGCGCGCAGAAAAATACGCAAGGTTGTCATATTCTCAATGGGTCCAAATGATGCGTCACTTTCTGGGTGCTTTTCGAGGCTTGGCCTTGGCGACTGCGGTGTGGACCGCGACGGCCGGGACGGCTCTGGCTCAGTCCGTGGCGGACGACGTGCTGGTCATCGCGACGTGGGGCGGGTTTTATCAAAAGGCCCAGACACAAGTCCTGGCTGAGCCCTTCTCGCTTCAGTCCGGCCGTCCTGTTTCCGTCGTGACCTACACAGGCCAACCCAATGAAGTCCGCCGCCGCGTGGCGTCGTACCGGCAGACCGGAGAACCTTTGGGCTGGGATGTGCTGGATCTGGAACGAGCAGATGCAGAGGAGCTGTGTTTCAACGGCTATCTAGAGCCTCTGGACCTCGAAAAGCATGGAATCGAAGGCGTTGAGAGTGACTTTGTACAGGGCGCGATTGGCCTGTGCTGGGTGGGTAATGTTGTCTGGTCGCGGGGCTTTGGATTTGACCGGCGTTTGTACACCAATGCTGAGCCCTATGCTCTTGCCGATGCCTTTGACCCACTGTTGTTTCCGGGCCGGCGGCTCCTGACCACTTCGGCGCAGACCGTGATGGAGCTGGCGCTTTTATCTGCCGGAGTGGCGCCGGAGCGGGTTTATGATCGATTGCAAACCGCAGAGGGCTTGCAGGAGGCTGTTTCTGTTCTGGATCAGGTGCGCGCTAACGTGCGCTTCTTTAAGTCCACGTCCGATGTTTTCCGCATGCTCAAGTCTGGGCAGGGTGCTGTTGGCCTGATTCATCACTTTGACGCCCTGCGCCAAACGCGGACCGCTGGTCCGGTAATCGGCTATTTGTGGGATGGTCATGTCATTGATCTGGATGTGTTCGCCATCCCTGCCGGGGCCTCGAACCCCGGCCAGGCCATGGATTTCATCGCCAACGTCTCCCGCGGGGCTTATCAGTCAGCCATGGCGACTGTGACCGGTTACGGGCCCGCCCGGTTGTCGGCGGCTGAAGCGGCGCGCGAAGATTTGCGGGCGTGGTTGCCGACTGCATCGGATCATCTGCCCTTCGGGTTGCTGTTCCAGCCTGATTTCTGGGATTCGCCCGACGGTGCGGCGGCGCAGGCCGCCTACGACACCTGGCGGCGATCGATCACGGGTACGCTTTAGCCAGCCGGCACAGAGCCTGGTCGTGGCTATGGTCAGCCTTCGACGGTTTCCATGGCGGCAAGACCGGCTAGTACGGCTGCGGCCACCACCAGACCCAGCACCACCAACAGCGCAACTTTCCACCAAGACGTCGGGCGCTCGCCTTGAACCTCCCCGGTTCTGGCATTGACCACAAAGCGGTAGAGCCTGTCTTTCCAGCGAAAGGCAGACAGATAGGTCGGCAGCAGGACGTGCTTGAACGTCGTATCATCGTAGTGGGTATCCAGCCGCGTGATCCGCTGTCGATCCCCGCCGATCGAGCGCCTTACATCGCGCTCAATGGCAACCTGCATGATCCGTTTTGCCTCGGTAAAGCCCTCGGCCAGAGGCACCTGATAGGCCTCGGAAATGTACCCTGCGAGGTATTCGTCCGCATAGGGTTTCTGATTTTCCAGATCCCATGGCGTCAGGCGGGATAGGTATTTGTGCGGCAGGGAATGGGACGATGGGACCAGTACATCATCAAAAAACTGAGCCACCCGGCCGCTTTTCGGCGTCCAGCGGACTCGCGTCTCAGTGCGCCGGTTTTCCCCACTGCCCACGGTGACGGTATAGGTATCCCCTCTAAACCCCTGATACCGGGTTGCTGTGTCGGCGTCGTAGGTCCAGTAGGGCAGGTAGACGCCCTTGAACTGGTCGTCAGCCGTCGTGTGCCGTCGCATGGCTTCGGGCGCGAGCCATGAGCGTTTTAGCCAGCGTTTGGTGGCGGCGCGGGCGTCTTTGGCGGAGAGTTTGAAGGGCAAGATGGCATCGGGCGCGAGGCGCCGCACCTGAACCGGGTCCACAACCACAGGAACGGCACAAAACGGGCATCGACCGGCGGTTTCGTTCTTGGCCAAAGTGAATTCAGCGGCGCAGCTGTTGCATTTGATGGCCGCGATATGTTCGACGGCGTGATTGCTCTCAAGATCCTGCAAGGCGCTGTCGAGATCGTTTTCAGTGACTTCGATGGGCTCGATCTGGATGGGGTTTTCGTGCCCGCAATAGTCACAGGCCAAGACCTCTGCGCCGGGCTTGAAGGCTAGGAGCGCGCCGCAGTTCTCGCACGGGTAGTCCTTGCGCGAGAGCGCTTCACTGCTGTCGATTGAGCCTGTTTCCATGAGAATTCCCCGTCTATTCTTATGGGTATTTGCGAGAGTTAAGCGCGCTAATCAAGCCCGTTTTCAGCCGGTTAGGGTAACTAGAGTGGCGGCGGTGAGCCCGGAATCGGTGGTGGAGCCACGTCGAAAAGGCGCGCAATGGCGGGTACGTCCGACGCGCGGGTCCAGGCGGCCATTCCGGCGGCCCAAACCAGTGTATCCGCATGCAGGCGTCCGCCCGCGACCTCATCGTGCAGAGCATGCCCCTGGAAAGGCCCGGTCTGCGCGCCATTGACGGCGATGTAGTAGGATGGTTCCGATGGGAGCGGCGGCGGCGCAGCGGCCGCTGCGGGCGAGGCACCACCACTGGGAGAGAAGGCCGCCGCCATCTGCTGTGCCATGGCCAATCCCATGCCCATACCGGCGCCCGTCGCCGCGGCGCCGCCGGCCTCACCATCGGCGGTGAGCGATTCAGCCGCCTGAAACTTCATGTATTTGTTGAGATCGCCGATGACGCCCATGGATGACCGTTTGTCCAGCGCTTCTTCAACGTTGGGGGGTAGAGAAATATTCTCGATCAGCAGTTTCTGCAGATTCAACCCGTAAGCAGCAAAATCAGGGCCCACAAGGTTGGTGAGGAAATCACCCAACTCCATGTAGTTGGCCGCCAGATCCAGCGCCGGGATCTTGGCTTTACCCAAACCCACAGCAACCCGGCTGACGATCAGGTTCCGCAGCTGGTTGCTGACCTCGTCCACCGAAAACCGCCCATCGGTTCCCACCACTTCCCGTAGGAATTCAACCGGGTCTGATACCCGAATTTCATAGGTGCCGAACGCGCGCAGTCGGACGGGTCCAAACTCCGCATCGCGAAGCATAATCGGGTTCTTCGTTCCCCACTTGAGGTCGGAAAACCGCTTGGTGTTGATGAAGTACACTTCGCATTTGAACGGGCTATTGAACCCGTATTTCCACGACTGAAGTGTGCTCAAAACCGGCAGGTTGGCGGTTTCGAGTTGCCACAAACCGGGGTCAAACACGTCGGCAACTTCGCCTTCGTTGACCATCACGGCAACCTGGCCCTCGCGGACGGTCAGCATGGCACCATACTTGATCTCGTTGCCCTGCCGCTCGAAGCGGTAGACCATGGTGTCGCTGGTATCATCGGTCCATTCGATCACGTCGATGAACTGACCACCAAAAATGCCGAAAGCCATGCTTCGCGTTCTCCTTGTTCTTCTACGACTTAGTTAGTTGCGACAGCCGACTGACCGGCCTCGATCGCGGCACCCGAAGCGGACTTCAGCACCTCTTTGAGATCATTTTCCATCGATTGCATGGCCACAACGGCTTCCGCGCGCTTCTTCTTGGCTTCGTCGGCAATCGCCAGGGAGTCATTGATGGCACCGATCAGACTATCATTTGCTTCCTGCACAGTCTCAATGTCAAAAACGCCGCGCTCGATCTGTTCGCGGACCTGAGCATTGCCAGCGCGCAGGTTGTCAGCGTTAGCTTTGAGCAGGTCGTTGGTCAGATCCTGCGCGGCTTCGACAGCCTGGCCGGTTTTGGCCATGTTGTGAATTGCGATGGCCTGCGCCAGTTGCTGTTGCCACAGGGGTTTGGTGTTGACGACGATGGAGTTGATCTTGTTGACCAGCGCCTTGTCGTTTTCCTGAACCAAGCGAATGGAGGGCAAGGACTGCATGGTCACTTGCCGGGTCAGGCGCAGGTCGTGGACCCGCCGCTCCAAGTCATCGCGCGCCGCACGAAGATCGCGCACAGCTTGCGCGTCCAGCATCTCGCCCGTTTTTTCGGCTTTGGCTTCCAGCGCTGGGATATCCTCCTCATCGAGGCGTTTAAGCTTCTGTTCACCGGCATCGATCCAAAGCTCCAGATCGTGGAAATACTCAAGATTGGCATCATAGAGCTTGTCGAGCTTTTCGATATCCGTGAGCATCACTACTTTTTGCTTTTCGAGGTCGATTTCAATCTGGTCAACCTGGCCCTGCACCGTGTCAAACTTGGACTGAAAGCGCACGAGGTTGTCCTGCCCCATACCCAGCAGGCGCGCGAAAAAGTTCGGCTTGCGGTTCGGGTCGAGTGAGCGGGCGTCGAAGCCCTTGAGCGCAGAGACCATATTCGTCAGCGCATCACCCGCCGGACCCACATCCTTGTTGCGCACGCCTTCGAGCATGGTCGAGGAAATGGCTGTTAGCTCCTGCTGCGCCTTGGAGCCAAAAAAGATGATCGAATTGGTATCGGACATGTCCAGCTCGGACATGTATTTGTTCACCATGGCCTGATTGGTCGGATCGTCCATATCAACGGGAACGAGTGCGGTGTTGGTGACGGATCCGTTTTCAGTAACATCGGGGAAAATGATTTCAGCGACGGCTGATTTGGTCTCAGTAGCCATGGGAAGTCTTCCTTCTTTAATCGGGTCAGGAGGCGCGGGCGGGTTAGAGCCCCTCTCGTTCCATTTGTTTGCGTAGGACGTCGAGTTGAACTTCAAGGTCGATGGTGTCCTCGGCGTCCAATCGTTGTTTTTGCTCGTCAAATGCCTGCTCGATCACATCGAGGGTGGCATTGAAATCAGTCCGATGGGCGCTGGCCGTGCCTTTGGCCTCCGCGAGGACAAACTGCGACACGGACTGGGTGGCGCGTTCGAGATAAGTCGCCATGAAACGGCGGGCTCTGCGGATATCACCGGGGTCGGCCAGAATGCCTTCCAGAACGCCCTCCGCATGGTCTGCGATCCGCACGACCTGGGCCTGATCGTGGCTGCTGCTGAGCTGGGCGCCGTCGGCCCGCATTTGCTTGACGAAACCATGGGCCTGCGCGAGTTGGCGGCGTAGGTCGGCCATATCGATCCCGGCGACCTTTTCATTCAAACCGTCATTGTCGGTATCTGCGCCCGTCGCCGTGAACAGTGCTAGCCACAGCGTCAGAGCGCCAAATGCAGCAACACCAATTGCTTGCGCCAGGTCCGCCGGACCAGCAAGCGAGGCGAGAAACAACGCGCTGGTCAGTGCCGCCAATCCAAGTCCCAGGGCTGGAACAGGGCTGTTCAGAGCAGCCTCAACACCGCCAGATTCCCGGATCTTCAGCCCGCGTCGGATCAGACCTGTGCCGGCCAGCTGGAGCGCGATTGCGCCCAGCAGAACTGCGGCGGCATCGATATCAGCGCTCAAGGTTTCGATGATCAGGGCCAGCACCAAGATCGGTACGGCCAGCGCGAGCATCCAGCGCGTCAGACCGGATCGAAGGCCGGATCGCAGGCCCGTCGAGCGGTTTGTTGGCTGTTCGGAAGGCTCAGCATAGGCACCAGCCTTCATCGACTTCGATGAAACACGTTTCCCCTGTGACATGAATTAGACGACCGTCCCCGCCATCGCGGCAAACGCCGTCACAACGGCAAGAACGACGTAAACGGCAAGGCCAAGGTTGCGAAGCGTTGGCGAGTTCACGGACAAGATTCCTCCAAGGGATGGTATGGCCCATAGGCCTTATTCATAGATCGGAATTGGCTCGATCAGTTTCAAGAGTTTTCTCTCATTATTGATGAGGAACCCCCTTTTTTAAATGCCCCAGATGAAGGCAATCAGCGGCGTTCCGATCAAAACAATCAGAATCTCGAGCGGGAGTCCCATCCGCCAATAATCGCCAAACCGATACCCGCCCGGCCCCATAACCAGCAGGTTATTCTGGTGTCCGATGGGCGTAAGGAACGCGCAGGACGCGCCCAGAGCAACGGCCATCAGGAACGCGTCCTGAGACGAGCCGATTTCATGGGCCACCGTCGCTGCAATCGGTGCCATCACAACGGCGGTCGCTGCGTTGTTCATGATGTCTGATAGGGTCATGGTTACGACCATGATGATCGCCAGCAGGATCAGCGGACCAAATGACCCCGCCGCCGATACCACGCCATCGGCGATCAAGGCGGTGGCGCCGGTTTTCTCCAACGCGTCACCCAGCGGGATCATAGCCCCAAGCAGGACGATAATCGGCCAGTCGATGGACTGATAAAGCTTTTGCGGATCGATCCGGCCGGACAGCAGCATACCGACCACCGCGGCGGCAAAAGCAATCGCAACGGGCACACCGAGCAGCGCCGTTGCTGCAATCGCCACCGCGAACAGGCCAAGCGGTGCCCAGTCTTCGCGCTGGTTCTGGCCGAGCATCAAAGCCCGCTGTGCCAGTGGTACCGCGCCCAGATCGTTGATCGTGTCAGGCAGGGTAGAGGGTTCGCCCTGAAGCAGCAGAACGTCACCAGCGCGCAGACGCACGCGCCCAATCCGGTCCTGGATCGGCGTGCCTTCCCTGGCAATGGCGAGCAGGTTGGCGCCATATTTCCGGCGCAGGTACAAGCTCCGAGGCGAGCGCCCTTCCACTCGCGAGCCGGGCAGCACCACCGCTTCCATCAGCGCCGCGTGCTCGGAGGTCATGTGTTCCTCGATGAATTCATCAGCGCCAGCCAGCTCTAGCTTCTGCGCAGCGAGAAAGTCCTGCAACACGTTCGGACCGGCCTGGACCATCAGGATATCGCCCTTGCGGATGTGGCGCAGGCGTAGGTTACCGAACAGCTTGGTCGCGCCGCGGATGATCCCCACCACTTGAATGCCGCCATCAGAGAGGCTTTCCAGGCGAAAAATCTGCTCGTTGATGAGCGCATGGTCTTCGGGCACAAGGATCTCGGTTACGTAATCCTTGATCTCAAAATGCGCCGCTTCTCCCTGCGGCGATTTCCGCTTGCGAGGGATCAGCCGCCAGCCTACCAGCAGCAGAAAAATCAGGCCCACAAAGGCCAGGACCCCACCAACGGGCGAGAAGGCAAACAGGCCAAAGGGCTCACCGGTAATTTGCTCTCGATAGTTCGAGACAATGATGTTCGGCGGCGTTCCAATCAGCGTGGTCAAGCCGCCCAAAATGGTTCCGAACGACAGCGGCATCAGGATTTGACTTGGCCGCTTCGACAGCGAAATCGCCACAGGCATCAGCAGCGCAAGCGCGCCGACATTGTTCATGAAACCGGACAACAGCGCAGCAATCCCTGTCAACATGGCCATAAACAGCAGCGGGCGATCCGACACGCTTTCCAAGGGTCCGGCCAGCCGGTCAATCACGCCGCTGTTCTGGATGGCGCGTGAGATGATCAGCACCATCGCTACGGTGATCACGGCGCTCTGCGAAAAACCCATAAAGGCATCAGAGGACTGCACCACGCCCAGCAACACGGCCGCGACCAGCGCGGTTAGAGCCACAACGTCATAGCGGATCCGACCCCAGACAAAAGAGATCATGGCCAGGCCAAATATCGCGAAGATTATAGCCTGGTTTACAGTCAGAATGGCGGCGTCAGTTTGCATGCGGCTTAGTTACTGTCATTTGCCCAACAATGCGAGGCCCTGCTTTCATAGCCGACACGCTAAAACAGAAAGAAAAGGACGATTGCAGGTCGCGCCGAACCAACCTATAAGCGGCGTCATCATGTTCTTGAGCGCTTACGGCTCGGGCATTGAGCGCGGAGAGGTGGCCGAGCGGCTGAAGGCGCTCCCCTGCTAAGGGAGTATACGGGAGACCGTATCGTGGGTTCGAATCCCATCCTCTCCGCCATTTATCGGTCGAATTACGTTTCTTACGACAGATACTTAGGGGATAGCTTTCTTTCTTCGGCACCTCGCCCAATCGACCGATACGATACCATGCAGTGGCTTTGGACAGAGCGCATCTGCAAGATGAACTGCTGGGGTTCGTGTCCTGGCCGAGCGATAGTGGTGGACTGTTTAGGGCGCTGTGCGGCTTGGCATTGTTGTTGTCACTATGTCATTGGCCCAGGTCATGCCCCTGGCACCTTGTTTGTCGTCGCTAAAGCACGACGCCGCTGAGTGAGAACGCCTGCCTTTCGCTGACGTGTGGCTCGACTTTGGCTGGGTGGGACGCTGGGCGCCAGTTGCTGCGAATTGCGGCCTTGAACCGGTACGCGCTCAGGAAAAAATCTGGCGTTTCAAGTCCTGATACCGTGCTATTTGATTGCTTGAACCGACGAACTCGTTGCCCGCCCGGCCGCGAAATCTGGTTGGTCTGCAAGCTGGGGGATCTTCCAGCATTCTTCGGAGACGTTTTCCGGTGAAATCGGAATTCCGGCCGCTCGAAGTTCGTCGAGTTCAGCCAAGCAGCCGACTTCGGTGAGCGCTTGATTGTTCTGGCGATTCAGTAACTCGGTCGATTCAGCCGTTTCCGCGATAGCAACCGTCATCAGGGGCATTTGCGCCAAGAATGTAAGCTCGTCTCCATTCACCGCATCGCAATCGCAGATCGTTGGTTTTGCTTCCTGTTCGCAGCTATCTGACCCCAGCGCTGCGCGCAGGCTTAGGTTCAGGTTGCCAGCGAATGTCTTGGCAAGAACTTGTTCCAGAACCAACCGACCTTCGATGCGACCGTCACCCAAAAATGTGCATTCAAACGGCGAGAAGCTAAACTCGTCTCGATAGGATGAGTCTACTGTAGCGGGCTCGGAGCCCAAGGTTCCGAAAGACTGATCCTTGATCGAAACGTTGAGACTCACCGGGAAGGTATAGAGACTGTTCCCGACCAACACTTCTATTGCCGGGACGCATTGATCCTCCATAAGCATCGCCGGAAAAATCATTTCGGTTTCAAAGGCCAAATTGCTCCGCAGGTTCATGGTGAAATCGCCAAGTTCCGTGTCTTCTGCGGTGTCCAGCCAGCTCGCGCACTTATCCGGTAAACGAGCCGACGACACGACCTCGCCAGTGGACAGGTAGCCGGAGATAAATGCGCGGAACATACTCTTGATTTCTGCAGATGCAGTCATCGGGGTGAGCATCAGCGCTGCAAACAGCCCCCAGATGGGCCAAACTGCAAAAGGGTCAGACCGCATCGCGAACAAGTGTGAGCCCTTGATCCATTGATGTTATGAACAAATCACCTCCGAAGACCGCCAAGGCGTAAGTGAGCCGTCCACTGAGATAAAGCTCCGCTCCGCCCTCGGTCGCAATCATCTCCATCATATGCGGTCCGTACTCCATCACCTGATCAGAGGGTAGGCCTGCCTCGATGAGACCCTTAGCCATCGCATCTGGGCGAACGAAGGCGCGAATGCCTAATTTTATGGGCATCACGGCGTCACGGCCAGCAAGCGTGTCAACGGCCTGCAGATGGGTTGCTGAGCAACCGCTCAGCACCAGGCTGAGCAACATCGCCAGACCGACGGGAGCCGCCCGCAAGGCGATGCCTAAACTGAAGTGAGCGCTCTTATTCTTCATCACATACCCCATGAACTTAACGCCGATTTCATCTGCTTGCGATAGACGTCTTTATCCATCGTCATGATTACGCCGTTGGTGGAATTCATATCGTCGGTCCCAATAATTTCGGCACGGATGAGGATCGTTAACTGGACTGAGTCATCCTCCGTTCGTCCCCGCGTGAAGAGGGTGTCAAAGCCGGGCACGCCGGAAAGCAGGCTCTTTTTGGTTGAGCTGGCGAGGCCGCCGATAACAGCTGTTCCGCCATTTTCGACAACAAGGGTGGTGCGCGCCGCCCGAGAGGTTTGGATGGTGTCATCGTCTAGACCGACCGAGTCAAAGTCAGATACGTCAACCGCGATCTGGAGCTGAATGCTCTGGTCGCCCATCAGTTTCGGCGTGATGCTGAGCGAGGTTCCTCCCGAAAGCTCGCGCAGAGACCCTGCGGCGTCGCCTTCACCGCCCGGCTGGGCAATCAGCTGCTGCACGGATGAGGTGAAGCTGATCTCAGCAGGTTGATTGTTCATCGACGCTACGGTGGGTGACGAGAGGATCGAAGCCCTGCTGGTTGCTGCAAGCAAATGCAAATTGAGACTGAGAGCATTCGAGAAATCCTCGCTCGTCGAATAGCCGACGCCTGCCCCCCAAGGCGTTTGCAGACCGGCCGCGCTCCGGAAGAACCCTGCGCCGACTTGAACGCGCGGGAGGCCTAATTCTGCGCCCTCATCGATCAGCTCACGCGCCGACATCGAAATGATCTGGGCACTGAGCAAAATCTGAGTTGGCATTGGGTCCATGGCCCTAAGGATTGCCATGATTTCCGCAAGGATTTCCGGCTCAGCTGCGATCGTCAGCAAGTCGCTTGATCCGGTGGCCTGCACGTATTGGCGCAAGCCCGGTGGAAGCAGCTGGACCAGGTCAATCGGTGGGGTCGAGCGCGGATGATAGATCTCAAAGGTGCTCGGAACCGTCATGACCCCGGGAGTGACGGCATTTCGCTCCATCTGCGCAACATAGCTTTTGATCTGTTCGATAAACATTTTAGGCGCCCGGATGACCAGCTGATTGCTGTCGTTATCGAATGTCACGTAGCCTGCCAGATTGCGGGGCAGGGCGTTTCGAACAGCCGCAGGCGAGATGGTTGTGGTTGCGATAACGGCTGTTTCTAGACCGTAGATATCCAGTTCCTGCAGCAATGATTTAACCCTGCCCACGACTGGGGGTGGACCGTAAATATTGATCAGGCCGGAAGAGTCCGATGGCCGTGTGAAGGGCTGTAGGTCAGTTGGCAGCAGCGATACAGCTTCTGATGCAGCGAGGAACCGCGACTGGTAAAAGTCCGCAACATTTCGATTGTCGATCTGATCGACTTCCCGAGGGTCGTAAATGATGATGTAGCTGGGCTGGACGTCGTAAATCAGCCCGGTTCCAGCCAGCAGCAGGTCAAGCACGACACGCACGGATTGGTTCTCAAACACAGCATCGGTAACGAAGAGCGGCTGTGCTGCAACGATGATATTTATCCCGGCTTGCAATGCAACGTCCTGGATCGCCTGGGTCAAATCGGTTTGATAGAACGAGTTGGAAACGAGCGTCGTATCGAGCTGTGATTCATCGAGCTGCGCGTGCGCAGCTGGACTGTGTGCCAGCATCGCGAAAATCAGAGCAAAAATTGTGGTTCGGCTAAAGCAGCGATCAAGCATTCGTGGCGGCACATTAGTTGTTTTTCATTTGTCCGCCAGTGTCGCAGCATATCTCCTAAGGATGTAGGCGCCATATCGAATTAAGAGCTGTCGTTATCCACATATTAGCAGTCATTATCCACAAGAAAAAAATTATGGCGACGGGCGGCCTAAAACGCGTGTTGACCGCTAGTTGGGTGGGCCCTGGCCGCCGCCTTCATTACCAGTCCCATTGCCGCCACCCCGGCCCACACCGACGCCGCAGTTTCCGGAGCAGGGGGGGCCATTATCGTTGTTGGAGCCGCCGGTCGATAGGGAGACATCGAGCGTGAAAGTATAGGTGCCGGTAAAGGGCTCACCATCGTCGCCGAAGACCTCGATCGAGCCATTATTCACGCGGCGGGCGCCGTCGTACTCAAAGCCGACATTAAAGACGACGTCGTAGGTACTTGTCTGCTCCTGGCTTAGATCGAACGTCAGGGATCCCGGGCCGGTACCGTTGTTGGGACAGGACTGCGTAACACCTGACGAGACCAGGTCTGCACCAGTGTTCAGGTCATTCTTGATCACATATTGCCCGACAATCGTCGAGCCGGACGTCACTTGGACTGACAAAAATGCTGTGACTCCACTGGTCGCGTCTCCCGGGTTTTCAAATACGGGGAAGCAACTGACGCCATCGCTTGATATCATTGGAATCGTAACGACCAGCTCACTTGCAGTGCTATTGGTTCGCAGGGGCAAGACCCCGGCTTCTAGCAGGCTATAGGAGGTTGGATCGAGGCTATGGGAATTATTGGTCAAGTCGATATTGTTTTGCTCGTAATCGGAATCGAGCCCAGCTGAAGACGAAACGTAGTCGATCATGGCCGTGGCAGAGGTCAACTCAGGGGCTGGCTGACCAAAAATCGCGTAGGCTTGCGCCGAGGCCTGATGCTCGCCCAAGTTTACGTCAGCCGCAGCTTGCCCAAGGGTTAGGTGAAGCGCGCCCAACACAAAAGCGATACAGTATGATTTAGAGTCATTCACACGATCATTAATTCATTAATTCGAATGAATTACAAGATGGCCACTTGGATCGTGAGATTATAGCTGCCTGCGGCTGGTTCTCCGTCCGCACCAAAGCTCGATATACTGCCATTGGACCCAACATCTATGCTTGCGGCATTATCATAATAGAACTCGATCGTGAACGTATTGGCGTTTGCGTTTCGGATGCGAAAATTGGAGTAACTCAGCGTGACGACATCATTCGAGCACTGCCTTGAGAAGTCCTGCAGGTAGTCCGTGAATCCGTCGATTCCTTCCTGGTAAACGAGAGCATTGTTTTCATCGTCATAAATGCGGATTCCAGCAAGCACCCCAGAGTCAGTGAGGGCCGTAACGGAAGAGGTTGCCTCAAACAAAGCCCGATATTCTCCGAAAACCTGCGAGCACATCGAAGGATAGGTCACGGCAAAATCGGCCAGAGCATTGTTACGTCCTGAGAGCTCGATCTGCGAGGAGAAGGTCGCGTATCGATCAAAAGGAATTTCAGTGGTGGTCGTCTGCGTCGGGGATATCGTCAGGGTTTGCGTTGTGCTCGGCGTCAATTCAACGACCGTGGGCTTGTTTGAACCACCACTCTGCGCCGCTGCGGAAACGATGTGCAGGTTTGAGAGAAGCAATATAGCGATGGCGATGAACCGGTAGGTCATTGTCGGCTGAGGTCCGTGGAAATGAGGTCCGCGCGGCTGAGCTTGGGGTGACTGAGCCGTAGCCCCAAAAACGAGTCGATTGCCGAGCTGAGTGCGCTGAGGTCTCTCAGGTCTTCTCTTTGTGACGTATCCAGCTCGATCACCATAGTCATCCGTTCTTCCGGCGCCATGAGGGTATCGACGCGAAAGTCGAAGGTGGTCAAAGGTTGATCAGCACGAACGTAGATCAAGCCACTCCCCATCGGTGATAGGGGCATATTACCTGTGTTCCTAAGGTCGAACCGCAGGGTTCCGGATGTAAGATCGAGTGTCGCACTCTCGACGGCAGCATCGGACTGGGGAGGGGCATCGGGCGTGCTGAGCAAGAGTGTAAGGTCGTGCCTGGCGGTTGATCCGCTGGAACTGGATATTTCTGCGGATAAAACGACGGTCTGCGACGCCTTCATCGCAAAGTCGGCTTCCGCTTGGATCATGAGCCGAAAACGACCGCTCGACGCGGGACTGATGGTGAGCGATTCTGGAACCATTTGAAATTTCAACCCGGGTATTGTTTGCGCCGGTAGAGACAGAGAAACCGTAATCGGCTCGTCGGTAGGGTTTTCAATGAAGAATGGAATGTTGCGTCGTGCGCGGGGGGTCAGCGACGCAACGGACAGATTGGGTCCGGCAAACACTTCGGTCCCGTCAATCGTCGAGCCCGCGTCGAACGGACCCTCAAAGTCGAATTCCGCCACCCGAGGTCGCTGTCCTGTTCCATTCAATGAGGCCATAAGCCTGATTTCATAGCGCCCGGAGGCGAGATTGCCTGAGAGTGGCTTGTACACTGAGGTTGGTTGCCCAGGCTGCAGATTTACGGGCGTGATGCTGTCTTTGAGCACGGGGATCTTTCGCAGACCCACCTGTCGGAATACGGTATAATCTCCATCCAGCTCAAAACTGGTGTTGCCAATATTGGTGACCGTTGCACTGAATTCAGTTGTGCCGGCAACCTGCTCTATCTGCAAATCCTCAATGGTGATCTCTCGAACCTTGGGCCGGTTGGTAACGGTTAGGAGATAACTGCAGCGATACGCCAGCCGCAGCAAAGCATCCGTCTGCTGGGTAAAGATAATGGTGCCAGCTATCGTGCCAGATGCCGACGTTGGCACATCGATTGGAATTTGGAACAGGGTCGGGCCGCCGGATCCTGCGGCCTCAATCTTGATCTCTTCGGGAACGGTCATCCATTCGCCGTGAGACTTAGGCCGCTCGAGCATCAGTTGTCGTAGGCGGAGGTTACCGATGCGCATGATCTGTTCCTCACTGAGCTGCGAGGCAACATAGGAGTGCGTCACGTCCAGAACCATCGGTTCAGCGCCAAAATTGAGGAGTTCAAAGTCCAGGGTCGTGCTGCGCCCAGCGGAAACTTCGATGGCCTGACTGATCGGGAATGCGCCGAAGCCTTGAGCCAATGCGCTGGGATGGGGCATCAATCCAATCAGGAAAAGGACAATAACGGCTAGAAGTTTCTTCATGAAAATACCCGTAAATAAAAAAATAAGGCCTTTCCTCACAAAATAAGGAAGGGCCTTAAATTCAGCTCTAGTCTAAGACTTTACCATTATGTCGGAATCGCCAGACCTAGGAGGTCGATGCCGTCAGCACCAGTGCTAGGGTGTAGGTGTCCGCCACTGGTTCGCCGTTGTCACCGAACGTCGTCGCTGCCGAGCCGTTGGTTGTGAAGGATCCGTCGACTTCGAAGCCAATATCCAACTCAAGGCTATACTCGGTTGTTCCATCCGGCGTCACAGCGAAGGTGATGGTGCCAGTGTCATCGATGAAGGGCGCGCTCGTTGCGCCGCTGCAGTCAACCGTCACGTTACCGCTGCTTGGGGTCGCAGTCTTGTCATCGCTGACGAAGGATTCAACCGTTGTGCCACCATCCGTTAACGTGATGCCCATGTACGCGCTTACAGATGCCGATGCGGTTGCAGCGTCAAACACCGGAACACAAGCGCTGCCAACCTTTGCCAGCGGCATTGTCAGTACCAGCGAGTAGTCACCGTTAGCCCGGATGCCGACTGTACCATCCTGAACAAATGCAATCGCATTGATTGTGTCTTCATTCAGTGGGTCGTAACCGCCACCGTCAACAACGATGTTGTTGGCATTCGTGGTGTTCCCTGTCGAAGTTGACTGATCCGCGTTGTAAGAAATTGTTAGGCTATTGCCCGATTGCAACTGGCTGTCCACAGTCCCAAAAATCACATATGTAGAGTTGGTGGCTACATAGCTTCCGAGATTGTTGCTTAATGCGACTTGTGGCACGGCAACCATTGCAACCAAAGCGCCTAGGACTTTCAACTTATTCATTTTGTATCTCCAGTGGCATTATTTTTTGGTCGAGTTAAAACACTCATTTGTCCTTGAAACGCTACTCCCGGACGAAGCGTCGTATCCCAAGATAAAGGTGACGAACACGGCTGAAATCAATACTCCATCATAAAAATATATGCTGTTTTGAGACGAAGATATTGTTCACCTCTAGAAATGTGCGTATCTAGAGCAATCAATATAACGACCTTAAATCAGAAGGAGAAAAAGACGCTTAATTTATATAAATAATTATATTTAAGTGCTGAAATTCGGATACAATCAAGGGCGCGTTTTGAGAAGCAAGCCGGGATTCGATTCAAGCACATAGGCTTCTGAGGCTACTTCTTTGCCTCGCGACGTTTCAACCTTGAGGCACGTGGCGCTTGCTTGAGTCGCCCCCCCCGCCCCATGGCGACGAATAGGATACTAATTCTCTGCAAGAGGGTTCGGTTTGCTTCGCCTATACGAAGAAACTCAGCGTCATGCACATGACCAAGGCACCAGAAGCGATCATCAAGGGCACGGTGCAAATCTGGATCAGGGCACTTTGCCCACTCACGGCACCGGTGAAGGTGTGAACCTCATTCTTCAAGAATGCCTCCCACGGTTGCCCCTTGGGCTGAGTCAATTGCGCCAAGAGCGGCAGGCCAAAATACATGACACCATAGAGCGTACTGACCACAAGCATGCCCGTCGCAGCGCGATCGCCCCAAAACACTAGAAACAGCCCGGCCATCTTGAGGGCAAAGAACGTGAGGAAAATACGGAACACGGCAGGATGCATGTCTTCCGTGGTTCCAGTTTCCAAAGCCTGTTGTCCGGCGTGACGCTCAACGACAGTCTGAAGGTTTTGCATGGTCATGATCTGAATCCTTTAATAGGTATTTAATATGCCTCTTTTATCGCGCATGAAAATCTATAAAGATATATCTAATATACATCTTAATGGGAGGAAGACCTTTGCGTCTCACGCTACACTCGGATTTAGGCCTTCGGCTGCTCATGCATCTTGCGCTTCTGGATGACGAACTGCTGACCATCTCCGACTCAGCGGCTCAGCTTTCTGTTTCCCGCAACCACCTCACCAAAGTCGCCCTTGCGCTGGTTCAAGGCGATTGGGTGGCTTCACACCGTGGCCGCAACGGAGGACTTCAGCTGAAAAAGCCGGCTCGGGACATAGCCTTGGGGCAGGTCGTTCGAGAGCTGGAAACGGGCAGTGCCTTGGTTGCCTGCTTTCCCGGTGGCAGTGGGCTTTGTGTTTTGTCTCCAGCCTGCCGGTTGACGCAGGTTTTGGCCCAAGCGCAGGAGGCCTTTTTTGAAGCCCTGAACGGGCACAGCTTGGCGGATCTGGTTCAGGGGAACGCGGGCTTGCGCGCCTTACTCTTGGACGCCAAAAAACCCGCTCACGCCTAGCCGCAAGGTTCAAGCCACCGTGCGATCAGCTCTCAATAACCTGTTTCGATACCGCTGAGGATGGCGCGCCTGGTCAGGCTTTGGTCGATGTCCATGCAGCCGATATGAGTAAAAAGCTTTGGCGATAAGCTGAGCTCAGGTTACCCCTGATTACGTATGGATATGGGCGTTCTGGTTGTTGGGAGGCGGCGGCGATGATCACATCCCTGAGTTATATCGGTGTCCGGTCTGATCGGACAGAAGACTGGCGTGGCTTTGCCGGCACCGTTTTGGGCATGCAAGTTCTTGATCGCGGCGGGCGAAACACCGCTTTTCGAATGGATGATCAGGCTCAGCGCCATATTGTCAGCGATGAACCCGGCGATACGCTTGCCTATCTCGGTTGGGAGGTTGCTGAAAAATCGGATCTGGACGTGCTCGCAGCCCGCCTTGAAAACGCGGGCCATCGCGTGACGCTGGCGGATAAAGCCCTCTGCGATCGACGCTATGTCTCAGATATGATCTGGTGCCTTGATCCCGCTGGTTATCGTTTGGAATTGGTTTGGAACCCCATGAAGGTGGTGGATCCTTTTGTGCCTGGCCGTCCGATCAGCGGATTTAAGACGGGCCCATTCGGCATGGGACACGCGGTATTGCATGTCTCAAACGCCGAAGCGCTGGTGCCTTTTTACTGTGATGTTCTGGGATTTAAGCTCAGCGACTACGGTCTTGACCCCATTCCGCTCTTCTTTTTCCATGTTAATGGCCGCCACCATAGCTTTGCTATCGTCGGGTCAGGGCAAGGCGGATTTCATCATTTTATGGTCGAGTTTGATAACCTTGATGACGTCGGTCAGGGTTATGATCTTGCGCAGACCGGTATGGCCGAGATTGCCTACACGCTCGGTCGGCACACCAACGACTATATGACCAGCTACTATGCCCACACTCCATCCGGTTTCTTTGTTGAAAGCGGCTGGGGTGGACGATTGATTGACCCGGAAACCTGGACACCGCACGAGACCAATGTTGGCCCCAGTTTTTGGGGGCATGAGCGCCCTTATCTGCCCGAGGCAGCACAAAAGGAGTTTCGTGACAAACGACTGGAAACGGCTGCCAAGGGCTTCCGTGCACCGCACGTGATCAATTGCCCATGGCTCTATGGTCAGTATCCGGAGGCCTGAATGGTCTATGATGTCGCAATTCTGGGGTATGGACCGACTGGAGCAATGCTTGGCAACCTGCTGGCCGCGCAGGGTGTATCGGTGCTGGTCGTTGATCGCGAAGTGGAGATGTATCCTCTGCCTCGGGCCGTGCACTTTGATGACGAGGTCATGCGCGTCTTTCAAACGGTTGGCATCGCAGACGATTTGCTGAAAAAAGTCTACGTTAATCCCGGAATGAAGTTCGTCGATGAAGAGCAAAACCTATTACTCGACTGGCCTCGTCCGCAGGAAATTACGTCCCACGGTTGGAATGCCAGTTATCGATTGCACCAACCGGATTTGGAAACTCTGCTGCGCCAGAGCTTGGAGAAAGAGGCAAGCGCTGCAGTCCTGACCGGTTTTGATGTTACCGCGATCCACGAGCATGACGCCTATATTTCCCTGTCCGGCACGACAGAAGAGGGTTCAAGCAAGACCTGCAAAGCGCGATATTTGGTGGGTTGTGACGGTGCGAACTCGCTGACGCGGCGTGTCATTGGCGGCGAGATGGATGACTTGGGGTTTGAGGAGCGCTGGCTTGTCGTTGACGCCATACTGAAGCGTCCGCGCCCCGATCTCGGGGATCATACGATGCAGTTTTGCACGCCGGATCGTCCCATGACCTATTGCCGGAACCCCGGCGCAAGACGACGCTGGGAAATGACGATCAAGGACGATGAAACCGACGCGGAAATCAGGGAGCCTGAGCACGTGTGGGGCCTGCTGTCGCGCTGGATCACACCCGATGATGCAGAGTTGGAGCGCCGCGCCGTTTACACCTTCCGATCGCAAGTTGCCACGCGCTGGCGCAAAGGCCGCCTATTTATTGCTGGCGATGCGGCCCACCTCACTCCGCCCTTTATGGGACAGGGGATGTGCATGGGCATTCGTGATGCGGCCAATCTTGCGTGGAAGTTGATCGCCTGCCTGAACGGCGCAAACGAAAGCCTTCTGGACACATATTCGACCGAACGATCGCCCCATGCGCGCGCCTATGTCGATACCGCCACGCGTCTTGGTCGGCTGATCAATGCTCTGGATCGAGATTCCGCCCTGAAAATGGCGGAGGGTCAAAGTCCTGGCACCTCGCAGATGCGTTCAATCACGCCAAAACTCGGGCCAAGCGCGATTACTGATACCGGTACCAGTGAGTGTGTGGGGCGTCCGTTTGGTCAGGTTGATCTGGGTGATGGTCAGCGCGGTTTTGATCAGCGGATTGGCTACAAACACGCCGTTATCAGTCCTATCCAACCGGCTCAAATGCCCGCGGGAGCCCAGTGGCTTGACCCCGGCGATTACCCCTCGCTTGCCCGCGCGTTGAACGACTTGGGAACCCGTGCGGCGTGGATACGCCCCGATCGATACATTGGAGCTGTTTCAGAAACCGGATCCGGCCTTTTTGACCATTTCCACCCGTATTTTGACGGCAATGATTATAAACAATGATGAAATCGCCCTCGTTTAGGGGCTCTTTGGGTGTGAAAATGAGTCTTTGACTTGGACCTGAGAAATGGTTCTGCTTTGGCGTCACGTATCGTCTACTCAAAGGTAGACACAAGATGGTCTCGGGGGTGTACGAATTCTTGCGCTCTGGACCGGAAGGTTGATTTAGGCCCACTGACCAAAATCAAGGGAGACGCACTTTGGTTATTACAGCCTATCTGTCGATTGGCAGCACTTACACGTATCTTACAGCGCTGAGGCTGCGTTCCGTTATTGAAAGCCAGGACGCGGCCTTTGATTTCAAACCCTTCAGTGTGCGCGCGATCATGCGGGAAATGAACAACATCCCCTTTCCGCCCGAAAAGAAGGCCAAGGTCGCCTATATGTGGCGCGATATCGAGCGTCGCGCCGCCAGATATGGACTCCCGGCCCCTCAACTGCCTGCGCCCTATCCGCTGGAACACTTTGATCGGGCCAACCATGTCGGCATCGTTGCCAATCGGGAAGGGTGGTACCTGGATTACTTCGAGGCCACCTATCGCGCATGGTTTGTCGATGGGATACCCGCGGGTAGTGAAGAGAGTATTTCCAAGGTCTGTCAGCAGCTTGGGCAGTCTGAAGCGGCGCTCCTGAAGGGTGCCGATCAGCCCGACGTCCAGGAGACTTACGAGCGCAATACGGCTGAAGCCATGGCGGCCGGTGTGTTTGGTGCGCCTTCATTCGTGGTCGGTCAGGACGTCTTCTGGGGCGATGACCGGTTGGAAGACGCCTTGGCGGCATCGCTGGGCGCGTAACTCGTACGCCCAAGCGGCCGGGGAGTGGAGCCTGTCGCAAGGCGTGCGGGCGAGCTGGTGCACGCGAGAGCGGAAACCACAGCTGCCGTCAGCGCTCATCTGGGCGCTGCTCGTGGGGACAAGATAGACCGCAGCTCCCCACGCTTAGGCCCTTCGAATGGTCCATCCCGCACCGTGTCTGCTCGCGCAAACCGTCGATCGAGGATCCGTCAGATGGACTCTTCCACAGCAAAAATGATCGGTACGGAATATACGAGACGGTCACAGCCTGCCACGTCCGGTGGGTCTTGATCGGGCGCCAACGGGAAGACGCCTTGGTCAGCTTGGGCTGGAGTGCAGTCCGCGCCTTCAGATGCTGCACGATAGCGGGCAGAGCGACACTTCTTGTGAGTGACATCGTCTAATGTTCGTTCGTCCGAGAGGTCCCACGCCTGCTTGCCGTCGGCATCAGGCGCAGCGACGGTCAGCAAGGCGACATTATCGATGGCATTTGTGACCAAGAACCGGCCAGACGGCATGGGAAAGTTCGGTGCCATCATGATCAGGCCGTTTTCGTCCAACCACCAGTCATCGGGGTCGAACGCCCAGCCCATGGGCCCAACTCCGCCATTGGATTCGAGTTTCTCAAAGTCACGCAACCGGACTCCGATCGGGCCTGGATCGACCGGCCAGTGTCCCCACGTGTGGGCGTTATCCCCTGAGTTAGCATCGGTTGGCCCTAATGCAGCAATGTACTGCGATCGCACCCGCTTGAACCGGGTGTTCTGTCCTAGGGCGGGCCAAGCAAAGGTTGAAAGCGCAGCGGCGGCAAGGCCCGTACTGATAAGGTGGCGGCGGGAAAGCATGGGCAAAAAACTCCTCGTCAAGATCCTTGACCCTTAATCTGTCTGTCTGCACCCATTCTTCAAGGCCAACCCCGGCAGAAACAGACCACACGTTTTAAAACGGGACGAGGTCGTCTTGGTTAGGATGAGCCGAATTAGCGATACGCGATCATTTGCTTTATCGAACGCTGGTTTCAGGCACCTTCGATAAAAAGGGGCCCGCGGTCCTTAACCGGGGCTAGCACAGAGAAAGTCCGATGATGTTTCCTGAAAAAGTGAACACGGTTGTTGTAGGTGGGGGGCAAGCAGGCCTGGCCATGAGCGAGCACTTGGTGGCGAGCCAAGTGTCACACGTGGTGCTTGAGCGACATCGGATCGCTGAGCGCTGGCGGAGCGAGCGGTGGGACTCGCTGGTCGCCAACGGACCGGCCTGGCACGATCGCTTTCCGACCAAGGAGTTCCAGAGCTGTGGTCCCGATGACTTTCCGACCAAGCACGAAGTGGTGCGCTACTTCGAGGATTTTGCCACGGAAATTGACTCGCCGATTCATTGCGGTGTGGAGGTGCAGCAGATTAGCCGTCAGCGAGGGCTGACGGGGTTTGTGGTAACAACCTCTCACGGTCAAATTCTGGCCGACAACGTGGTCGCCGCGACCGGCCCCTTCCAGCGTCCACTAATCCCCGATCTGGTGCCACAGTCCACGGGCGTCATGCAGATGCACTCATCGGGCTACCGCAATCCCGATCAACTGCCCGAGGGCGCGGTGATGGTCGTCGGCGCGGGGTCGTCTGGCGCGCAGATTGCGGATGAGCTGACGCGTGCAGGGCGGCAGGTTTACCTGTCCGTTGGTCCGCATGACCGCCCGCCGCGTGCCTATCGCGGGCGGGATTACTGCTGGTGGCTGGGTGTGCTGGGCAAGTGGGACGCTGCGGCCAAGGAGCCGGGCACGGAACATGTCACCATATCTGTAAGCGGTGCGCATGGGGGCAGCACGATTGACTTTCGCCGCTTCGCCGAACGGGGCGTGATCCTGACCGGACGTACGCAGGGCTACGAAGATGGCCGTTTGCTGTTTGCCGGAGATGTGGCCGACAACGTCCAGCGCGGCGACGCCAACTATCTCTCCGTCCTGCGCGAAGCTGACGCTTACGCCCTGCGCCACGGCCTGAACCTGCCCGAAGAACGGGAAGCACACGACATCATCGACGAGCCATCCTGTATGCGGGAACCGCTGCGGTCACTGGATCTGGCTGCGTCAGGTGTTGGCAGCATCATCTGGGCAACCGGCTTTGCTGCCGATTACAGTTGGATCAAAGCCGATATTTTCGACGAGCAAGGGCGTCCCGTGCATCAGCGTGGTGTGACATCTGAAGTCGGGCTATATTTCCTCGGCCTGCCTTGGCAGTCCCGACGGGGATCGGCCTTTATCTGGGGTGTTTGGCACGATGCCAAGTATCTTGCTGACCAGATTGGTATCCAACGCGCCTATCGCGCCTATCACGAAGAAATCGAACAGCGCGACGTAAGCTAGGCTGAGCAACAAACAGGAACTGACACCACTATGGCCCACGAGCGGATTCGCAAGTTCAACACGTCTGAAACCTATCCTGAGCAGAATCTGGACAATGACCTGTGTCAGGCCGTTGTGACGCGGGGCGGAAAGACCGTTTATCTGCGGGGCCAATGCCCCCAGAATCTCGACGACGCTTTGAACATCGACAGCCATGATCCCGTAGAGCAGACCCACAAGGTTATGCAGAACATTCGCCAGCTGCTGCAGGAGTGCGGTGGCGATATGGAACATCTGGTCAAGGTGGTGGTCTACATCACCGATGTTCGGCACCGTGAGGCCGTTTATCGGACCATGGGCGAGTACATCAAAGGCGTATTTCCGGTGTCCACAGGGCTGGTAGTCCAAGCGCTGGCAAGGCCTGAGTGGCTGGTCGAAATCGACGGTACAGCGGTGATCCCGGAATGACGTTTTCTCTGGTTGCCCGCTGCGAAGAAACCGGCATGTTCGGTCTCGCCATTTCATCGTCCTCGCCAGCGGTTGCGGCGCGCTGTGCCTATACCCGCGCCGGCGTGGGCGCAGTTGCGAGCCAGAACATCACGGATCCAACGCTTGGCCCCTTTGCGCTTGACCTGATGCAAGGCGGGATGAGCGCGGCAGAAGCCGTGGCCGGGGTCCGGGATCAGGGGCGTTTCATCGAATACCGGCAGGTGTTAGCGATCGACAAGAACGGCAACACGGCGATCCACTCCGGCCCGAATTCGCTCGGGATCTGGACCGACGCGGCCGGTCCCAATGTTATTTCGGCCGGAAATCTGCTTGCCAACGACGGCGTTCCGGCGGCGATTGTCGAGGGCTTCGTGTCTGCCAAAGGGCACATCGGCGACCGCCTGATCGCCGCCATGCGGGCCGGGTTGGCAGCGGGCGGAGAGGCCGGGTCGGTTCACTCCGCCGGCATGCAGATTTGTCGGGACGTGCCGTGGCCGGTCGCAGACTTGCGTTGTGACTGGACCGAAGACTGTCCGATTGAAGCCATTGCTCAGGCCTGGACGGTCTACAAACCGCAGCTTGACGCCTACGTTCAGCGCGCACTCGACCCCCGTGAAGCCCCCTCCTACGGGGTGCCGGGCGACGAGTAACGCGATTTCCCTCATTTGCAGGAGCAAGCCCTCCCATGTCAGACATGACCCTCAAAGACTGGACCGCTGCGGCGGCCAAACTGTCGTTTCGCAACCAGGTCTTCATCGATGGCCAGTTTGTCCCCTCTGCCTCTGGAAAAACCTTCGACAGCATCAACCCGGCGACAGGCGCGGTGCTGGCGAGTGTGGCAGCGGGCGATGAGGAAGACATCCGCCGCGCGGTTGCCTCCGGACGAAAGGCCTTTGAAAGCGGGGTCTGGTCGCGCATGGCGCCTATGGATCGCAAGGCGGTGCTGCTCAAACTCGCTGACCTGATCCGGGCAAACCTGACTGAGCTGGCTCTGCTGGACAGCATGGACATGGGCAAGCTCGTGGCCGATGCGGCGGTGGTGGATGTGCCAGGCTCAGCGCTGTTTTTTCAGTGGTACGCCGAAGCGATCGACAAGGTTTACGACGAGATTGCACCGACGGGACCGGGCGACTTGGCCATGATCACGCGTGAGCCGCTGGGCGTGGTTGGTGCGGTGGTTCCATGGAACTTCCCGCTCGACATGGCGACATGGAAAGCCGCGGCCGCGCTCGCCATGGGCAATTCCGTCGTGCTCAAACCGGCGGAACAGTCGCCGCTTTCGGCTCTGCGTTTGGCTGAGCTGGCGTCCGAGGCGGGGCTGCCTGATGGCGTATTCAACGTCGTGCCAGGCTATGGTGAAACGGCGGGTCGTGCGCTTGGGCTTAACCCGGACGTGGATTGTCTCGCTTTCACCGGCTCAACGGCGGTGGGGAAGCTGTTCCAGCAGTACGCCGGTCAGTCAAACATGAAGCAGGTCTGGCTCGAAACCGGCGGCAAGAGCCCGAACCTGGTATTCAGCAACTGTAACGACCTGGACGCCGCCGCTGATATGGCGGCCTTTGGCATTTTCTTCAATCAGGGTGAGGTCTGTTCCGCCAATTCTCGCCTGCTGGTCGAACGCAGCATCAAGGACGAATTGGTCGCCAAAATCGCAGACCGGGCCAAGGGATTGCAGCCAGGCAATCCGCTCGATCCGGCGTCGAAGATGGGGGCCATGGTGGATGAGAAGCAGACCCAGACCGTCATGGACTATATCGCTGAGGGCAAGGCCTCGGCCAATCTGGTTACGGGCGGTGAACGGGTCAGGGTCGAAGGCAAGGGGTGCTTCGTGCAGCCAACCATTTTTGACGACGTGTCACCGGAGATGCGGATCTCCCGCGAGGAGGTTTTTGGCCCTGTCCTCGCGGTCACATCCTTTGACAGCGAAGAAGAGGCGCTGACCATGGCCAATGATTCTGTCTATGGGCTGGCGGCGTCGGTCTGGACCGATGATTTGTCTCAGGCTCACCGGGTTGCCTCGCGTCTGAACGTTGGAACGGTCTCGGTCAACACCGTGGATGCTCTCAGCCCGATGACACCCTTTGGCGGTACCAAGCAATCGGGCTACGGCCGGGATCTTTCGCTGCATTCGTTGGATAAATACAGCTCGCTTAAGACCACGTGGATCAAGTTCAAGGCTTGATCCTGGGCCGGGCCTGCGCCTAGCTTGCGGCATGCCGATACGATTCACCTTCAGACAGCTCGAATACATGGTCGCCGTCGGCGACGCCGGCACGATTGCGCTGGCCTCGCAGCGGATCAACGTGTCCTCGCCGTCGATTTCTGCTGCGATCAGTCAGCTCGAAGAGGAATTTGGCATTCAGCTGTTCGTCCGGCATCACGCAAGGGGACTGTCACTGACCCCGGGTGGTCGGCGTTTGTTCAATGAGGCCCGGCGCATTCTGGAAACGGCCGGCGCGCTTAACGATCTGGCGAACGACATCTCCGAGACGGCGCGAGGGCCAATCGCTATCGGCACCATTGTGACGGTCGCTCCCTTGCTCAGTGCAGCGATGCGGCGATCGTTCGAACAGGCTTTCCCCGATGCCTCGGTGAGCCTGCGC
>Ga0115564_10000789_pt1 | contig 30950 bp, 29 predicted proteins | sample COGITO_mtgs_1105_7_FD_88680 | JGI IMG/M metagenome (GOLD analysis project Ga0115564, IMG submission 88680) | Pelagic marine microbial communities from North Sea - COGITO_mtgs_110523 | ecosystem: Environmental > Aquatic > Marine > Epipelagic | place: Germany:Helgoland, sampling site Kabeltonne...
AAGACGAAGTTCTTAAAGCGTGTTGTCTTCACTTAGTTTTGAAAAAAAAATGATTTTTTTAATTTTTGATTATAATTTAACTTATTTTTAATATGGCTTTTACACATATTAAAAAATCGAAAGGATCTCAATACAAAGGAGTTCATAAGGTTTCTAATTCTAAGAAGTTTTTTGCTAAAATCTGTATGAAAAATGGAGATTATATCTCAAAAGATTTCAAAACAGAACTACAAGCACATAAACATTATTTAGAAATGCGAGAATTATTGAATTTACGTAGAAAAAGAGTAAAAGAAGATTTAATGGAAAGTGTTCGTGAAGTGGTTAAACAGAAAAAGAAAGTTTTAAAAAGTAGGAAAATTAAAAGTAAAAATCCTTTAAAAGATAGGAAACGTTATTTTAATACTCTTACGCAATCTGACAAGAAACATATTCACGGAAAAGCAAGATACCATTGCGAGTTGTGTAGAGTTCAATACACAGAACATATCGAAGGTGAAGTGGATCACGTTATTCCATTACAATATTATGGAACTAACAATTATCCTAATCTACAATCTATCTGCACCACTTGCCATAAATGGAAATGTAGTCATTTAGATAAGATTATTGGAAAAATGCAAGAGTATGACGATTACAATGACAAAATAGATAAAGTGAAAGAAGTTCAACAAAAACTATTTGAAAAGAAATACGGTGTTAATAAGAATACAAATATTATTATTAACAATAATAAAAACACAATTTCACTCAATATTTCAAATTAAATTAGAACTCATCTTGAACTTGCTCTTTCATTCCATTATTTTTATAATTATTATACAAAAATTCAACCAATTTATGATTTAATCCCATAAGATGATCCATAATAATACTATATGAAATAGGGGTATGTTCCCTTAGATAAATTCCGTGAATATCATAAATTAGTTTCCTGAAATTCTTTTGAATTGTAATAGTTTTCTTAAAAACCTTTACACCCAAGTATAAACGATGAATATTCTCCACAAACTTAATCAATTCATTCTCATATTCCAAGAAAATATTCTTAGAACTCGGGAAATACTTAATATATTCAACCATTTTCTCCTTATTATCACGCATTCCAAGGAATTTAAGGAAAAGTGAAGGCTCATTTCCAAACACCTCCCTCGATTTAGTATATAAAGGGAATTGAATACGTTGCTTAATATATGGAGCATTTTTATTATATACTACCAGACCCTGATGCCCCATATTCTCTACTGTTTGAGAATTCATATATTCAATTAATTCATTATAACTACTAATCCCAGTGTGACGATAATTTGCTTTAAACTCACTATGTTCCAAATAAACCTTATTATCCTCAATGCGGAACACTTCAAGTAAATCAAGACGAACTTTTCCCCGTGGAAATACTACACTATTCTCAGGATGAAGGAGATTGAAGAAATACACATTATTATTCTTAAATTGGAAATTCTTGAACTCTGTACTCTGAACCGCCTCATTAAACAGTTCTCCAAAACTCTTCTTTGTACCCCACTGAGATTTATATGCGTCAATACATTTCTTTGTTGCTACTCGAAATTTCCCTTCATAATAAAAAACACGAATAAGTGTTCCTTCAACAGAATTCTCTAAAACAAGATTTTCAAAATCACCCTTGAAATGCTCATTTAGGTCAGTATTCAGTTTAAGAAATTTATCATATGAAATACAAACAATTTTATTACTCTCTTTCTCAAAAATTACACCATTACAAGAACGCTGAAAACCTGTAAGCACATTTGGATTTTCTGAATTTCGTCGATAATACACTGAATAAAGATTTCCTTCATCTTTTACTACACATCCTTCACCTTCAAGTGCCATCTTAACACCTTCGAAATTTGTTAGATTATTACTGGATAAAAAATTAATAACTTCCATATAACATTATAGTATCTTCTTATATTTTTAAGTTAATAAAAATTATAAAAAGTTTATAAGTTATGTAAAAATATATATATATTATTATATTAAAATGTCTGAAAATGATAATAATAATAATATAGAAAATAATGAAAATAACGAAAATAACGAAAATAACGAAAATTCAGCAAATATTATTAATTTAGGGGATAATAATAAAAATGAAATTAATTTAGGAGATAATAATGATAATGATGAAGAAGAAGAGAATAACATAAATTTAACTGGGAATGAGGCAGAAGAAGATGATGATGATGAAGATTTGGATTTAAGTGATAATAATGAGGATGAGAAAGAAAATGAGGATGAGAAAGAGAATGAGGATGAGAAAGAGAATGAGGATGAAGATTTGGATTTAAGTGATGATAATGAGGATGAGAAAGAGAATGAGGATAAAGATTTGGATTTAAGTGATGATAATGAGGATGAAGGTAGTGATTTAGATAGTGAATTATTTAATATGTCAGACGAGTCTGATATTGATTTATTTGATGAAGAAGATATTGTCAAAAAAGAGATGGAAGTAGTTCCGGAAGATGAAAGAATTTATGAAGATAATATTTACAGAAAAATACTTAATGATATGTTGATGCAGGATATTCCATTGGATAGAAGGAATGAAGAATGGGTTCAAAAAAGGATTGAAAAAGATATTAATTTGATTTTAAGCACAAAAAATAAAGGTTTAGATACATTAAACCTTTTAAAGAAAGATGTATCATATCCTGTTGTAGAAGATTATGTAAAAAATAGTTATACACAAAGTTGGTTAATCCCAGTTGTTGCTGATACAAAAATATTATTTACAAAAATTGGTAAAGAAGAATTTGCTGGTGAGAATAATGATTTGAATTTATATGAAACAAAATTAACAGAAGGTTTTAAAACAGTAAGTCAAATCGCGGAATTGAAACAATTGAAAGAATTAAAAAATAGTTATTCTAAAAATATTATTAATGATAAAGAATATTTGAATTCACTTGTTAAACTATTAAGACCTTATGTTGAAACTGAAAATACTGAATTAGGAATTCAAAAAGTTTTAGTCCATAATACTTCTGTTTTAAGATTTAATAATATTGATGATATTTATTGGTGTCAAAGAGAAGCAATGGGTGAAACAAATGTAACAAAAGAAGTAATTGATCCAGAAACTTGTAGAATTGTTGATGTTGAATGTGAAAATTACGTTCAAGGTGAGAAAATTAATATTGTTGGTTTCTTTTTATTACCTTACGGTCATTCATCTATCTATTCGTCACTTGCACTTAATGACAGACAACAAATAATTCAAGGTAGATATGGTGTAATTGGTAAGATTGAAGAGATAAATAAATCTAATCCTACTGAAGTTACTTGTAAAGATCACGGTTTAGTAGATGGGCAACGTATATTTATTTCTGGTTCAAATTCATTCCCTTCTGTTGATGGTTCTCATCAAACAAGTGTAAAAGTTATTAATAAAGATACATTTAGTGTAAATGCTGATACATCTAATGGTAAAGAAGGTGATAAAGGTATGGTATTCGCTGATTTGAAGTTAGAATATAATAGTTATAAAATAGTTGAGAATAATGGTGAAGTGAGTGTTAAGGAGATTGGTAAAGAGAAGAAGGGAAAATATGCTTTACCTAAATTATACTTATTTAATGAAATGAAGGTTGAAACTCCTGAAATGTATCGTAAAATATTAAATTTGATTGTTCCATCTGTTGATGATATATTAGCCCTTGAATATCCTTATTTGAAAGATTGTAAAAGTATAAATGATGTAAATGATATTTTAAAGAAATATTCACTTAATTACAATGATTTGAATGTAAAACAGGTTAAATTAATTAATGATAGTTTGAAAACTAAACCAGAATTGGTAAAGAGTGCTTATGAAAAAATTACAATAGCAAAAAGAGAATTGGCTAATGCTGATAAGAAAGCATTTAGTAATTCTACATATATTTTCTCTGATACATTCTTTAGAAATAAACAATTAGAACAAGTTTATGGTGAATACCCATTTTTAAATACAAATATTGACTCAGTTCAAAATAGAATTAATTGGCTTATTAAAAAGAAAGATTATGGTAGGTTTTATTTTAAATTAATTGCTAAGAAAATTCTTGGTGAAATAAGTAAATTGAAAACAGAAGTTGATAATCAAAGGGACTTATTTGAAAAGGAACTTAATAAAATTAATCAACAATTTAAAGAAGAAGAGAAAATTAAGAGTTTTATGAATGCTGAGAAAGATTGTAAAGATAAAGATTATTTGAATTTAACTCAATCAACTGATGAAAAACAGATTGATTGGGAAGCGGAATTGAGAAAAACAGGAAAAGAACACGAAAAAGGTAGAAAGGCACTTGTTTATAAAAGTGATATTATGAAATATGGATTGTATCAATGGGACGGACAGAAGTGGGTAGAAAATAAGAAATTACCAAAATATGAATTGATTAAATTCATCTGTGAATTCAAAGATATGGATTTAACAAAAGTTGATTACTCTAATTTAAATTGTGTTTTCAAAAAAGCGTTAGGTTGTCATTCAAAGGCTTATATGAGATATAAAACTAAACAAGAAGCCCTTCAAAAACAAGTAGAAGATTTTAAACAATTATCCACTTATTTAGCGGATCCTAAACTTGGAAATGAATTAAACAGTTCTATTCAAGGTTTGAAAGATTTCCTTGGTGCTAATTCAAATAGTATGAATAAAATGGTTGAAGAAAAGAGTAAAGGTAATGAGAATATGGAAAAGATAAAAAAATCTCAAACAAAGATAAGACGTATTGTTAATAAAATTGAAGAGATTGATAATTTGAATGATAAATTATATTTAGTTGAAAAATTAATTACATTAGATGGTTTATTAGTTGATTTGGATTTATATTCTATCAAATACGGTTCTTATATGATGTGCGGACACTATTATTATGATATGCTTATGAGAAAATCTAATGATGAAGATGAAAAAAGGATTATATGGCAAGATTTAGTTGAAAAATTCAGTGATGATGGTAAAGCTGAAATACAAAATCATATTTGTAAGAATTGTGGCGTTACATTAGGTGTTCGTGGGTATGATGATACTGAAGGTTTTAATCAATTTGGTGCTATTATGAAATCTCGTGAAATTTGGAATGATGAAACTACTGCTCTTGTAATTCAAGAAGTTGGTGCTAAGACAAGCACTATTGAAGAAGAATTCCAAACAAATATGTGTGATAATGTTAAATTCAAGGATTTATTAATTAAAATGGGATTGAGTTATAAATCATTATCTGTTACAACAGAAATTTGTAGAATTGTCGGCGAATTAGCAGGAAAATCTGGTGTAACTATTTTAAAAAAACATGTAATTGACATCTTAATTGACTGCACTAAGAGAATATTATCGAAAATTCCTCCAATAGAACAATTTATTATAAAAGAGAGAAAGAGATTAATACGTGAAGGTAAATCAAAAGAAGATATTATGAAAATATCAAGGGAGCAATTTAAAAGGAGTTATGGAAAGATTGTTAATGTAAGGAAATATACAATTGTTTCCTCGAGATTACTTATTACATTACAAACATCTGTTCCACCATATACGAGAACTGGTAAAGATACTGTTTGTGCTTTTTCTGGATTTTATGGAAAAAATGGTGTCGAATATTTTGTTTGCTTATTAGATACTATTTATAAAAGAGGAGATTTAGATATTCAAGGTGAAGGGAATAAAAAGGAGAGATTAATGGGAATGATTACAAGTGAAATGGGTGAATTCAAAAAGAGTAAAAAAATAAAAGATTTATATGATAAATATGCGGTATATGAAAGTAAAAAAGAGAAACTTATGAATTCTCTTGAATTAACCGAAGTAAAGAGACATAAATTCAAAGATTACAATTCCATTAATCCAAATACTCTTGTTAGTATTTTGGAGAGTGGTGATAAGAATAAAATTTACAATAGATTATATGGTATTTCGCAAAGAATTATGGGTGATATTAATACTGTTATTGTAAAATCCCCAATTAATGATATTGTTACAAAAGCGGTTGAGAATTCTTGTTGTACGGAAGATATTGAAGGTTATAATGGATATTATAATTTCATAGCAAGTGTTTTAGAAAGTAAAGAAATATACTCATTATTCCACGAATCACAAGTTTTATATAAATTTTTAGATGAATTTGTTGATAGAGGAACTGTAACCAGATTATATTTAACAGGTAATAGAGATATTTCTATTCCAAATCATTCTGTATTTTCTGGTCCTGAAACTGATGATAAAGAAATTGTTAAGGATAAATTTGTAGGTTATGTTCCAGATGGTGATTTCGCTGGTGAAGAGAGAAATTTTGTTGGTAATAGAAATAATAATAAATTATATGTTGATTTGAAAACTGGTAAATCGTTAGAGGAGATAGAAAATAAAGTTTATACAGAAGAAGAATTTATTAGATTATTAGAGAATATTGGCAAAAAAAAAGCTAATATTTTCAAAGAATTTAAGAGTGTAATGGAGAGAGATGTTGAAAAATTAGAAGAATTAAAAAGATTATCAGAGAATGCAGTTAATAAAAAAATTGATGATTTAATGAATAAACTTGGTTTGATATGTAAGAAAGATAATGATAGAGATTTTGTTAATAAATACAGTAATATTTTATTGAATGTGGGGAAAAAGGAAAAAGATTTAATTATTGATTTGGAAAATAAGGATGAATTAACAAGAATGAGTTTATTGGAAAGAATTAAAAAAGAGAGATTAATGAAATCATATAGAGTAGATGAGATTAAGAAATTATACATTCAATACTTTTTGAAGAACATTGAGAAGATTAAAACACAAACATTTAGTAGAGAATATGTATTAGATTTTATTGGTAATGATAAATTAGAGGATGAAATGCAGGAATTAATTTTCAAAGAGAATGAGAAGTTAAGTGATTTCAAAGGAGAGAAATTCAAATTAGTATTTCAAAAAATTAATATTAAATATTATCCTGAATTGATTTATAATATAAATGGTTTGAATGATAGTTGGTCTTGCACTTTTAAAGAAATTAAGAAACATAGTAAATTTAATTTTGACATTGTCGCAAGAATGTTGTTATATTTATTATTATCACAGTTAGAGAGTGCTTTTGATGATATTACCATTGATGATATTCAAGGAGAGGGCATTTCAGTTAGTAAAAATGAAGCAAATTATATTTGGAGTAAATTTATAATTGATACATTAGATGAATTTGCGAGAGTTGAAGATTTATATGATATAAGTGAGAAGGATTTAGAAAAGATTGATAATACAAAACGCGAAGAGATGAGATTAAAAGCGATTAGATTACAAGAGAGTATGAAAGGAATGCCTGTTGAGTATTATAATCTTAGAAAAGGTGGTTCTGGTTTTGTTGATGAAATTAATGAATTCGATGATATTGAGAATGACAAACAATCTATGGAACGCACTATTAATGATAAGAAAGAGAGTATTATGAGTGAAGGTGCAGCGGCTATTCAAAAGAATGAAGGTAGAGAAGCAACATCACAAGAGTTAGAAGATTTCTATCAAGCATATTCTACCGATGCTGATATTGAAAAAGATGCTATTGAAGATGAATTCAATTTAGTTCAACCACACGAAGGTTTAGATGTAGTTGAAACAGGTTACGGTTACGGTGATCCACCACAAGGTATTGAGAATGCTGGCGATGGTATGGATGATAATTATTTTGAAGATAATGATGTTGGATTTACTCCATTAGTTGATTAATAGATTTTTTATTATAATTTTTTGTTTTTTTTATAAGTTTTTGCTTGAAAAAAAATCACCCAGCATCATCGTAATTAGGAGAGGACAATCTCATCTTGCGTCGAATGTTGACGACATTCGGGACAGTGGTATTCTCCATAATGGTATTCTCCATAATGGAAAAGATGAGTATGACCTTTTCTCGAACAACCGTAGCAAATGGGATGTCCGCAGACAGGAGTGAAAACTTCATTTGGGTCTTCTGGCAATTTCTCAAGACAAATCGAACATTCGTCGTTAAACCCTTTCTGATGGGTTAACACAATGTACTCAAGCCGTTCGTAGTTGATCCCTTCCACATACCGATGCCGAGTGACGCCTAACCACCAATCGCTGCTCCGACACGAAGGGTTCACCTTTATGGTTTTGAACACGTAAACCCTCAAAAACTGCGTGAAGGTCAGATTCGATGGCATCAGTTTCCTGTCCCACTTTTCCAACCCCAACAGTTTCAACGCATTCGTCAGAAAAACATCGTGTGTTCGCTTCATTCTGCGACACCATCGCAGCCTGAAACCTATCTTTCGCAGATGTCCGATTGTAAAACGCCCTGATTTGGACGTTTCGCGTTTCACGGGTACAGCACCCGTCCGTGACTTCTTCAGTATCTCCTTCCGGACAAACCTGTCGTAAAACGACCTAATGGTACATTTTCTCCATGATTTACCCTTCGCCCACGTTTTGAGCCCTGCTACACGCAAGACAACTTGACGAATTATCTTGCGTTCACTGGTGGTGCAGTAAAAATTCCCACGTATCGCGGAGGGCAAAGCTTCACAGACAAGGACAGCCAGGCTTTTTAACTTTTCCTTTGTACCAATGGGGTTAGCAGTAGGTGCAGGAGCAGGAGAAGGAGCATTAGCTGCATCAGCTGCAACAGCAACGGCAACAGCAGCAACAGCAGCAGCAGCAACAGCAGCAGCACCACCACCAGCAGGAGGCACAGCAACAGCAGCACCACCACCAACAGGATTCTCAGCAGTCACTGTAGCAACCACTACAGCAGCAACAATCATAAACAGAGTATTGGACTTCATCTTTGTTGTCAGCGGTATGTCTGTTGTGAAATGTTTATTAAAATATATCAATTATTATTTTTAATATTTTTTTGCATCATTTTTTTTTTTTATAAAAAAATTTGGAAAAAAAAAAAATGATGCAAAAAAAAACTAGGGATTAATTCCTAGGATATGATTGTCCAAGGACAGATGGTCCTAACAAAGATTTCCCGGAATTGTTGCAGGGGGTAGTTCCTTTGTTGAACAATAGGGAGTCCAAACCTCATCAGCTAGTTCTTTCAGGTGCTCGTTGAGCGTCAAGTGGGGTAAGTGTGTTCAATCACGCTACCTAATCAACAACATGATTATGCGTTGAACTGGTTGATTTTGAATAATTACTACCCGGGGTGTTGTGCTTGTCATTTTAAGGTGGGAGACCTTAATTGTGTATTCCACCTTCTATTTGTGTCAAAAACGGTGCCTTCTTTTAATAGGGTAGAGAGATGTTCAAACGATGGTTTGTGGGGGTTGTGGTCCGGCGTAACTAACCGAGATATCCTATTCTTTCAAAGATTAGGATTGTCAGTCTTTGGACTTTATAAAAATATCTAATTGTATAATATATATACAAAAATGAGTAATAAAACTCCATATATGAAATGTAAGCAAAAAATCATTGATAATTATATGAAAAAGTTTGAAAGAAGAGAATTGAAAGGAGCAAATAATAAAATTATAAAAAATAGAATGCAAGCAGTTGCCGTAGCGTTGTCAATAAGTGATAAAATATGTGAAAGTAAAATATCAACGAAAGATATTGCGTACAAAGAAGAACGTGTGAATAAAATGTTATATGGAAAAGATGGAAAATTATTAAATACAAAGTTACAATTAAGTAACGTTAAGAATGCTATTTTCCTTATGAACTATTATAAGAAAAAGAAGAAAACAAAGAAATTACGCGAATTACGTGAGGCTTTAATAACAAGAACGTTACTTGCTTGTTTTGAAAATAATGTAACAAAGAACGTTCAAAAGGAAATAAAGAAATGTTTGGATTGATAAATAAAAATAAATAAAAATAAATAAAAATAAATAAAAATAATTAAATAATAATTAAATAATAAAAAAATGATTTTTTTTTTATTACAATCTTAAATTATTATTTTCAATATGAATAATTTATATTGGGAATTTATTGAATTACTATTTATGATTTTTGCAATGATTTATACATTTTACTTACATTACAATTTTAATGATACACTATGTTTTTTTATCTCTTATTTAATTTTTATTAAGGTTACATTACGTATCATTATTTTATGTGATATAAAAGATTGAGAGAATTATGATTTATATTTAACATATATTTTGTAATAAAAACATTATAATTACATTATACGTTATAAGATGTGCTATTGTTACAATAATATATTGTTTGATCCATCGTGATAAACTTTTGAAATTATACGCTTTTGTTATTGTTATATAAGATGACACTAAAATACTTGATATTATACTTATTATAAAAATAGACATTCTCAATGATAATTTAGTAATTTCCGCTGTAAGTTGTGCTAAACAAGTCATTATACCAAAATATAAAGGTGCTACGAGAGTGTATTTTTCATAAGAATAATTTATATTTTTCATTTTACCAACATTATAAAAAAAAAGTGCGAAAATAGGTAATGACGAACCTACAATGAAACCTTTCAAATAGTTTGTTGTCATATATTTATAATAATTTTTTATTTTATTTATTTTTTTTCATTTATCTTACTTTTTATTTTTATTCAAATCTTTTCATCTTGTCTTAAAATATCTTTTAATAATATTTTATCATTATTTTTATTCGCTTCCTGTTTATCTTTTCCTGAAAATGCAAATTTTAGATTTTCTATTGGATGTGAATAGAATATGGTTGTATATAAAGGATTATTTCGCATTGCTGATTTGAAATTTGCGTAACGATTAGCACAACCGATAGTGTAATCAGTTTGATTTTTTACAGCGTGCCACCACCAAGGAGGATTAAAAAGTAAATCTCCTTCATTTAATTCAAACTCATATCTTGGAATTCTATTTGTTAAATCATTTTTATGGAATATATCTACTTTACTAACGGCGAATAAACCTGTTCTACTGAGTGTTGGGAGGAGAATATTGGAGTATTTTGGATGAATTAAATACCATTTCTTAATACCTTTTATATTGAAGAAGAAGTTTCCAATATATGATGCATGTAATGTAGTTCCTGTACTTTTTCCACCGAGGAACATATGATTAACTTCATTACTATTTTTGAGGTCAATACCTATTCTTTCTTTTATATTTTCTAAATCCATATCATCAATAAGTTCTGGGTAGAAACCAAAAATACGACTTACGTTATTAACATAAACTGGTTTTTCTAATTTAATATCTTTTATAATCTTTGACAATTTTGTATATTTATAATCTTTGATATACTTTGAACCATCTTTCACATCATTTATATCTGCTTTTTCTATTAAAGGTAATTCTAAATCACCATATTTATTACTAAAATAATCTAAATTCCATTTTTGAACAGCATTTGAATTTTTTACAAAACCTTTTACAATAACTGGTGTTGTTAGATTATTTGTTAATTTATAAAACTTTTCTTTTGTTAATTCATCAACCGAAATAGTAGGTGGGACTTTTGAATTACATCCTTTTCCATTATAATTTTTATTACAATTTAAAATAATTTTGTTATAAATTTTACTTATGAAATTTACTTTTTTATTACCATCTCTATCTGCCTCTTCGGTTGTTAAATTAGATCCAAAATGGGAATTAAGGAATGATATTGTTTGATATTTATAAAGATAAAGAACAAATATTATGAGTAGAACGAATATTATTATATTCAACATATAATAATATAAATATTTTTGTTTGTTAAAATTTACATTAAGTAAAAACTAAAAGTAAAAATTAAAAGTAAAAACTAAAAAAAAGATTATAAGAACAACTTAACAACGAAAAAGATAATACCAACAAGGATTGCTTTTACAATTACACCTTTGAGATTTAAATTTCCATATTCATTAGAGAAAAATGGAACGATTTTTGTTAAGGTTTTATCAACAACACCTAAATTAAATAGTATAAATAGGACAACTACTAATAATGGACCACTAAATAATTCCATTAAACCACCCGCCATTTCTTTTAGATTACTCATAAAACCACCAGTCTCTTCTGTTGGTGTTGGTGAATTATTTGGTTGAGTATTTGGTTGATTCTGCATTTGATACTGAATTGCTCTTTCCATCTCTAACATTTTATGTTGTTCGGCTATTGCTGGATCTAATTGTCTTTGTTCTTGACCTTCATTAATCTGCTTCCTCTCAGGAGTTTGGTTTTCTAATTCAATGTATTTTTGTAGAATTTGCTCTGATGCTGACATTCCACTGCCTTCATTTGGCGTATCATCACCCATACTCATAAGATTTTCAATTGGAGTACTTTGGTTTTCCATAATTATATATATTTGATAAAATATGTTTTTAAGATATTTTATACGCAATTTATAAGAGTTTTGAAACTTAAATTTCAATGGCATCCTTAGTGCATTGAGTTCCCATAGTTGTATATTTATAACATTTATCATTGAAAAGATAAGTTTTTTTTTGAACTATTTCAGGAGATGGTGCTTTGAATACAATACAATCTCTACCTTTACAAGCCTTTCTAAAAATACATGCTAAACCTAATCCCCACAAAATAGAAACAGCAATTTTTCCAGCAGGTGTTTTAAGAAAATTCATAATATACTATATGCTTATATTTTAATTTCTAAAAAAATTAAATTTATCCACTCTTAAAAAAGTTGTTTTTGATTTTTGTAAATAATCCTTCTTTTTTATCATTATCTTCAATATGTTGAATTTTAGTTAATTCAATCTTACTTGAATCTTTTGGACATTGGACTTCTTCTGCTTTATATTTGTAACAAGTATCTGTTACATCTCTATAAACATTCTTATCAACATTATCTGGAGTTGGATACTTAATAACTACGTTTGGAGGTGGTGTTGAAATATATGTTAAGAATATACCAAAGCATAATGACAAAACAAACCATAATGGGCTAATATAATCCAATAATTTCATTATATACAATATAAAATATTTTAATTATAATAATGAATATTATTATTACAATACTTCTAAACCTTATTCATTTTTTATCCTATTCAATAGTTCCTAACTATTTTTCCTAAATGTGCGTCATCTATTTTGATTACTTTTATAGTTTGTTCTGGATTTTCATTCATATCACCTCCTTTCTGTGTAGATGGTACATTAATTGTTACTTCGACTTCTTTATTATCATCTACTTCTGGCATTTTTATAATAAAATTATTATTAATTTTTTCATATAATTTTCTTTTTTCAGTTAATTCTTTTTTAGTTCTATTCACTTCACCTTGTAATTGAATATATTCTCTCGATGTATTAATCCATATAAGAGCATTTTTTATATTAAAAAAATCTAATTTCATTTTATCAACGAGTGTTTTTAAAAATTCATCTTTTGGAATTTCTCTATTATTATCTTTATAAATTTTTAGTAATTCGATAATGTGATTGTTATTAATTTTTTTGTGTTCTAATTTTCTATAAATTTGATTTCTTTTAAAGAATAATTCACTTAATTTAAAAAGTCCTTCTGTATTGCTCTTAATTAAACTATTAATAGTTTTCATTTGTTCGTCTAAAACTATTTTAATGAAATTAGTCTCTTTATTTATTTCACTTAATTCCTGTTTTAATTCATTAAATTTACTTTTGTTTTGAACTTCATTCTTCAAGTCAGATATTATATTACTGATTGTATTGTAAATCTCATTTTTCTTTTTTTCTTTTTCCAAATAATATTTGTTGATATTTACAATTACTGGTGGTATTATAATAGTTTTATTTTTATCATTCTTTTTATTAATCATAATATACATATCATCCTTAGTAACTCTTATAAAATCATCCGAACTTCTTTCTTTTCTAAAAAAAACTTCAATAGCATCCTCATACTTTTTATATAAATCTTCATCTCTTATTTTATCTTGTTTGAAAAAAATATTTTCTCTTTCTACTTCTTCCATTTCATCTCCTTCTTCCTCACTATCACTTGTCATCTCTGTCATCTCTGTCATTTCACTATCATCGTCTGATTCATCATCACTACTTACAATCTCTATTTTATTAGGGCGCTCTTGTAAATTATTCATTTCATTTCTCGAATTGGTTGTTTTAACAGTTGTATTATTTCCATTATTCATTTGATTATTCATTTGATTATTCATTTGATTATTCATTTGATTATTCATTTGATTATTGTTTTGATTATTCATTTGATTATTCATTTGATTATTCATTTGATTATTGTTTTGATTATTCATTTGATTATTGTTTTGATTATTCATTTGATTATTGTTTTGATTATTCATTTGATTATTGTTTCCATTATTCATTTGATTATTCATTTGATTATTGTTTTGATTATTGTTTTGATTATTCATTTGATTATTGTTTTGATTATTGTTTTGATTATTGTTTTGATTATTGTTTTGATTATTGTTTTGATTATTGTTTTGATTATTCATTTGATTATTATTTTGATTATTGTTTTGATTATTGTTTTGATTATTTGGGTTTTCTGTATTATTCATTGAATTATTGTTATTAAGTTTATTGTTGTTTTCACCGCCCATTTGTTTATATCGTTTAATTAAATTCATACCATTTCTATTAACATTTAAAAGATCTTCGCTTATTTTTATAGTTTTAATATCACTATTATGCATATGTTATAAAATATATTTTTATTTAGAATGAAATTCATTTTGTGAAATAGTAAAAAGTTTTATCTATTATAATAATAGGATATGTTAATTTATTATAAATATAATAATGAATTATTTAGTTTGAAAATTCACAAATATACTTCATTATTTAGTTTGAAAGAGAGTTTAATGAGTAAGATTAATAATAAAAATGTTGTAATATTATTTGAAAATAAGATTTTGAATTATTTAGATGATAATGTTTGTTTAGATAAAATAGGTATTAAGAATGGTTCTCAAATAAGAATTAATGAAAAAGTGCGTGGAGGGAATACATTTACAACATTATTAATTATTTTAATTGTAATTCTTTTATTTGCTATTATTCCATTTTTTCTAATGAGTGGATTTCTTCCATTTATTATTCATATTGTTGGTTTATTTGTTATAAAAATTATTAATTGTTTTGTTGGATTTGTACTTTCTAAATTAGTTAGATTAAATGAATATAAAGCCCCTGTAACTTTTATTATTAAAAGTGCTTTATTATTTTTAAAACTATTTTTTGTTTTCATTGTTGTAAATAATCTTTTTACATTATCATATTTTTTCTGGTGTCAAATTTTAAAAAGTAGTGATGGTTTATTTACTGTTTCAGATAGTTACTGTGAAAATGTTGGAACTATTGAAACTATAACAACTGTAACATCATATTTCTATATTATTATCTATGCTTTACTTCGCTCTCCTAATGTATTTCCAGCGAGTATTAAATCATTCCGTGACCTTGCTAAGAAAAATAATTTAGGTATAATTACAATGCCCCTTGATTTATTAAATACATTTACAAAAGATATGGTATATGAAAATAAGTTTGATTTTATTAATTTTATACCTTTTATTGGACCTATTATTTTTGGTGTCCTTGAAGGATACTTTCAAGCATTGGATGGAGGTATGGAAGTTTTAACTTCTTATTTAAATTATATTATTGATTTAGGTTGTTCTAAAAGTATTGATATTGGAAATGTAACATCACAAAATAAAAAGATGGGACAAAAATTTTTAAATGCTGTTTCTAAGGCTTCAAAACAAAAAGGTAGTGAAAATAATCAAATTACTACAATTGATGTTGTAAATAGTATTAATAATATGACACCATCAAAAAATAATAAATTCCTTGAAATACTTAATGAAGGTGCTAATAGTGATGATTTCAAATGTAATTTAATGGATGTTGATGGTGGATGTTGTTCTAAGGCAATATTCCAAAGTTTATATCCACAATTTAAACAAATGTTGAGTAGTAGTGCTTCCGTTCAAAAAATGAATGAACTTGGTATTAAAAGAATTGTTGAGTTATTTTTATATTCATTAAATGTGGAACAAGTTGATAAAGATATGAATAATTTCTATAACGCTTTTGGACCATATAAATTACTTGATAATAATATTAAAGCGGTAGGAGCAACCGTTTGTAGATATACAATATGTAATATTTTCTATCTTTCTGATTTATTAAATAATTTATTACTTGAAATGGGAACTCCATTAGATATAACTGATACAATTAAATGTGGTATGATTGCTGGTAATGTAACTTTAATTGTTTATATAATATGTTTAATTATTATTGTTTTTGTTTTATTCTTCTAAATAATCGTAAATTTCCATTTAAAATTAAATAATCAATATTATAAATGATATTAATATTATTTATAATATTCTCTCTTTTTGGATTATTATTTTTATTTTTTATTTATAAATTTGGTATAAAATTTCTCAAAAATAAACTTTATTATTTTCCATATAAAGAACATATTTTTGAAAAACCTTCAAATGATATTAAAGATATATACATACCATTTCAAAGTAGAAACTTTTTAGGAAAAATGATTAAAGGAAATTTACATGGGTGGTTATATAGACCAGAAGAGTGTAAGAATAAAAGTTTAATATTTTTTTGTCATGGAAATGCTGGAAATATTAGTTATAGGATTGATATAATTAATAAACTTTTGAAGTTAAAACAACCATTTTTTATGTTTGATTATAAAGGATTTGGTAATAGTGATGGTGAAACTATTATTAATTCAACATATGAAGATGCGGAAATTTGTTATAAATATTTGAAAGATGAATTAAAAGTTGATTGTGATATTGTTCCTGTTGGTGAATCGATTGGTGCGTACCCTGCTTCTAAATTGGCTTTAAATATGGGATTAAAGAGATTAGTTTTAATAGGTGGTATTAATTCTATTTCTATGGTTGTAAATGAAAAGTTTCCAATTAAATTATTAGGTTTAATTATAAAAGGTGATTTAGATGTTGGTGATGTATTAAAAGATTTTGATGGAAAATTAATGATAATCCATTCGAAAACGGATGAAGTGGTTTCGTTTAATAATGCTTTAAAGAATAAAGAGGTTTGTGGAAAAGATAATGTTGAAATAGTTGAAGCAAATGGTTCTCATAATAATATGGTTTATGATTTTAATGTTATAGAAAAATTTTTGGATTGATTTACTTTTTACAAACTAAAAATAAAGATTTAATAAAATAAAAAAATAAAATATCTGTTATAATTAGTTATGAGTAGTGATTCTTCATTATTTAGTTATAATAAATATTCTTTGTTAAAGGGAATTGTTTTTGGTATTATTGTTTTCTTTCTATTTTTTGCATCAAGTTATGGGTCTTTCAAAATTTTCACTTTAAATAAAATTATAGAGAAAAGTGATAAATATGTTGAAATGATGACAGATGAAAAAAAAAGTGAGAAAGATTTAATAAATGAATTTATGGAGTACATACCCGCCTCTCTTTTATTAGATGATGATAAACTAAAAGAAAATTTGAGGAATGGCAAAATTAAATTTTGGACCTTTTTAGACAAAAGTAAAAAATCAAAAGAATATAGATTGAAACCAAGTTTAAGATATGTTTTAGATATTATGAAACATCTTAATTTCGCTTCTTTATCTAATTTATTTATCAAAACACCAGAATATTCCAATGTATTTAAACAATTAAGTGAAGAATTAAAATTAAAATTACCTGTTAAGATTTATATAGTATTATTATCAGTAGGTACTATCTTTACTCTCCTTCGATTAACTGTTAATTATACATTTACAACAATTATTGCTAAAACGATAGATTCTAATAATAAAGTATCACCATTCGGTCAATCTAATTATAAACCAGACGTAAGTTATTTCGACGAATTTGTTAATATGATAATGTTATTTATATTGAATGTATTTATTGGTATATCTCCAATTATTTTCATTTGGTTATTCAATTTTATTCCAGGATTGTATATGAATATTCCTAAGAGTTATAAAAATGTATGGGGTATAGTTCTATTAGTTTCTACATTAGCGTTAATGGTTGGTGTTTTATTCTATTTTTATGGAAATTTATTCAGTTCAGGTTTAAATGTAACTACTGATCCTGGAACATTATCTTCAAATGAGAGTAAATGTAAAGGGTTTTTACAAAGTTTCTTTAATTCACAAGATTATAATTACGTTAATAATATTTTTAGTTTCAAAAACACTTTAACAGGTAGTTTAGGTATTTGGGTATTTGTTTTTATTATGTTCTTTATATTTGAAACGGCAACGGTATTTAAGAAAAAAAAATATTTAGGATGGAAGAGTAGAGTTGGAAAATTAGTTATTATAACATTAGTTTTAATAGCGTATTCATTCTTTATTGCTTATAGAAATTATGAGGACAATATTTCAGGAGAGGATGATGGAACATCTAATGACGTATTTAATGATGATAATATATTAACAAAAAATATGTATAAAGATAGTGTGAATAATATTTTCCAAGCATTAGTTAAATACAATTATCCTTGTATGCCATTTACATCATAAAAAAATTGATTTTTTAATTATTTAATAGGATTTTACTCATATTTTAGTATGAATAAAATTGAAACAAAAACTTATTTTACATTTAATGATGTGAAACATTTACCAAATAATTTGGAGTTTATCTCAGATAATGATGTATTCGTTCATTGTAAGATTACATTGGATGATATTGCTAAAAAAATGATTTTGGGGTCACGCGAAAACGTTGAGTATATTATCTCTGTTTGTGATAAAGATCTTAACCATTATCAAATTTTTAATTTGAAAAAAACCAATCTTTTGGAAGACGTAATTAAGATTGATGCCGAACGTATTGGTGAAAAACTAGTCTTCAACTTATATAGTTATGAATATCGTTCAAAAATAGATTGTTTAGCGACTAAAATTAATGATATTCAAACGAAAAAAGCGGTCATCTAAAAAAAAAAATGAATTTATTTTTCTTAGGTGTATTTTTATAAGAATTTAATATGAATAATAATATTATTAATAATATGATTGAACCAAATAACAATGATGTTGGTAAGAATTTAAACATTTTTGGAAATCAGGAGGAGATTAACGTTCTGTGTATTATTCACAAAGCAGATATTAATCGAATTCGTGGATGGTCAAATGTTTGTGTTTTGAGAAATGTATTTAATGGATCTGACAATTATGATACGTATCATTATATTTATCTTCCTGAGATTATCAGTGTCAACCGTGTCACATTCAGTGAAAAAGATAATGGTAATCCCGTTCCATATTACGGAATGAAATGTGAAGAAGGAGAAGGATTTTCAAGAGCATACGCACTTGAAAAAGTAAATTTTGATGATATGTTGTCAAGTAATAACATTTTTGATTATTACATTCTACGATTTAATACTAATTATTTCAGGGGCAGAATTTTTCTTGATAGTTAGATCTATTTTTTATTATAAATTTTTACATTACATTATATTTTTACATTACATTATATTTTTTTATTTTGTTCTTTTTACTTACATTTTTCCTATCTTCACATATTTTTTTACAATCTTTTGAAGCATTTTCTCTTTTATTTTTAACCAATCCGTATGCTGTTCCCCCAAATGTAACAGAACCTAAAATAGAACCTGTTAATGCGGTTATTCCTGTAATTGTTGCAGATATACTCCAACCTGCTAATCCACCCAATGGACCACCTAATAATAATCCTATAACCCCACCTATTATAGTAGATTTTAGTAAATATCCACTTTTTTGATCTTTATTCGCTACGGCTAATTCTACATTAGTATCTTGGAGTATTTCTTCTGTATCATCCGTTATTTCTATTGTTCTTAATAGTTCATTACCACTATCTTCTAAAAGGAAATTTATATCCATCATAGTTTCGTTCAAAATCCGCGTTTTTTGAACCAATCTTTTAATATCTTCCTTATTATCTTTATTTATCATTTCATCTGTTATAACTATTATCTGTTTTTCATCTAATAAATCCATATATATATTTTATTATATTTTTATATTTTTTTAGAAAAAAATAAATAAAAGAAAAGGGCTTAAAGTGTATTTCAAATAATAATTAAATAGTATGTGTGGAATTTTCTTCTATAAAGGTCAGCGATTTTCAAATGAGACTTTATTTCAATTTCTTTTAGAAAATAAGCATCGAGGACCAGATAATAGTAAATATGTGGGGGTTGATGATATGTTTTTTGGGTTTAATAGGCTTCGTATTAATGGATTAAATGAGTTAGGGGATCAGCCATTTGATTTGAAGGGTTGTAGGCTTATTTGTAATGGTGAAATTTACAATTTTCGTGATTTAATTAAGAAATATGGTTTTGAAGGGGATTATCATTCGGGGAGTGATTGTGAAATTATTATTCATTTGTATAAAAAGTTGGGTATGGAAAGTATGTTAAAGGAGTTAGATGGTGTTTTTGCTTTTGTGTTGTATGATGGGGAGAGTGATGAATTATATGTTGCACGTGATCCGCTTGGAATTCGTTCATTATATTGGTGTGAAGGATTGGAAGGTGGTGAGTTAGGATTAGCGAGTGAGATGAAGAGTTTGGTGGAGATTGGGAGATGTTCTCAATTTCCATCAGGGCATTATTGGCAGAAGGGTGTTGGATTGGTTACATATTATAGTTTCGATTATGTGATTGATGAAGAGATTGGAGAGGAAGAGGTGTTGAGTAGAATGCGTGAGTTGTTTGAGAGTGGTGTTGAGAAGAGATTGATGTCTGATCGTAAGGTTGCTTGTTTATTGTCAGGTGGATTGGATAGTACATTGGTGACGAGTATTGTATGTAGGAAGATTGGTGCGGAAAATTTGAATACATATTCGATTGGTTTGAAGGGTTCTGTTGATTTGAAGTATGCGCGGATGGCTGCGGATTATTTTGGAACAAATCATACAAATATTGAGTTGAGTGAGGAGGAATTTTTAGGTGCTATTGATAAGACAATTAAGCAGATTGAGAGTTGGGATACGACATCGGTGAGGGCGTCAGTGGGTAATTATTTGGTTAGTTTGTATATTAAGGAGAATAGTGATGATTGTGTGATTTTTTGTGGGGATGTTTCAGATGAGATGTTTGCGTCATATCGGGGATTTATGTCAGCCCCGGATGATGAGGCTTTAATTAGATCAAATGTTGAGATGTTGAAGAATATTCGTTATTATGATGTTTTGCGTAGTGATAAGAGCATAAGTGGAGCGAGTTTGGAGGCGCGAGTTCCATTTGGTGATTTAAAGTTTTTGAATTTCGTGATGTCATTACCGGCGAAGTATAAGAGGTTTAATCACGAACATATGGAGAAATATTATTTACGAAAGGCGTTTGATGGGTATTTACCGGATGAATTATTGTGGCGTAGAAAGGAGGCATTTAGTGATGGAGTTAGTTCATTGAAGAGGAGTTGGTTTGAGATTATTAGGGAGTATGTGGATAGTAAGATGAGTGATGAGGAGTATGAGGAAAGTGTTAAAGAGTATGAATATAATCAACCATATGATAAGGAGTCTTTATTTTATAGGAGAATTTTTGATAAGTATTATGGGGGTAATGAGAGTACAATTCCATATTATTGGCGTCATCCATTTTCAATGATAAAAGATCCATCTGCTCGGTTATTGGATACATATTAGAATAATTTATTTGTGTTTTTCAGATAGTTTCTTTTTTAGAATATATTGTAAAAAATATTTACAATATATATAGTATAATGAATGTAGATATTGTGAATTATGCAAAAATATTCAAATGTTCTAATTTGAATGCGAGATGTCCTGATATTTGTTATAATAATAAGAAATGTAAGAAAACAAAATGTAAATGTAAGTGTTTGAATATTCAAAAGAGGAGGAATATGATGAGATGTAAGGCACAAAAAAATTTAACGGTTTTATCAAATGATAGGAATACACAGAGGATAAGGAATGGAAAACAACCAAATTATTTCTGTACTTATAAAAAACCAGATTACGGTGCTGATAAGGCTAAACAAGATTATTACAATGCTGTTTATAGAAAGGTTTATAATAGTATTGCAACAAATTATTTACCAAAAAGAGATAATAGAAAAAGAGTTAATAAAAAAATGTTGGAAGCATATGCAAGACAATATACAATAATGTGGTTGAGGAAATTTGCTTCATCACAAGGACCAACAGCGGATGGATGGCCTGCTACTTCATTAAACGGTGATAATAGAAATCATTTCTCTGAGGTTCAAGATGGATATGCTTCAAATTGTTGTTATAAATTAAGAAACGCACAAGGTAAATTAACAAGACAAGCACAAGTTGTTAGTGGAGCACTTAGAAATCCAAGACAATTTTGTAGAATTACAAGTGGTTCATGTAGTAGTGTTAATTGTAAGGCGCTTAAAAAAATTTATAATTTGAAAAGACGGGGGAAATTGAATTAAATCTCCTAACAAAGACTTTCAACATATCTCACTAAATTATTTTTTCTAACAATTTCCATAAGTTCATCTTTCTTTGCCGATTTTTTATATTTAATTTTTTTATTATCAAGACCTTTCTTAATAATAGCAACCGTTGTCTTTTTCTTTTTCGTATTTGACACATCTTCTTTTGGTTTCGTCTCTACCTTTTTAGGGTTTTGAACTTGTTTCTTTTTAGATTTACTCTTTTCAGAAGTATCTTCTCTATCCAAATAAACAATCCTTTCAATAACCGTCGGTTCGTTTTCAACCATTTTCTTTGATTTACCTTTCCTTATCATCTTCTTAAATGCCAACGCGACGGGATTTGTATTAGCCTTTTCAATATCTTTCAAATCCCTATCTAATCTATCGTTAATAGATTGTTTAGCATCACGTTTCTCTAATTCTTTATTGATTTTCTCAATATAATAATATAACGTTTCACGCTTCCGTAGAAGTTCTACACGATTTAAGTTTTCAAATGATGAAGTCATAGTTGAAAATAGAGTTTTGAGGATTTTAATAATAAAAAAATCAATTTTTTATTATCAATACATAAAAATTTACAAAAAACTTAATAAAAATCCAATCCCTTACAATAACTCTCAACTTCCATTTTTAATTCCAATATAGTATCATCCTCTTCAATACCTTTAACCCAATCCTTCAATTTTTTTCCAAATTTCTTCTGTCTTTGGACGCAAATATCAGCACATCGTCTCAACCAATATGCCAATTTAGTCCATCCTATATCATCCATCCCACGTGTTGTCATACAAGGTGTTCCTATACGAATTCCTGTTGGAGAGAGTGCCGATTTATCACCTGGAACGCAATTTTTATTAAGAGATATATTAGCCAATTCACAAACTTTCTCCATTTTACTTCCAGTTATTCCAAAATTCTTCAACTTAATTAACAACAAATGATTATCTGTTCCATCCGTTGATAATTCAAACCCCAAACTCTTCAATTCATTTGTCAAATATTTCGCATTCGACTTCACTTTCCTTATATACTCCTTGAATTCATCACTTTGAACCACTTTCAACTGTACCGCTAATGCCCCAATTTGATGATTATGTGGTCCTCCTTGAAGTCCCGGGAAAACTGCTTCATTTATCGCCCTGTCTTTCTTCCCCTCTTTCCTCACAAAAATCATTCCACTTCTCGGTCCTCGTAAAGTTTTATGTGTTGTTGATGTTACTATATCACAATATTCAAATGGATTACTCATCTCACCTGTTACAACCAAACCACTTATATGCGCTATATCCGCCATCAAATACGCCCCAACCTTATTAGCGATCTCCCTGAAACGACCATAATCGAAATCACGTGGATAAGCACTCGCCCCACAAATAAGAATATTAGGCTTGAATTCAAGTGCGTTCTTCTCTAACTCATCATAATCAATCCACCCCTCATCATTCACTTTATAAGGTTTTGATTGAAAATATATACTCGTTGCACTAATCTTCTTCTTCTCCGTTTCAAACCCGTGTGATAAATGCCCCCCAGATGGTAAATCTAAACCCATAATCTTATCGCCTGGCTTCAATAAACCAGTATATACAGCGAAATTTGCGGGAGATCCAGAATAAGGTTGAACGTTGACAGCCCATACTTCACTATCTAACCCGAATGCCTCTAACGCACGCTTTTCACATAATAATTCAATTTTATCAATAACCTCATTACCTCCATAATACCTTCTACCTGGACGTCCTTCTGAGTACTTATTCGTTAAAACAGATCCTAAACATTGCATAACAGCCAAACTTGTGAAATTCTCTGACGCAATTAATTCCATATTAGCCCTTTGCCTTTCCCATTCATCATCAATGAGATCTCTCATTTCTTTATCAACATTTACTAAATCTTGATTGAATAAATTTTGTATTTTATTTGACATTGTAAGTAATAATAAAAATTTCTTTTTATATTATTATAAAAAAATAGATTATTAAGTATTAAATTATTTTCTATTTCTTATTTTTCTTTTTCCTCCTTTTTTCAATAAACCCCTCGCAATATTTTCTGGTGTTAATGAACTTGATTGTAATGGGTTTGGTAATGTTTCACTTGTTTGTACTGGTTGTGTATTATTACTCGACTGTTGTGTAAAATAATGTTTATGTGATACACCAGTAAATATCATCAAAGATATTATTAGAAAGTAATTAATTGGAATCATAATTTTATTAGTTAATGCTACATCTGAATCACCGAAACCAAAACTTAAATATAAAGATGTAAAAATTACAAAAGGAATTATCATAATTATAATATAAAAAATCCAATTGTAATTATCACTTTCATATAAATGAAATCTATTAACAAATCTATTAGCAAATCCTTTATTATCCAACATAGTAAAACCTAAAATAATTAATAATAATAATGTATAAATACAATTAATAACTAAAATTGTAATAGCCCATGCCTTATTCTCTTCATATACTTGTTCCTCTATTTCTTCTCTATCTGTTGTATCACCTGTTTCATAATTATCTGCTGAACTTGTTCCATCATCATCATCATCATCATCATCATCATCATCATCATCATCACCATCACCATCATCACCATCACCATTATCATAAAGAGTTTGATCAGGTAGAGTATTCGCTTGGGTTTGTGGTATAGACGTACCTGATCTTTTTGCTAATGCAGTATTCGCTTTGGTTTGTGGTATAGGCGTACCAGACCCTCTTGCTAATGCAGTATTCGCTTTGGTTTGTGGTATAGGCGTACCAGACCCTTTTGATAATGCTGTTAAATCTCTTTGTTCGAAAATAACAAATGAATTATCTGTTGTAACTGGATTTTGTAAATTGGATATAGTTGAATATAATGTATTATATGCTGTTGTCCCTGTCTCTATACTTCCATTTGACGTCACTTGTGAAACAGATGAAATGAAATTAGTTTTGAAAAGATTTGGAATATATAACGGATTTTTAAATACATACCAATTCACATTTGTATTATTTGGATGAGTGTAGTTATAAAACCATTTATTTGCAGGCAATAAATCATTTATATCCCAATCCGCAATTGTTGATACTGTTCTTTCACTATCTTTATCTGGTAAATCATTTGCTAATGACTCGAATAATTTATAAGCATTCAAACAATTATTTGCCGTTGCCAACGACATTGTACTTGTTTGTGTTAATAATATTGATAGAACTTTATATGTTGTAGAACCTTCATATGTATTCTTAAAAACTATATAAATTTCACCATCAAATATAGTTGCTTTTTCATCAACATATAATCTATGTAATGAAGGACAAGTAATTATTATATCTTCCAAAGTATATAATTTGTCTGATGGTGTATTCGCCGCGGAACATATATCAATAGATGTGTAACAAGGAAACATAGTAGATTTAGAACTTAATCCTTCATCTGTTTGAACAAATAATCTTCCATTTTGATTTGATACTGTGAATTTATCTTGGGTTTGAAAATTATAATTGATATTACATAATTCAACACAAGGAAGTATATTACCATCACCTCCAACTAATATAGGCGGAGCACTCGATTTAAAAATTGCTTGAGTTACTTCCATAGTGGTTTGACTTGTTTCATTATCACTCATATATATTTTATAACTATATTATATTTATAAAATAAAATCGTTATGATTACAAAAAAAAAAGATTATTATCTATACTTCTTATCTTGACAATTTAGGTTCTACAAAATTCTTTACCAATTGTGCCGAGTATTTATTCTTTACATCTTTTACATTATATATCCTATCATTTGTTCCATATTGTTTATAATTTTGATAAAATACTGGAAAATCATTATAATTATATCCTAATAACTTCTTTCTATTCTTTGGCACATCTAAAACAAATGTATTACCACTACTATTATATAACTTATTAAAATATTCTTCGGAACACATCTCCGGTTGAACTTCCGTTGGTGGTGGCACTACCCCTTTCTTATATACCAACTGCCCACCTTTCAAAATTTTATTTAAATTCTTTAAATGATTATAAGGTAATCCCTCTTTGTCATCTTTAAAACATTTTAACCAATTTGTATAATCCTGAATTGTGAAATTATCATTATAATTTAACATAAAAACCCTCTTATCAATTGGTGACATATCACTTGGATAAGCATAATTAGTTGGACCATAATTACAAACAACTGTTGAACCCGCTTTACATTTATCGTGATCTAAACAACATATACTATTTCTATCTTCGAATACTGTTGGATCTAATGGCTTAAAACCTTTGTCTGAATTATCAAAACCTTCACATAAATCATTATTTTTTATTTCATAATATTTTCTTTTAGGTTTCCCCATAAAACTCTCTATCACACCCTCTTCTTCCCCTACATCTTCTTTCTTCTTTTGAGATGTTGATGTGTCTATATTTATTTGAATTTTATTTAAACGTTGATTTAAAACTCCAACCATTATTTTACTCGCTAAATAAGATACAAATAAAAATATTATCACTATAACTAAAATCCATACTACTTTTGATATAAAACTCATACTAATATTTAATACATTTTTTTTACAAAAATATTTATAATTACAAATTCATAAACATTTTTTTTACAAAAATATTTATAATTACAAATTCATAAACATTTTTTTTACAAAAATATTTATAATTACAAATTCATAAACATTTTTTATATTCATTTCTCACAGACTGATTTTTCTGGATAGTACGTTTCCAAAAAATTAGTTAATAATTCTATCTGTTTATTCGTCGGTTTGAAATTATTCGCATCATTTATACATATTAATTTAGGTCTTCTTTTTATTATCTCATTAAAATTATTCCTATTATAATTTATATTATTATTCAATTTAAAATAATGGTTTGATATATATCCTTTATTTAATTTAACATAACCTTTATATAAACCATAATATAATGATAAACCTACAGGAGGAACATTCAGTTTATTTCTAAACTTTGTATTACTTGTCTTTTCATATTCATCTTTATATTCTTTTATCAAATTCTTCATAACAGTCCTATTACAAATTGTCGCTTGATGTAATAAAAATTCCCTTCTTTCCTTCTTGTAATCCCTATTAAGTATTCTATTCGCATTCACCCAAGATGAAATGTAATTATTCGTAAAATTAATCTTCTCAGGTACTATTTTACCATTTGTTCTTAAATATATCTGTTTCCTATTCAAAAAATCACGGGTCTTAACATAATTCCCTAACATAGTATCGTCATTTAAATAAAGGTAATTATCTGACAAATTTGGTATATTACATAAATGATATTCAATTGTATGTGAATTAAATGTTGGTAAAAATCTTTCTGGAATAATTTGCTTATGATCTATTATAAATACTTTATTATTATCATCTTTGAACCAACTTGGGTTTTGATTATCTGTTACAATATAAATACTCCTTACCCAAGGAGCATATTTCAAAATAGATCGTACTGAATATTTTAATGTATCATAATCATTAAATTGAGTATTTGCATTTGATAAATAAATATTTTTCATTTTGTTCTTTTCCCCATTTATATGATTTTCCCTTTTACTTTTATGAACTGGATCATTACCATTAACCCAAGTATAAACAACATCAATAGGTTCATTAGGTTCATCAATAGAATATCTTATATAAATGAGAACTACTAAAATAATGAAAAGTGCTGATATTATTACTATTTTCATATATTATATATATCAAAATAGATAATTATAATAAATAATACAATTCTCAAAGTGATTTATTCATCTCCTAATTTTTCTAAAACTACTTTCCTATTGAAAACTGAAAATCTGTCTGTTTTTATAATCTCTGTCATATTCTGTTCTTTGTTTAGATTTACATTCAAAAGAAATGATACAATATTATAAAAATGTGGAAACCACATGGGATAATCATCTCGCTTTACATTCTCATTTTCCTTTTCTTTATTATTTTCCATTATTGGTTTTATAATAATTACTTTTTATGTTCTTAAATATAATAATAAAAAATGATAATAAAAAAAAAACAATTGATTTCTCTTTTCTTAGTTTATTATTTTCAAATTAATAAGTAATAATGCCATCCAAGGTAAAGATTAAAGATATTCTTAAACAATTAAATATTAAAAAATTGAAACCTAAACAGAAAGAGATTATTAACCTTTTCTTAAAAAAAGATAAGCGTGATACAATTGCAATCCTTCCAACAGGTTATGGTAAAAGTCTTTGTTATGTAGTCCCTCATTTAATAAAACAGAAAAATGTAATTGTTATTTCTCCTCTAATCTCTTTAATGGAAGACCAAGCGAAGAATTTAAGTGAGAAAGGGATTAATACACTTATTTTTAATAGTAATAATCATCCATTTTCATCTTATAATGGAGGACAACCTAAGTTCAGTAATGTTCTAAGAGGTGTTGATAGTTATATAATGTATTTCTCACCGGAATCGTTTCTAACGAATAGTTTTAACATTAAGTGTATGATTGAGTATGATAGAGTATCAATGATCGCTATTGATGAATGTCATTGTGTAAGTATTTGGTCTGAGTTTCGAACTGATTATACAAAGTTACATCAAATTAAAGAATGGGTAAAACAATATAATAGAAATATTTATTTGCTCGGTTTGACAGCAACAGCGACTGAGGATATGATTGATGATATTAGTGAGAAACTTAATTTCAAAGATACATTAATTGTAAGAGAGAGTTTATATAGGGATAATTTGAAGATTAATATAAATTTAAAATCGAGTATGACTAATGATGTGTTTATGATGAAGAATTACATAGATAAATTAAAGACTGGATCAAAGTGTATTGTCTATTGTAAAACACGTAAGGATACAGAGGCAATTTCAGAGAAATTAAAAAAGTATAAAATTGAATGTTCCCATTACCACGCTGGTTTATCAAGCGAAGAGAGAACAAAAATACAAACAGATTTCCGTGATAATAAATTAAAGGCAATTTGTGCTACAATTGCCTTTGGAATGGGGATTGATGATAAAAATATTCATTTGATTATTCATTATGGAATTTCAAAGAATATTGAATCTTATTATCAAGAGATTGGTCGTGGAGGTCGTAATGGTGGAGAAGTAGATTGTTATGTTTTCTGGAATGGTCGTGATTTCTCTACTAATCATTACTTCATAAGTAAATTAGAAGAAGCGGAAAATAGGATTTATGAAAGTAGGAAATTGAAACAGTTACGGAAATTTATTGATACGGGAGATTGTCGTATGAAATATATTTGTAATTATTTTGGTGACAAAAGTGTTGATAAATGTTGTAAATGTGATAATTGTAATCCTAAACACGATATTCTGGATTTATGTGGTGTGAAAAGAGGTGGTTCAGTTCTATGTAAGTATATGGTTATAGATACAGTTCAAAAGATTAAAAATGGAATTGGTATTTCAACTTTATCAATGATTTTACAAGGAAGTCAAAATAAGAAATTAGATCCCTATATGAAATCACTTGATACATACGGTAAATACGGACATTTGAAAATAAGTAAAATAAAAGATAATGTCAAAGAAATCCAAAAAGATGGATTAATTAGAGAACATAATGTGCAATACGGTTGGGGAACTTATTTCAAAGTGAGTGACAAAGGAAAGAAATGGTATTATAATGAAGGAAAAAATGTAAAAAAAGCAATGAAGAAAATCGGGAAATTTATTGATTTGGTGAAATTCAAATTGAGCCTCCGTAAATTTGGATTTGGCAATATATCTAAAAATATTAAACCTAAACATAATTATAAACAATCACTTTTAGATTGGCGAAAGAAAAAGGCTTTGGAAACGAATTTACCACAATACTGCATTCTCAAAAATAATGTGATTGATAATATTATTCTCAAAATGCCCAAGAATATTCACGAATTAGGAGATGTCAAAGGAATTGGGAAAAAAATCATCGAAAAATACGGAAAAGAAATTATGAATATTATTTCATAAAAATTACAAATTTCCATTTTTTACTTCAAAAAATGATTTTTTGAATTATGGGTCGTCGTGACAAAATCGTATTTTTCCCAAAAAATCATTTTTCAAAAATTTTATTTTTTTTTAATTTTTTTTTATTTTTTTCAAAAAGTTTTCAACAATTTTTTTTTTTGTTTTCACAATTTTTTTTAAAAAAATCCTTAAAAATGAAACAGGCAACGTATAATAGTTTTATGACAGTAAAAAATGCAAAAAATACCGATACGTTAATTTCATTTTCGACCCATAACGTATAATAGTTTTATGACAGTTTTAAAAAGGGTAAATCCAATAACGTCAATTTTCATTCTCAACCGGATACGTATGATAGTTTTATGACAGTGTTTTATGAGAAAAACACCTATACGTTAAATTCATTTTTGACAGGAGACGTATGATAGTTTTATGACAGTTTTAAAAAAGGTAAATCCAATAACGTCAATTTTCATTTTCGACCCATAACGTATGATAGTTTTATGACAGTGTTTTATGAGAAAAACACCTATACGTTAAATTCATTTTTGACAGGAGACGTATAATAGTTTTATG
>Ga0115564_10000794_pt1 | contig 30910 bp, 31 predicted proteins | sample COGITO_mtgs_1105_7_FD_88680 | JGI IMG/M metagenome (GOLD analysis project Ga0115564, IMG submission 88680) | Pelagic marine microbial communities from North Sea - COGITO_mtgs_110523 | ecosystem: Environmental > Aquatic > Marine > Epipelagic | place: Germany:Helgoland, sampling site Kabeltonne...
GAAATACCTTAAATGCAGCAAGGCAAACAATGCACATATATACACCCAGTGTGAGTTGATGCTTGATCATTGTTGTTAAACTTGCAAGATAAATCTGCGATTCAGAGAGGTCTGGAAATTGATTGAGCATGATGCAGAATTGAATATTCTCCAAAAGATCTACACTTGCCAACATCATAGGAATGACAACAAGCCATTTCAGAATATTACTTTCCACCAATCTAATAATTATTCCTATAAAAAAACAGGAGTAACTTATAGGAAATAAAAGGTCCAAGCTAACACTAGCCAAAGCATACAATCTTCGTCCATCTGCCCCATAGATCTCGAATCTTGCTTGAACTTCATTCATTGAATAGGACGGCATCAGATCTAATATTCCTGCCCCAAGAGTTCTTTCTAATGCACCAAAAAAAACGAGACACAGCAGCATTCCAGCAAGGGATATCAACAAATTCCTTCCTTTGCTTAAGGCATCGAACCAGTCACTCATCTTGAGGCTTTGCTTGCTCTTGAGATTTTTTATTTTTGTAGTAACCCCTGAAGGCAATATAGGTTTGTATCAGATTAGCAATCACAAAAGCAGGCAAATCAACCAAAAGAAAAACCAGAGCACCAGAAAATCTACTAATGCCGGTAAGGATGTATCCATTTAACCTTGTTTCATGTTTTACAGAGCTTACAAGCACCAAGCTCAGAATACTAAGCACCAAGATAAACCACTGACCATATTCTAGAAAGTTTTCGACCATCTAAATATAAACCCCTGGACGAGGACACCTGTCACGCGTTAGGCTTGCAAGCCTAAAAATGGATATTAAGACTTTATTCCCAGTTAAGGGCTCCACCGGTTTGATATTCAATCACACGAGTTTCAAAGAAATTCTTTTCTTTTCTTAGATCCATGATTTCTGACATCCACGGAAAAGGATTGGTTGCACCTTTAAATTCTTCCTCGAGACCAATTTGAGTCAATCGTCTATTTGCAATGAATTGAAGGTACTCTTCCATCATAGAGGCATTCATTCCTAAGACGCCTCGAGGCATCGTTGCTCTTGCATACATGATTTCTAACTCAGTTCCCTCTAAGATCATTTGGGCTGCTTCATGCTTCATCTCATCATCCCATAGATGGGGGTTTTCAATTTTAATTTGATTAATGACATCAATTCCAAAGTTTACATGCATGGATTCATCTCTGAGGATGTACTGGAATTGTTCTGCTGTTCCTGTCATCTTGTTGCGCCTGCCCATGGATAGAATTTGAGTAAAACCACAGTAAAAAAAGATACCTTCAAGCACGCAATAGAAAGCTATAAGGTTTCTGAGGAGCTGCTTATCAGTTTCTGGTGTCCCGGTTTGGAAGGTTGGATCTGATATTTGCTGGGTGTACTTTAGACCCCAGGCAGCTTTTTTAGCTACGCTAGGAATTTCCCTATACATATTAAAAATTTCGCCTTCATCCATTCCTAGAGACTCGATGCAGTACTGATAGGCATGTGTATGAATAGCCTCTTCAAGACTTTGCCTAAGAATGTACTGTCTGCACTCGGGATTTGTGATTAACCTATATAGGGCCAGCACTAAATTGTTCGCAACCAATGAATCAGCTGTTGAGAAGAAACCAAGATTTCTTTTGACTATGGTTCTCTCGTCCTCAGTTAAACCATCTTCAGATTTCCATAAAGAGATGTCCGCGGTCATATTTACTTCTTGTGGCATCCAATGATTGGCGCTGCCATCAAGATATTTTTGCCATGCCCAATCATATTTAAAAGGGACCAATTGATTTAAGTCCGCATTGCAGTTAATCATAGCTTTATCATCAACTTGCACTCGGCCTCCCTGCATCTCATCAAGCTCTTTGATCCCTGCTGACTCATCAAAATTTTCAATAGCCTTTCTAGCAAGCTCAGCCCTAGAGCCCGCCTCAACCGCAGCAGAAGTATCAGCTAATTCAATCACTGCTTCTTCCACTAATGGTTGCGCTGGAGTGACTTCAGTCGGTGCAGCACTCTGAACCGGTGGAGCTGCTTGTGTCTCTTCTTTATTGTACTCATCCCAATTTAACATTCTATTTCTCCGTTATTTTTTTACTGACAGGCTTCGCAATCAGGGTCATCAAGAGAGCATGCCTCTGGCACAGGCGCAGGGGCCCCAAGCTCGTGAGGTACTTCTGGCACGCTTTCTGCTTGAGAGCTTACAGCGTTCAAGGTTCCTTGATTAATAGTTGATTTTTCAGTTGTTGTTGCTGCGATAGATCTGAGGTAATAGGTTGTTTTTAAACCCGAGTACCATGCCATTCTATAGGTTAAATCTAATTTTTTACCATTCGCATTACCTATGTATAGGTTCAGTGACTGAGCTTGATCAATCCATTTTTGCCTTCTGCTTGCAGCCTCTACAATGTATTGAGGCTCGACCTCAAACGCTGTTGAGAAGAGCTTCTTGATATCGTCTGGAATCCTTGATATCTGAGTTAAACTGCCTTCAAAGTATTTCAAATCATTAATCATTACATCATCCCATAGGTTCAGAGCCTTAAGCTTTCTTACCAGGTACGGGTTAACAATTGTGAACTCGCCAGATAAATTAGATTTTACATAGAGGTTTTGGTAGGTTGGCTCAATTGATTGCGTCACACCTGTGATATTGGAGATAGTCGCGGTTGGGGCTATAGCCATTACATTTGAATTTCTCATGCCATCCTGCTTAACTTTTACTCTCAATGAATCCCAGTCAAGTGTTTCAGATCTATCTACCTTGAGAAACTCGCTGCCTCGATTTTTTTCCAATATATCAAGTGAATCTTTTGGAAAAATTCCTTGGCTCCACAAGGAGCCTTCATAGGATGGATAGGTGCCTCGCTCTTTTGCCAGCTCGCTAGAAGCATGAATTGCATGATAGCTAATTACTTCCATACTGCGATCTGCAAACTCTATTGCTGCATCTGAGCAATATGGCACATCTTGCATGTATAAAGCATCCTGAAACCCCATCAGACCCATGCCAACTGGGCGATGTTTTAGATTAGAGTTCTTAGCTGTATCAACAGAGTAATAGTTAATATCAATCACATTATCTAGCATTCTAAGGGCAGTAGTTACAGTGCGCTTAACCTTCTCTTGATCCAAAACGCCATCTTTCATGTGCTGAGGTAAATTAACTGAACCAAGGTTACATACTGCTATCTCATCTTGACTAGTATTCAAAGTGATCTCTGTGCATAAATTCGACGAATGTATTACTCCAATATGCTGTTGCGGTGATCGCAGGTTACAAGCATCTTTGAAGGTAATCCATGGATGGCCAGTTTCAAATAGCATGGTGAGCATCTTTCTCCATAGATCTTTTGCTGGCAGCGTTTTATGCTGGTCCATTTTTCCCTCTGCAGCCAATGCTTCATATTCTTCATAGCGCTTTTCAAATGCAAGGCCAGTTAGGTCATGAAGATCAGGCGCTTCCCCAGGAGAAAAGAGGGTCCAATTAGCCCCAAGCTCCACTCTTTTCAGGAATAAATCTGGAACCCAGTTTGCTGTGTTCATGTCATGGGTTCTTCTTCGATCATCACCAGTGTTTTTTCTTAGGTCTAAGAACTCTTCAATATCTAGGTGCCAAGTTTCTAGGTACGCGCACATGGCCCCTTTTCTTTTTCCACCCTGGTTCACAGCCACTGCAGTATCATTGGCTACTTTTAAGAAAGGTACCACGCCCTGACTTTTACCATTTGTTCCTTTGATGTACGAGCCGAGAGCTCTGACTGGAGACCAGTCATTGCCTAGTCCGCCAGCCCATTTAGATAAAAGCGCATTATCTTTCATGGCGCCAAATATTCCATCCAAGTCATCTGGGATGGTGGTGAGATAACAAGAGGATAGCTGAGGCCTTAGAGTGCCTGAGTTAAAGAGCGTAGGTGTTGAGCTCATGTAATCGAAGCTTGATAGCAGTCGATAGAATTCAATTGCTCTATCTTCACGATTCTCTTCTTCTGCTGCCAGACCCATGGCAACGCGCATAAAGAAAATTTGTGGTAATTCAAAGCGAGTATCCTTGTAGTGAATAAAGTATCTGTCATACAGTGTTTGCAGGCCAAGATAAGTGAACTGGAAATCTCTATTATGATCAATGGCAGCGCCTAGTTTCTCTAGATCAAATGTTTTTAGATTTGGATCAAGCATTTCAAGCTCGATACCCTTATCAATATATGCTTTAAAGGCAGCAGGGTAATGCTCTTTCATCTCTGGATGAGAGCTCTCTTCTGCAACCCCAAGAAATTCTAAAGCCTCACTTCTGAGTTCATCAAGCAGTATTCTTGCTGTCACAAAGCTGTAGTTAGGCTCTTGCTCTACCTTTGTTCTAGCCGACATCACTAAGGATGATTTCATGTCACTAATTGACACACCATCGTATAAATTCTTAACAGATTCTTCTAGAATTAAGTCCGCGCTAACATCTTCAAGACCTTCACATGCATGGTTAACCAGAGCAGCTAACTTGTTAATATCTAGCGGTACCTTGGATCCATCTTTCTTGGTAACAGATATTGCAGGTGCTTTAATGTTTGTTTGTGCAGGCTTGCCTTTGGTTCTTTGACTTGCTCTTTCGTCCCTATACAGAATGTATTTCCTTGCCACAATGTACTCTTCGCTTCGCATCAGCTGAAGCTCTACTTGATCTTGAATTTCTTCAATGTGCAAAGTTCCGCCTGAAGGCATTCTTCTGCTGAAAATGTCCTCTACTTCCTTTGTAATATCTTCAACTTTTCTATGAATTCTTTCGCTGGCTGCTGCATTGCCAGATTCATTAGCCAAGAAGGCTTTGGTAACTGCAATCTTAATTTTATCTTCTTCAAATGATACTACCTTGCCGTTTCTCTTGATCACGCGCAATTTTCCTGGCGCTGTGATGTTCAAATCCTCTGAGGAGGTTGTTGTTGCTGTTTGCTGCCCCGAACCCTCTTGAGTACCATACTCCTGTAATGCCATGCTCTACCTCTACTCTAATTAATTTGTTTCTTTCTTTGGTTTTATTGCAATAATGTACCAATGGGTGGGGCCAAATCTTCTTGTTTTTGAATCTTTAAAACCAAAGACAATATTCGTACATTGTGGATAAATAATCAAGTAAAAAACACAATATATTGTGAATTCTTTTAAAATATTCACTAGATGCTGTATAAATGGTGTTTATGGCTTGTGAGCAAGAGGTGCATAAATTGTGGATAAGCCAACATTACAGGGAGGAAATATGTCTTATTTATTAGCAATAGATCAAGGTACTACAAGTACTCGATGTGTTGTGTACGATCATGAGTTAAATGTTATTAGTTCGACTCAGCAAGAGTACCCATTAATCTATCCAGACGATGGCTGGGTAGAAGTAAACCCAAGGGTGCTTCTTCACTCTGTGTACAAGTCACTAGATTCAATACTTAGCCAATCACTTGATATTGTTTGCGCTGGCATTACCAATCAAAGAGAAACAACTTTGGTGTGGGACGCGAAATCTGGAGAAACCATTTTTAATGGAATCGTGTGGCAGGATAGGAGAACCGCTGACTACTGCAACTCATTTAAAGATCAAGGCTTAGAGCCTGTTATCCAAGAAAAAACTGGTCTCTTGCTAGACCCGTATTTTTCTGCAAGCAAGATTGCTTGGATTTTAGATAATGTTGATGGTGCTAGGGCTAACGCACAAGCTGGGAATTTACGGTTTGGTACGGTGGATACCTTTTTGCTCTGGCATCTTTCGGATGGCAAAAATCATAAAACTGATGTGACAAATGCATCTAGAACTAGTCTGTTTAATATCCATACATTGCAGTGGGATAATGAGCTGCTTGAGATTTTTAATATTCCCTTGTCTATGCTGCCTGAAGTCTGTAACTCTGATGCAATCTTTGGTTCTTTATATCGTGATGGCCAGACCATACCAATTACCGGGATGATTGGAGATCAGCAGAGTGCACTGGTAGGCCAAAGTTGCTTTGATGGTGGTGATATGAAGGCTACCTTCGGGACAGGGTGCTTTTTGATGGTTAATTCTGGGTCTAAGCCTCAGATTTCTAGCTCTAGATTGCTCAGCACCATAGGGTATCAGCTAAATGGAGACTTACATTACGCGCTGGAAGGCAGTATTTTTTCTGCTGGAACAATTATCCAGTGGCTAAGAGATAGGATGGAGTTTTTTGAAGACTCCAAGTCCAGCATTGAGCTACTATCAAGCTCAGGCCAGTCGAATGGAGCGCTATTTGTGCCTGCGTTCACCGGTATTGGTGCCCCCCATTGGAATGCCGAGGTTAGAGCTGCATTTTATGGAATTACAAGGGATACATCCAAGCAAGACATGGTTACTGCAGCATTTAAAGCGCTTATCTATCAAGTTATTGATATTAAAGAGGCGTTAAAAGATGATGGCATTACCATTCAAAGCCTTGCTGTAGATGGCGGCATGGCTAACAATCAAAAGTTTTGTCAACTCCTCGCTGATTACCTAGAATTAAACCTTAACGTACCTGCCAGCACTGAGTCGACTGCTTTGGGTGCCGCTATCACAGCTGGATTTGGTCACGGCATCTTCTCATCCCAAGCAGAGGTTCAGCAATCACCCGAGCTCATAACAATATACTCCCCAAGAGAGGACTTTAAAGATGTTGAGGATCTTGCTAAATGGAGAGAGTTTATGCAGCTGTTAATGGGAGCTTATAACTAAGTTAGAAAATTCGATCACTAAATCTTAAATAATTAAATTAAATTTTTTTTAACTATGTTGGTTTGAATCTTTCTGTACTAAACTAAATTTTTTTATTCACACTCAATTTAATAAGCTCACTTCATTATGCCTACCTATAAAACTTTTAATAATATTGCTTCAGAAGGAATAACTACATTGGCTGACCGTAAATTTTTAGAGGTTACAGACAATCCTGAGGGCTTGATTTTAAGAAGCCATAAATTAGTGAAAGAGGAGTTTGGTAATGCGCTGTCATGTATAGCTAGGGCAGGTGCCGGGGTCAATAATATACCTATTGCTGATGCAACAAACGCTGGAATTGTTGTGGTTAACACGCCTGGAGCTAATGCCAATGCTGTAAAGGAGCTTGTGATTTGCGGGATGTTGCTTTCTTCGCGAGGCATTGTTGAGGGCATTAACTTTTCTCAAACACTTAGTTCTGATGATGCCGACACCGTCAATAAAATGCTTGAAGCTCAGAAAAAAACCTTTGCTGGTAATGAGTTAGCAGGAAAAACACTAGGCATTGTTGGATTAGGTGCTATAGGGTCAATGCTAGCGCAGGCTTCTCAAGCACTTGGCATGAAGTTAATTGGGTTCGATCCTCACATATCCATTGATGCAGCCTGGAGATTACCGCGAGAGGTAAAAAAAGCTGAGACCTTAGAAGATCTGCTTAAGAACTCAGATTATATTTCACTGCACGTACCACTGATTGAGGCAACCAAGCATCTGATCAATGCTGAGAATTTAAAATATTTTAAGCCGGACGCTCGACTAATCAATCTTTCAAGAGGAGGCATCGTCAACAGCAATGATGTAATTGATGCCTTGGAAAGTGGGCGTTTAGCTAAATTTGTTACAGATTTTCCAACCCCAGAATTGATTGCAAGATCTTCGGGCTGCAATGATGTGATTTTACTTCCTCACCTAGGAGCAAGCACAAAAGAAGCTGAGGTTAACTGTGCAGTTATGGCGGCTAGCCAGCTAGCAAACTTTTTGGAAGATGGAACAATTATCAATTCAGTCAATTTTCCAAATATCTTTCAGGAGCGATCTACTCCCTATCGACTAGTCATTATTAATAAAAACGAACCCGGGATGATTAGCAAGGTCACTGATTGTATAGCGGCTCTTAATCTTAATATTGCTGATATGACAAACAAAAGTCGAGATGGCATCGCAATTAATCTTATAGACCTTGAATTAGAGGCTAGTGAGGAATTGATCAAGCAGCTCAAAGCCATTGACCATGTCCTAAGTGTAAGGACTCTTAACCTAGCCTCTTAAAGAGCTTATAAGTAGTTCTCTACGAAGCTCTTGTCGAATGGAATAATCTCCCGCTCTTTACCATTTTGCACTTTGTTTGCCCACTCCGGATCTGCAAGCAAGGCTCGTCCCACTGCTATTAAATCAAATTCATTCTGACCTAGCTTGTCATGTAGCTTGCCCAGGTCTGTGGTTTGGGTTTGATGATCACCGGCATAGAGCTTAATAAAATCCTTATCAACCCCAACGCTGCCTACACTGATCGATGGAAGGCCGGTGGCTTTTTTAGCTATACCAGCTAGATTTAATCCATCTTCGGTAAATTCACCCTCCCAAAATCTTCGATTGCTGCAATGCAAGAAATCTGCCCCAGCATTTTTGAGCAAATTAAAGAATACATCTAGCTCTTTCTTATCCTCAGTAATTTTTGCTTCATAATCTTGTTGCTTCCACTGTGAAACTCTAATACCAACCTGAAATCCTGAGGATGTAATTTGTTGAGAGGCCTGAAGAATCTCTCTGGCAAATCTGGCTCTATTTTCTAGAGAGCCCCCATATTCATCCGATCTAGTGTTGATGGCATCCCAAAAAAATTGATCAATAAGGTAGCCATGCGCACCATGAATCTCCACTCCATCAAAACCTAGCTCTTCACATATTTTTGCATCACGGGCATAGGTTTGAACCAATTCCTGAATATCATCGAGCGTCATCTCATAGGCAACCTTTTTTCCAGGTTTCACACAACCTGATGGAGTGAAGCCTGGAACTTCAGGAAGAGGAGGCATCCCAAGTTTTCTAATTCCGCCAACATGCCAGAGCTGACAGAAGATTGAGGAGCCATTTGCATGAACCTCAGAAACAACCTTTTCCCACATTTTTTTTGCTGCATCAGACTCTAAGTTTGGGCAATCAGGGTAACCACTTGCAGCAGGATGACTGACCTCAACGCCCTCTGTCATTATTAGCCCAACACCCCCGGAGGCTCTTTTGGAATAGTAAGTAGGAGCATATTCATTTGGCACGCCACCTGGAGAGAAATTTCTGGTCATTGGAGCCATTACAATTCTATTTTTTAGGCGTAAACCGTTTAAGGTATATTCCGAAAAAAGGGCATCTTTTAAATGATTCATAAGTATTTGTAATGGTATTTAAATAGGATGACTATTCTAATTTATTTTTTTTTAAAAAAATACTTGCCCACAGCAAAAAATAGTGGTATTGAGCAGCCAATAAAATTTATAACATCACGGGAGCTTATGTTGGTTATTTTGTATAAATATCTGATTTACGGCACTTTAATTACTTTTTGGTTACTTTTTGATCAATTTGAATGAATCCCTTTTAAATAGGACTAAACTAACGGAATACTAAGTTATCCCAAACTTTATCCACAGAATCTGTGGATAAAATTTAGGCACTTTTTTCAACCAATATTTATGCAAGATTTTCAACTTCCTGCCTCTTGGCTTAAGGCTTTAGGTCCAAGCTTTGATAAGATTTTTCTAGAGAAATTAGGGAAGAAATTATCCAAGCTCGAGCAGGAAAATATTAATTTTTTTCCCCCTATAAATAAAGTTTTTCGCGCCCTGCAACTGACAAATTATAGTAAAGTAAAAGTGTTAATTTTAGGTCAAGATCCTTATTATCAGTCCGGCCAGGCGAATGGATTAGCCTTCTCAGTTGACACTGGCTCCAGCGTACCTCCCTCATTACAAAATATTTATAAAGAGCTGCATTCAGATTTAGGATTAAGTATTCCGACGCATGGAGATTTAACCCCTTGGTCCAATCAAGGAGTGCTACTTTTAAATTCTGTGCTAACGGTAGAAGAGGGGTACCCTAATTCTCACAAGAGTTTCGGTTGGAGTGAAATCACAGATGCAATTATTTCTACGCTAAGCAATAAGGGCGGAATAGTTTTTGTTTTGTGGGGAAATTTTGCACAAGCAAAAACTTCATTAATAGATAATCAAGTCAATCATGTAATATGTTCACCTCATCCTTCTCCGCTATCATCTTACAGGGGTTTTTTTGGCTCCAAACCCTTTTCAAGGATCAATTCTATCTTAGCAAAAAAAAATTTAGCGCCTATAAATTGGGAGATTAAGTAAATATTATTTTAAAACTGATCGTTCAATCCCATACATGAGGAGAAGAATAGCTCGTGAGCCTCTAAGGTTGCACCAATTACTTGAAAGATACTGGGAGCCTTTCTTTCTGGATGGATAATTAATTGCGTTTGTTTTTTTTGCTTGCCCAAATACTCCATTCTGGCAATTATTTCTTGACCTCTAAAACACCCCTTTGAAAAACTAACACGATGAGCAGTCTGGTTAAGATCATGAGGCCTGAACATCCCCTGGTCATTTGATCTAATTGTGTGATCTCCCAGAACTTTTCTGCCAATATCCCAGTGAGGTAATTGATCTATATCTGAGACTTCATTTTGACTACTATCTAATAAAACTAGAGAGAGTATAGCAGCTGCTGATTCTATGATTGCATGCTCACCGGTCACTCTTTCTTCTTCAGGGCGGCGAATCCAGCCCACGATATCAGTGTGAAATGGCTCAACTGAAACCTTGAAGAATGGAGCAAATTTAGTAATTTCTTTAATGAATATATCCTGTGAATTATTCTCAATTATTACTAGCACCAAGTCATTGTGAATAACAATGTCAAAATTGCATAAAATATAACCTTTCTCGTTACAAAGGGCGGAGGGCTGGCCATGCCCAGTAGATAATAGTTTGCAATCTGAGGTGACTTGACCTTGTAACAATTGCATCACAGCATCAAAATCACCTTTAAGGTGCAGCGCACATAGAACGTGAAGATGGTGTGATCCAAATGTAAGATATTGAATATTTTTCAATTGCTAAATCCAAAGAGTTTTATTAAAGGTAATATATTAACCTACGAACATGAATACCCAAATTAACAAAACTAAATGGAAGTGCCGCAGAGGCCTGAGAGAGCTTGATTTGTTGTTCAGGAAGTTCAGCGGAGATCATCTTGAGACGCTAAGTAAAGCAGATTTTGATATGTTCAATAGTATTTTAGATCTTGAAGACCAACCTTTGTACGATTTTATTTTTAAAGGTACTTCTATTGGGAGCCAGGCCCAAGAAGATTTTATTTTGCTGCATATTAAGAAATTTATACAACAGTGAAACTATTGCAACATTTTCCTGTCCAATAATTAAAGGAACCTGATGAGTACAAGACATGGAGAGCAAATGATGGTGGAGCAAATTAAAGCTGGAAATACCAAAGCTTTTGAAGCCATGGTCATTCAATACCAGCCCAAACTTCTCTCTTCAATGATTGCCTATACAAAGTCTTACGAACAAGCCGAAGAGATTTGCCAACAAACATTTATCAGGGTGTGGCAAAAGATAGAGTCTTTCCGAGGCGACAGCGCCTTGTTTACTTGGATTTACAGAATTGGAATCAATTTAGCAAAAAATAATTTTGCAAGCAGCTACTCCAAGAATTCATCAAACACAACTTCTCTGGATATTTCAGAGCACGATATTTCAAATCATATTTCTCCAGAAACTGACCTAATAGATAAAGAGTCTGAATCTACCATTTTTAATTTTATTGCAAGTCTGGAGATGGAATTAAAAACTGCCTTTTCTCTTAGAGAGCTTGAAGGTCGATCTTACGAAGAGATAGCCTCAATCATGAAGTGTCCAATTGGAACGGTGCGCTCTAGAATTTTTCGGGCACGACAACTTATTTTAGAATTTATGAATCAGGAGAATATTATCTAATGACAAAGGAAATGGAAAAAATATCAGCTTGGTATGATGGTGAGGTTACCCAGCAAGAATTTGACAGCGGTCTTGATGAGCTTAATGCTTCTGCTGAAACTAAAAAAACATTACATCAATTTGCCCTGCTTTCTGAAGTAATGCAGCGACAGCAGAAATCTAGTTCGAAGGTCCAGATGATCAAAGATTACTTTCCTGGAAATAACCCTTGGCTCTCAAATATTATTACTGCAGCAGCTACCGTTCTTGTAACAATCACTATCCTGTATCAGTTTGATACAAACCGCTTTGGAGTTGATGATGAAAATCAAATGCAGTTAGCGACAGCTCTTGAGAGCCCGGAAGCAAGGAGCCAGCTTCTGAGCGCGGACCAAAATGTCATGGATCATCTGATACACATCATGGCATCAAACCAGCCTCATGGGTCTCAAAACATATCTCAAGACTGGATACCAGTTGGCTTTAAGCAGTCTCAACAAAACCCTGCTCAATTTTCTAATGGACGAAATAATTTATTTTTCCATATTGAAAATAATAAACTTAACCTCACAAAGGTTAAGTACTTTCAAGCAAGCAATAGTTGGATTTATTTAATTCCTCTGGGAGATGGTAGACTTCTAACCGCTTATGGGGATGTCCCGCCTGCTTTGGCTAGCAAGATGATTCAAGCAATTAAGTAGAATATATACATTAGGAAAATATGGAAAATATAATGAAATTTAAAACCCTTACTCTCACTACTTTATTGGTGGCCGGATTGTTTGCCAGCATTACAGCATTGGCTGCATTACCAAGCAATATTTCTACCTTAGTGGAGTCAGCTGCTCCTGCTGTGGTGAACATAACTTCTAGAAAAGAAGTAAAGATGCGACAAAACCCCAGAGGATTTGATGAGTTTGAACGATTTTTTGGGATTCCCAGAGGCTATCCACAACCTCAAGAGCCTCAGACTCGAGAGGCCGTTGCTTACGGATCTGGTTTTATTTTTAAAGAAGGCTACCTGCTCACAAATTTTCATGTCATAGATGAGGCGGAAGAAATCACAGTGTCTTTAAATGATAGGCGAGAATTTTCGGCTGAAGTGGTCGGCATTGATCCTTTGTCTGACTTAGCAGTTTTGAAAATTACCGGAAAAAATCTACCAAAAGTCTCAATCGGCAGTAGCGAAGATTTAAAGGTAGGTGATTGGGTGGTTGCGATTGGGTCACCTTTTTCATTTGATTTTTCGGTCACAGCTGGAATTGTTAGTGCGAAGGGCAGAAGTATTCAAAATCAAAACATTGGAAACTATGTGCCTTTTATTCAAACAGATGTTGCAATCAATCCAGGTAATTCTGGCGGTCCGCTGTTTGACCTAGATGGAAATGTGGTTGGCATAAATTCTCAAATTTATTCACGCAGTGGCGGCTACCAAGGTCTTGCTTTTGCAATTCCGATTGATGTGGCTATGGAAGTCGCAGATCAAATAATAGACAAAGGCAGCGTTGCTAGAGGGTACCTAGGAGTTAGGGTGGGTGAAGTAGATAATGATCTGGCAGAAGCTTTGAGTATGGATAAACCCTACGGCGCACTAATAACGGATGTTGAAAAAGGTGAGTCTGGCTCAGAGGCAGGTCTTCTTCCAGGTGATGTGATTTTAGAATTCAATGGCCGAGAAATTAAATTTGGATCAGATTTACCTCATGTTGTTGGCAGAATTCAACCAAAATCTAAAGCAAATGCTAAGGTTATTCGGGATGGAGAAGAGATTACTCTAAAATTTGTTCTTGGAGAATTGCCTGCAGATCAAAGAACCTTTATTCCTGCTAAGGCGGAAGTTTCATCGGACCCTCTTGGTCTAAAAATTGAGGATTTATCCGAAGAAAACTCTAAACCTACTGATCCGGATAAAGGTGTATTAGTTCTCAGGGTCAATAATGGCTCTCCTGCAGATGGCAAAATTACCAAGGGAGATATTATTACCGAAGTTATTGCCAAGGGTAAGCGCCATGAAATAACCGATGCCATAACTTTTGAAAATCTAATCTCTGAATTTGACTCAGGAGATAAGCTTGCCATAGTGGGCAGAAGAAATGGGAACCGCTTTTTTGTTGCCATCACAGTCAATTAATTCCCTCTAAAACCTCAAGAAAAGCTGATAACCGATCAGCTTTTCTTATAGAATAGTCATGCATTACGCATAACATGAAAAATATAAGAAACTTCTCGATTATTGCCCATATTGATCATGGTAAATCAACCTTGTCCGATCGGTTGATAGAGTTCTGTGGGGGGCTATCTCAGAGAGAAATGTCTGAACAGATACTGGATTCAATGGATATCGAAAGAGAGCGAGGCATCACCATCAAGGCACAAGCTGTAACGCTTGATTACCATAAAGATGGCGAGGTATACCAGCTAAATTTCATTGATACCCCTGGCCATGTAGATTTTTCATATGAAGTGTCGCGTTCGCTTTCAGCTTGTGAGGGAGCTTTGTTGGTGGTTGATGGCTCGCAAGGTGTAGAAGCCCAAACTTTGGCAAACTGTTATACAGCAGTTGATCAAAACCTAGAGGTGCTTGCAGTTATTAATAAAATTGATTTACCTCAATCTGAACCTGACAGGGTGAAGCAGGAAATAGAAGACATGATTGGCATTGATGCTTCACTCGCTCCTCTTGTAAGTGCAAAAACAGGCGAGGGGATCAAAGAGCTCTTAGATCTTTTGGTTGATAAAATACCTGCCCCCAAAGGCGATCCAGATGCAGAGTTTGAAGCGTTAATCATAGATTCTTGGTTTGATGCTTATCTTGGAGTTGTGTCACTCATCAAGGTGATTAATGGGTCAATCAAGCAAGGCCAAAAAATTAAAGTGTATACAACGCAACAATCTTATCTTGCGGATCAAATTGGTATTTTCTCACCTAAAAAACTTCCAAAAAAAGAGCTAGGTGTTGGGCAAGTTGGCTACATGGTTGCCGGGATAAAGAATATTCAGGGGGCGCCGGTTGGTGATACCATCATTGACTCTAAGAATAACTCAGCTAAGCCATTGCCTGGCTTCCAAAAAGTACTGCCCAAAGTCTTTGCGTCACTGTTTACAGTAGACTCTGATGACTACGAGAAATTTAGGGATGCACTATCAAAATTAGTGCTCAATGATTCAGCATTGATTTATGAGCCAGAGGTATCTGATGCGCTTGGCTTTGGTTTTAGGTGCGGTTTCCTCGGTACATTGCATTTAGAAGTGGTGCGTGAGAGATTGGAGCGAGAGTACGACCTCAATTTAATTTCAACAGCGCCATCCGTTCAGTATCAAGTTGTTAAAACAGATGGAGAAGTCATCGATTGCGATAGCCCCTCTCAACTCCCAACTCTGAACCATGTTTCAGAAATTCGTGAGCCCTACGTATTAGCCACTATCCTTACACCAAAGGACTATGTGGGCAATGTCATCACTCTTTGTACTCAAAAACGGGGGACTCAAAAAGACATGACATACTTTGGCAATCAAGTATCCATCGTATTTGAGATGCCCCTAGCTGAAGTGATCATTGATTTTTTTGATCGACTTAAATCCACCACCAAGGGCTATGCCTCAATTGAATACAATATTACGAATTTTCAAGCATCTAATTTGGTCAAAATTGATGTCCTGTTAAATAATGATGTAATTGATGCGCTATCCATCATCATCCACAAAGATTTTGCTATGACCAGAGGGCGAGATGTTGCTAAAAACCTACAAAAACTTATCCCCAGGCAAATGTTTGATATCCCCATTCAAGTGGCGCTGGGCTCTAAGATTATTTCACGCGAAACAGTTAAGGCGTTAAGAAAAAATGTTACAGCCAAGTGTTATGGCGGTGATATCAGTCGTAAAAAGAAATTATTAGAAAAGCAAAAAGAAGGCAAGAAAAAGATGAAGCAATTTGGAAGAGTGTCAATTCCCCAAGAGGCATTTTTAAACTATTTTAATTCAGGAGAGAAGTAGTGTTCAGTGATCCAGTGTTTATTATTGCCTTGCTCTCTGTGGGTTTCTTAATAGGATTATGGATTCACAAGGTTCTAGCAGATACTCTCACAGAGCCAATTCAGCAAACAATTTACACTGTAGGCTTTTTAGCAGCATTGCTAGGTATTTATAGAATTTTTGTCAATGCTGGTGATTTGGGCATTGTATTATTACTCGGGTCAATCATCTGTCTGATCATCCTTATCGCAGGCATGATCAAGAAAAATAACCTGCTTATTACTACAGGCAAGGGATGGTTTTTGCCTGTCTTCTTTATCTTTATTTTAAGAACCTTCATGTATGAACCATATCAAATACCATCCGGATCCATGATCCCTGGTCTTCAAGTTGGAGATTTCATCCTAGTCAATAAACATAGTTATGGCTTAAAGGTGAATAGAGTGGGTGAGCCTTTTGCTTTTGCTGCAGATCCAGAGTATGGAGACGTTGTTGTGTTTATCCCCCCACATATAAATGTTCCCTACATCAAACGCTTAATTGGAAAGCCCGGTGATACCATCCGATACATTAATAAAAAATTATATGTAAACGGTAACCCTATTGATCAAAAGCTCATTGCTGTGAATGGCCAGGAAACTTTGCTGGAGGAAGTATTTCAAAATTCTCAAAGAGTCATTAGGCTTCAGGGTGGCAGCGCATCCTACCCAGAGGAATTCTCTGTCCCAGCCAATCAATATTTTGTCATGGGTGATAATCGAGATAACTCCAGTGATTCTCGTTACTGGGGGTTTGTTCCTCGAGAGAATTTTATGGGAACAGGAGAGTTGATATGGATGACTTGGGAATGTTGGGCTTGTTTGCCAACATTTGGCAGGACAGGATTCATCAATTAACTGGTATGAGTAGCGCAATTCAGATTAGCAGCGCATACACCGAATTGCTGAGTTTTAAACAAGCCCTTGTTCATAAAAGCGTTTCAAGAACACGGAACAATGAGCGGCTTGAATTTCTTGGTGACGCAGTACTTGAAATAGTAATGTCAGAATACCTTTTTAATAAATTTCCTGATCTAGATGAGGGGGTCTTAACTCAAATGCGCGCCTCGCTGGTCAACACCCAGTCTCTTTCTGAGATTTTTTTGCAATTGGAGTGTAAAACTCAACTGCAAGTTTCAAAGGGCACAGAGAACCTTGACGAGACACACAAACATTCTATCTATGCAGGGACTCTTGAAGCTTGCGTTGGTGCTGTATTTATTGATCTTGGTTCAGAGGAAGCCAAAACCTTTGTCTTGAACATATTTAGCTACAAGCTTGCTTCGCTAGACGAAACAGATGAGTTCAAAGATGCGAAATCTTTGCTGCAAGAAGCATTGCAAGCCATGAATCAGGGTCTTCCTCAATACCAAGTTACGCCCAACGAGGAAGGCACTCATTTTTATTGTGAAGTGAGTCTTGCAGGTAAGATCTTCTCAGCATCCGCAGACATAAAAAAAGAAGCAGAGCAAAAAGCAGCTCAATTAGCTCTACAAAGCTTGGGGCAATCATGAAGAAAACTTTCTGTGGCTATATCTCTATCGTTGGAAAACCCAATGTGGGTAAATCAACTCTGATTAATACCATCCTTGATAAAAAAATCTCCATTACCTCTAGAAAATCACAAACCACCCGAAATAATATTCTAGGCGTCAAAACAGATGAGGCGCACCAGATGATTTTTCTTGATACGCCTGGCATTCATATGCAAGCGAAAAAAACATTGAACAAAGTTCTTAATCATTCAGCATTAAGCGTGATAGAGGACTCTGATCTGGTACTATTTTTAATTCAACGGGCCTCTCTTCAAGAGCAAGACAGAGAAGTGCTTCAGAAGATTATTGATACCAAGGCCAATGCTATTTGCGTCTTTAATAAAGTTGATCAGGTGCAAAATAAAAATGAGTTACTGCCGATCATCCAAGAGATAGATGCTCAGTATTCTTTTCTTGATTACGTGCCCATCTCTGCTCTTAAGAATGAAGGAATTGATGACTTATTAGGTTGTATTAAACAAGCTCTCCCAGAAAATAATCATCTCTATCCAGCCGAAGCTGAAGAGAAAGAAATGCCTGATAACTTTTTTATCAGCGAGCTTGTGAGAGAAAAAATTATCAGATCTCTTGGGGATGAATTGCCTCATGAGACTTATGTGGTTGTGGAAACGAAAGCCATGGAAGAGAAAATGCTTTCAATTGGTGTGATTATTTACGTTGCTCGAGATAGCCAGAAAAGTATAGTGATCGGCCATCAGGGATCTAACCTGAAAAGAATTGGGCAGCAAACTCGCCTCGAGTTAGAGAAGATGCTTAATAAAAAAGTGATGTTAAAAACTTTTGTGAAAGTTAATAAGAATTGGAATAATGATGCGCAGTACCTAAGTAGTCTGGGCGTGGGCAGCAACCATGACTCCTCATAGCTGGGAGCCTTGCTTCCTTCTGCACGCCAGGTCGTTTGGTGATACTTCCATCATCGCAGATATATTTTCAGAGTCTTCAGGAAAAGTATCTATTGTTGCCAAGGGAGCAAAAAATCCTCGGTCTAAGTTTTTTGGTCATTTGCTACCTTTTTCAGCTCTAAAGATAATGGTAACAGGCAAATCAGAGATGAAAACTCTGACTCAAATTGATTCTAATTATCTATCCCAGTCTGCTAAGGGCCCTCATGATTTATACACATATCTGTATGTAAACGAGCTAATGATTAGGCTGCTGCCGAAGGGTTTGGCTAATCTTGAGTTGTATCAACTGTATAGTACTTTTGTGGATCTTGCCCGCTCAGATGCCATCAATGAATCAGCCTTGCGTATCTTTGAGCTAGACCTTCTTGATGTCCTGGGTTATGGCATCAATTTTGAGACTGACATGAACGAGAATTCTGAATTTAAAGATTCTTTGGTTTACTCTTACAAGCCCGAGAGAGGATTCTACCCTTCAAGTGATGATTTTGGCTTTACAGCAGATGAAATTTATTCAATCAAGAATCGTGATCTTGTGAGTATTGATAAGTTAAAATTAAAGCAGCTCTCGCAGGCTGCTATTACAGCTTGCCTGGATGGCAGAGAATTGAGCAGCAGGGAATTTTTTAAAAAAATTAAAATATGATATTTGGCATCGGAACAGACTTGGTAGATTTAGGTCGCATACAGGCGATGAAATCTCCCCTGGCTTTCGCCCAGAAGATACTGGGACCAGACGAGCTGGCTCAATTTAAAGATCTTAAACAAGAGCAAGGGCTGTGCTATCTTGGGAAGCAATTTGCTGCAAAAGAAGCTATAGCAAAAGCCTTTGGAACAGGATTTCGAAAACCAATTTTTCCTCAAGCGATTCAGATATTAAGAGATGATTCTGGCAAACCAGAGATAGTCTTCTCAAAAGAGGTAAAATCTTATGCTAGAGACTTGGGCATCACTAAATCCCATGTTAGTCTGTCCGATGACAGTAACTACCTAATAGCATTTGCAATATTGGAAGTATGAAAAAACTATTACTTATTGGCCCTCCCGGGGCTGGAAAAGGCACTCAAGCTGACCTAATCTGCAGCTCATTAAAGATTCCCAAAATTAGCACTGGTGACATGCTTCGGGCAGCCATTGCCTCAGGCAATGAATTGGGTCAAAAAGTGAGCAGTGTTATGAAATCAGGCAGTTTAGTGTCTGATGAAATTATTATCGAACTCATTTCAGATAGAATCTCTCAGCCAGATTGTGGTTCAGGATTTTTATTTGATGGCTGCATCAGAACCGCAGGACAAGCTGACTTGTGCGTGCAAAATAATATTGAGTTTACCCATGTTATTGAAATTAATGTCGTTGATGAAATTATTGTTAATCGAATGTCTGGTAGAAGAGTACATCCTGGTTCAGGTAGAAATTACCATCTTATTTATCAACCACCTAGGCATGATGGGCTTGATGACGAAACCGGTGAGCCCCTGATCCAACGAGAAGATGATTTACCGGACACTGTGAAGCATCGTTTAAATGTTTATCATGAGGAAACCAAGCCATTGGTTGAGTACTATCAGGAGAAATCAACTGACAATTCATTGAATTATGTCAAGGTAGATGGCTCCATGGAGGTTCAGAAAGTCTTTGAGGCAATCAAGAAACATTTCTAGCTCATGAAAATTTTGGCCCTGGATATCAGTGGGACTTACTCCTCCATTGCCCTGTTAGCAGGCGATGAAATCAATACTTTTACACAAACACATGAAAGGAAGTTAAGGCCAGAGTGGGGCGAGCTTTTTTCTAGAATTGACTTTGACACTACCACTGATTTTGATTCTTTGGATGCTCTAGCCTTTGCTCAAGGGCCAGGTTCATACACTGCATTAAGAATTACAGCATCATTTTTAAAACCTATAGCGGTCGTTAAAAATTTACCATTAATCCCCATCTCTAATTTAAAAGCGCTGGCACACGAGGCCGCCCAATGGATCGATGAGGATGAAGCTGAGATTCTGGTTGCTCTAGAGGCCGATCAGAATGAAAGTTATTTTGGAGTCTTCACCAAGTCATTGACCGGCATTGAGAGCGTGGGTCAAGAATTAGTTACGAGCTTCGAAGAATTAGATGCTTATCAATCCAACAGCTCCTCTTATTTTATTGGCTCCGGCTGGTCTCAGACCATAGACAGTCACTCACGCTATCTTGCTTTAGCTCAGGCTGGTGCAGAATCAGTGGCAGCATTAGCAAAGATTGAGCTTGAGACAGGCAAAACTTTTGACCCTGAGCTGGCAAATCCTGTGTACCTCAAGACGCCCGAGTATCAGAAAAAATGATCCATGACTTTTTTCTAGCTTTACTCTTAGCCTGTATCCAGGGGTTAACAGAATTTTTACCAGTTTCCAGTTCTGCCCATCTACTTTTTCCATCATTGTTATTTGGAACCAAGGATTTTGGATTGATCTTTGATATTGCTGTGCATGGGGGAACCTTGGCCGCAGTTCTAGTTTATTTTAAAGATGACTTAATAAGACTGATTCGCGCATGGCTGCCTTGGACGCATGGTCGCAACCTAGAAGATTTTAATCTTGGCCTATACTTAATTATTGCGACACTGCCAATCGTCTTTGTGGGTCTGATCTCCTCAGATTTAATTGAATCAAGAAACAGCAGCATTGAATCTATTGCTTGGGCCAACCTAGTCTTTGCTGGTCTCCTGCTGTTTGCCTTTAAATTTTCATCTCAGAACAAGAGCCTGTTGGGCTTAACCCTTGGGGCTGCCCTTGCCATTGGTTGTCTGCAGGCTTTAGCTATTTTTCCTGGTGCCTCAAGATCAGGTATGGCAATGACTGGCGCTTTGCTGGTCGGCCTAAACATCAAGGACTCATCTAAATTTGCTTTTCTATTAAGCATTCCAACAATTCTTGGTGCCCTTGTCCTGATGGTGCTCAAAGATGCTTTTATTTTAACTGCAGACGACTTGGTAATTTTACTGACTGGGTTTTTAGCTTCTGCCTTAATTGCTTTTTTAACCATCAAGATCTTCTTGCAATTTGTTGAAAGAATTGGAATGACTCCATTTGTGATCTATCGACTGGGACTGGGCTTAGTATTATTGCTTTTATGAACTGTAGTTTTTTTTATACCACAGAGACTGATAAATCACATGCAGAAATTCTTGCTAGCTCAATAGGGCTGGATGCATTGCCTAGTCGCAATGATTTTCCAGGAGCTTTTTTAGAGTTAGGCAGCTCAGGCTTATCTTTCTTTCATCCCGACGCAAGGGCATCAAATAAATTTCACATAGATTTTACTTCAGGCTCTAGTGGTTGGAGGCTAAAACGAGCAGATCATGAAAAACTAATTAAAAAAGCTCTCGGAAAATCAGATAAGCCCCTAAACATTCTAGATTGCACCGCAGGATTGCTTCAGGATACCTTGTTATTTCTCAGTTTAGGCCATCAAGTGACCGCGGTTGAGCAAAGCAAGTTGCTATATTTATTGCTGCAAGATGCATTAAGCAGAAGTGGAGATTCTTATGCAAACCTCTTAGATAGCCTCACTTTAACTCAAGGCAATGCTTGTACTTTTACAGCAGAGGCAAGTAATTTTGATGTTATTTATTTTGATCCCATGTATCCAGCACCCAAGAAAACTGCACTAGGCTCAGGGCAGATGGACTATTTAGCTAAGATTTTAGAAACAGAGATGTTGCAGAATGACCCTCAAAAAGATTTTGAAGTCTTGCAGCTTATGCCAGTAAAAAAAATGATCGTTAAAAGGCCTATAAAAGCTGAAGCATTTGCAACAGGAATCAACTATCAAGTTTCCGGTAAGACCACCAGATTTGATATTTATATTTAACTTTTCTTAGCTGTAATTTTTTAGCCTAGATGAGGAAGATTAATCTCTTATTTGGCCATTGCCAGACACAATATATTTAAAGCTTGTCAGCTGATCTATTCCCACAGGGCCTCTTGCATGAAATTTTCCAGTCGCAATACCTATCTCACCTCCCAAGCCAAACTCACCACCGTCAGCAAATTGCGTGGAGGCGTTAATCATTAGAATGGCACTATCGATTGATGAGGTGAATACCTCTTGAGTCTCTTTGTTTTCACTCACAATAGATTCTGTGTGCCCAGTACTATATTGGTTAATATGATCAACTGCTTCTCTAACATCGCTCACAACCTTAATGCTGATAATGGGTGCGAGATATTCAGTTGACCAATCATCCTCGATGGCAGGAATAATAGATGCATCTAATGCTCTGATGTTATCGCAGCCACGAATTTCACAATCCAGTGATTTTAGTTCACAAATTAACTGCAAGCCAAACTCATCAGCAATACCCTGGTGAACCAAAATTGTTTCAGCCGCTCCACAAATTCCCGTTCTTCTCATTTTGGCATTAATGCAAATGGCTAGTGCCTTTACTTGATTCGCATGCTGATCCACATAGACATGACAAATACCTTCTAAATGGCCGAAAACTGGAACTTTTGCTGACCTCTTCACCTCTGCAACTAAGCTTTTACCACCTCTTGGTACTATTACATCGATGGCACTGTTTAAACCTTCAAGCATCAAAGTGGCCGCTTCTCTACTTTCTGAAGGGACGATTTGAATAGAATTTTCAGGCAGATTAGCTTTAATTAGAGCCTTTCTCAGTGCATCCACGATAGCCGAAGCTGACTTGAGACCATCTTTGCCACTTCTTAAAATTACAGCATTTCCTGATTTCAAGCACAATGCACCTGCATCGCATGCAACGTTAGGCCGACTCTCAAAAATCAACCCTATCACTCCTAGAGGGGTAGAGACTCTTGAGATATTTAAGCCATTAGGCCTATCCCAGTTTGCTAAAACTTTTCCTACAGGCTCATCAAAGAGCTTTATTTCCTTTAATGTTGCGCACATCGCAGCTAGGCGCTCATGATTAAGGGTTAGGCGATCAATGAAAGCGTCATCTTTTCCATTCTTTTGAGCTTGTGCAATTTCTTGGGCATTAGCCTCAAGTATGAAGCTTGCGCTTGTCTTTATTTCTAAAATTGCAAAATCAAAAAAACTATTCTTTTGAACGGAGGAGGACGTGTTGAGAATAGAGCTCGCTTTTTTGGCCTGCTCGCCCATTTCATAGAGTTGCTGTTTCAAGTCAACGTTCATTTTTTTACGAACCAAGTAGCCCTTGCTCTAGCATTTAAACCTGAAATTGGTTTCTTTTTATTGCCAGAGGTTATTACCATGTCACATTTATTTTTAAAACATATGTCAGCAGCTTCAATCTTGGATATCATTCCACCCTTGCCCGAGCCGCTGGCCTGTCCACCCATGCTTTTAATCTTAGGAGTAATCTTCGAGACCTCTCTTATTAAACCCAGGGCGTTATTATTTTTTACATCAGATTCTGATGAATACAGACCATCAACACTGGATAGAACAACCAGTAAATCTGCTTTAAAAAGCTTCGAAATTTTTGCAGCCAATAAATCATTGTCACCAAATTTAATCTCATCAGTTGCGGTGCTATCGTTCTCATTAATGACTGGGAGACATCCTACCTCCAAGAGCTTAGCGATGGTTTGCTTGGCATTGTCTGAAGAGATTTTTAACTCAGTCTCCCTGGGTGTCAGCAACATTTGCCCGACATGAATGCTGTGTTTATTTAGATGCTTTTTCCATGCAATCATGAGTTCAATTTGCCCATGCGCCGCAAGTGCTTGAGATTCAGCAAGAGATGAGGCCATTGGAAGTGCAATATTTTTCCTCCCCAATGCTATAGCTCCTGATGAGACCACTATCACTTCTTTCTGTTTTTTTTTGAGCCACGCAATATCCTTGGCTAAATTAGCTCAAAATAAATGATTAATTTTGCCTCTAGGGTCTACTACCACCGCTGAGCCAATCTTTATCACCATTCGATTATAAGAATTTAAGTTATGCATCTTTGGAGACTTTACTTGATATTATTGATTTTACAAAAACTTAGCCCTTAAACAATTTGTATCTTGTTTTAGGATTGGTGCCCCATACCTGAGTCGAACAGGTACTCCCGAAGGAACGCGATTTTGAATCGCGCGCGTCTACCAATTCCGCCAATGGGGCTTGATTCGCATTGTAGCTGAGAAGAACATCTTTTAGAATGATCTCCTTGCATGAAAACTGAAAAATTCAATTACGATCTTCCCGAGCACTTGATTGCACAATACCCCTCGAAAAACCGTGTGGATTCAAGGTTGCTTGTTTGTATAGATGAGATTAAGCATCAGCATTTTAAAGACCTTCCTTCTTACATGGAGGAGGGCGACTTACTGGTTGTGAATCAAACCTCAGTCATTCCGGCGCGCCTTTTTGGCGAAAAGAGCACAGGTGGAAAAGTAGAAATTTTTCTTGAAAGGTTTTTAACTAGTCAACAAACTCTCGTTCAAATAAAATCCTCTAGAGCACCCAAAGAACAGGCTAAATTAATGTTCTTTTATGACGCCAAAGAATTCTCAGCTATTGTTATTGGGCGTCAGGATAATTTTTTTATTTTAGATTGGTCTTTAGACCCGCACGAGATCTTTGAATCATATGGTGAGATACCGTTGCCGCCATATATGCAGCGCTCAGCAGAAACAATTGATAAAGAGCGATATGAAACTATTTATGCAAATAGTGAACGCAAAGAATCTGTTGCTGCACCTACAGCTGGGATGCATTTTGATGCCCAATTGCTTGAGGAGATTCAGAGTAAAGGCGTGAATCTTGGGTATGTAAATCTTCAGGTGGGAGCAGGTACTTTTCAACCTGTTCAAGCTGAAGTCATCACGGATCACCAAATTCACAAAGAGTTAATTGAGGTAGATGCTCATTTGATTGAGCAGGTTAAAGAGACTAAAGCTCGAGGAGGCAGGATCATAGCGGTAGGCACAACCTCTGTAAGAGCCTTGGAGACAGCTTGTCAGAAAGGGTTGCAACCGTTCTCTGGTGAGACTCAGCTATTTATTTATCCGGGTTATAAGTTTAAAGTGGTGGACCTCATGATCACCAATTTTCATTTACCTAAATCTTCATTGTTAATGCTGGTCGCTGCCTTTATTGGGTATGAAAAAATGATTGATCTCTATCAGTTAGCAGTAGACCAAGAGTATCGTTTTCTGTCTTATGGCGATGCCATGCTACTAAAGAAATATGAAATTTAATATTTCAGCAACCGATGGCTTTGCTCGAAGAGGTGAGCTGCAATTTTCGAGAGGAAATATCCAAACTCCAGCTTTTATGCCTGTGGGAACTAATGGAACTGTTAAGGCTTTAGAGGTAGATAATCTCTTGGAGACTGGAGCAGAAATCATCCTTGGTAATACTTACCACTTAATGCTTCGCCCAGGAGATGAGCTAGTTCAGAATTTAGGAGGCCTGCATAAATTCTCAAACTGGGATAAACCCATCTTAACTGACTCGGGTGGCTTTCAGGTCTGGAGTTTAGGCGATTTAGCCAAGCTCACCGAGGAGGGCATTGCTTTTCAGTCACCATACGATGGCAAGAAACACTTTATGAGCCCTGAGGACTCCATGAGAATTCAGGCGAATCTGGGATCAGACATTGTGATGGTGCTAGATGAGTGTACGCCGTATCCATCTGAGCATGAGGTTGCACGAAAATCCATGGAACTTTCCATGCGATGGGCTCAAAGATCTAGAGATGCACATCAATCAGATTCAGCGCTCTTTGGGATTGTGCAGGGTGGCATGTACGAGGACCTAAGGCTGGAGTCGTTATCAGGCCTCAGCAAGATTGGCTTTGATGGCATTGCCGTTGGTGGTTTGAGTGTTGGAGAACCCAAGGACGATAAGACTAGAATTCTCCATGCTCTTGCACCTCATCTTCCAGCAGACAAGCCGCATTATTTAATGGGGGTTGGAAAACCTGAGGATATTGTGGAGGCGGTTTTTTACGGCATTGATATGTTTGATTGTGTGCTGCCAACTCGCAATGCTCGCAATGGACAATTAATCACATCTTATGGGGCTCTTAATATTAGAAATGCTCCTAGTAAAGCTAATGAAGATCCCGTGGATCCTGATTGTGGCTGCAAGGTATGCCAAAACTATTCACAAGCGTATTTAAACCATCTGGATAAAACAAATGAAATGCTTGGCTCCATCCTGAATAGCTTCCATAACATTTATTACTATCAGTCCTTGATGAAAGATATTCGTGAATCTATTGCGTCAGATTCATTCGCTAAGTTCATAAAAGACTTTTATAATAAGCGTCATTTAGAAGTACCACCCCATTTAATCTAGGGAGATTTTATGAACGAATCACAAGCTCAATTACCCTGGTATTTACCAGATCCTGTTTTAGTATTTTTTATAGGGTTTTTAGCCCTCATGTATTTTATGACTATTAGGCCTCAGCAAAAGCGTATGAAGGCTTTACAGGCAATGATGGATGAGCTTGAGAAAGGCGATGAGGTTGTAGCAGCTGGAGGAATCATTGGTCGTATTAAAGAGATTAAGGGCCCTTATGTTTCAATTGAGGTGAGTGAGAACATTACTTTTAAACTTCAAAAAACAGCTATAGCTAACACCTTACCCAAAGGCACCATTGCCTCAATAGACTAAGAGTTTTTTATGAATAGATTTTCAGCAGGAACCCACGCTTTTATTTTAATGGTGCTAGCCATTGGGGTCATCTATTCATTGCCAAATCTTTACCCTGCTAAACCTGCGATTCAAATTGCATACACAGATTCCGGGAAATCTGCTGATCAGCCTCTGTTAGATCAGGTGACAGAGATTCTTGCTTCAACAAACATTAACTCAGAGTCTATAGGTCTAAAAGATAATAATATTGTTGCTAAGTTCTCATCCTTTGATGATCAGCTAGCTGCCAAGTCTGCTTTGCAAAGGATTTTGCTAGATAGGGCGATTGTTGCACTCAACTTGGAGCCTTCAACACCACAGTGGTTAAGAGATATTGGAGGGGGACCACTCAAGCTAGGGTTAGACTTATCGGGGGGCGTTCATTTTCTCTTAGAGGTTGACATCGAAAGCGCTCTGGATAATCGCTTAGATTCGCTGCTCAATCAGTATAGGAAAAGATTTAGGGACGACCGCATTAGTGTTGAAAGCTCTCAAAAGAAAGACAAGCAACTAATTTTTGAATTTGTGGGCGATGAGGATTACAACAAAGCCTTAAAGATTTTTGGTGATGACAACATCACTGCGGTAGGAACTGCTCTATATGACCTGCAACCAAGCACCATTCGTAACAGAGTATCCCTTGCTTACTCACAATCAGCGATCAAAGAGATTAGAGATTATGCGGTGGGTCAAAATTTAATGACTTTGCGTAACAGGGTAAATGAGCTCGGCGTATCTGAACCCATTGTTCAGCGTCAAGGCAGCAGCAGAATTGTGGTTGAGTTACCAGGCGTTCAGGACACAACTGCCGCTAAGAAAATCATTGGTAAAACTGCCAACTTGGAGTTTAGACTCGAAGCCGCATCCACGACCTCACGTTTACGCAAGGAAGAGTTTGATTATCAAGACGAAAGAATGGGAGCAGCCTACCTAGAAAAAAATGTCATAGTGGCTGGTGAGAGAGTTACTAACGCTAGTTCAGGGTTTGATGAGAGTGGATTTGCTCAAGTTAATATTTCCCTTGATATGCAGGGCGGACGAGCCATGCAAAAAGCCACTAGTGGAAACATTGGGAGAAAGCTGGGTGTTTTATTTGTTGAAAGAAAAAATAAGTCTGTTCTTACGGTCGATGAGAATGGTGATGAGATCATCGAGCAAACCTCTTACATTGAAAAAAGTATTATTAGCCTGGCAACGGTTCAAGCAGTTCTTGGAACCAGCTTTAGAATCACAGGCGTTGGATCGCCACAAGAAGCCAGCGAGCTGGCTTTATTACTGAGAGCTGGTGCTTTAGCAGCCCCGATGAAGTTTGTTGAAGAAAGGACAGTGGGACCAAGTCTTGGAAAAGAAAACATTGAGCTGGGCGTTCGCTCCATCATCATTGGTTTGCTATCTGTTATTGCATTCATGTTGTTTTACTACCGTTGGTTTGGTTTGGCTGCGAATATTGCATTGTTTGCCAATGTTGTTCTAATTACTGGTTTTATGTCGCTACTTGGAGCAACACTCACCCTTCCAGGTATTGCAGGTATTGTCTTAACCATTGGCATGGCGGTTGATGCCAATGTGCTGATTTTTTCTCGCATTAGAGAAGAGTTAGCAGAGGGCAAAGATCCTCAAACAGCTATTCAAGAAGGATTTTCTAGAGCCTTTGTTACAATTTTTGATGCCAATGTTACAACCTTGATAGCTTCCATTGTCCTCTATGCTATTGGCACAGGACCTATCAAAGGTTTTGCCATCACCTTGTCTATTGGAATCATTACATCCATGTTCACAGCTATTATGGGTACCAGAGCAATTATTAACCTTATGTATGGGAACAAGAATATTCAGGAGCTCAGAGTATGACAAACCTTAATATTCCTTTTATGAGCTATCGCAAGATAGCGACCATTGTCTCTTTGTCTTTGTTGGTCTTGTCCATTTTGTCTCTAGGTCTTAGAGGTCTAAATCTTGGGTTAGATTTTAGTGGCGGGACTTTGATTGAAGTGTCCTATTCCGAAGCTGCAGACCTTAATGAGATCAGGGATCTCATGTCTAGCAATGGCTTTGATGATTTCCAGGTTGTTAATTTTGGCTCCAACACAGACGTGTTAATTAAAGTGGCAGACAAGGATGGCAGCAGTCAAATTGGCGATACCATCTTTGCTTTTTTACAAGCAGATGATTCTTCATTAGAGCTCCAAAGAATCGAGTTTGTTGGGCCTCAGGTTGGTTCTGAGTTAAGAGATCAAGGTGGGCTGGGCATGCTGGTGGCGCTTGGAATGATCTTACTTTATGTGGCTTTTAGATTTCAATACAAATTTGCATTAGGTGCGGTGACAGCCCTAGCTCACGATGTAGTAATCATCCTTGGGCTTTTCTCATTGTTTGCTTGGGATTTTGATTTAACTGTTTTAGCTGCATTGCTTGCAGTGATTGGCTACTCCTTGAATGACACCATTGTTGTCTCAGATAGAATTAGAGAAAATTTTAGAGGCGAGAGGGGATTTGAACCTGAAGAGATTGTTAATCGATCCATCAATCAAACACTATCTAGAACCTTGATTACCTCTTTAACAACTTTGCTAGTGCTCTTTGCCTTATTTTTCTTTGGTGGTGAAATGATTAGAGGGTTTAGTGAGGCGCTAATTATTGGTGTCTTGGTTGGAACTTATTCGTCTATTTACGTCGTTGCTAACATGCTGCTAGGCTTGTCCATTACCCAAGATGATTTAGCTATCCCAGAGCCTGAGGGCGCTGAATTTGATGAGATGCCTTAGGCTTCTTTAATTTTAAAGTTAGGCTGAATAGCCTCTAACATGGGCTTAAAACATTTAGGTGATGCGCAAAGATAGTGATCTGAGTCAGTGACATCTGGGTTGCCTACAAAGTTACTGGTCAAGGCTCCAGCTTCCTGAGCAATAAGAAGTCCTGCAGCCACATCCCATATTGACAAGCCATTTGCCCAAAAACCATCCAATCGTCCTGCTGCAACATAGGCCAAATCAAGAGCCGAGCATCCAGACCGTCTAATTGTTAGACCATGCTGATACAGGGCTCTGAAAGCGGCGATGTTATCAAATGAGTAGTTTTGAGACTCGTTAATGTGAGAGGTGTTTCCGAGTAGAGCATCTTTGATGCCCGCTCTCTTGCTGACTCTAATGCGCTCCCCATTAAGCTCTGCTCCTTTACCTCTAGAAGCACTAAACTCTTCTCTTCGAGTGGGATCAATGATGACAGCATGTTGCGTTTGGCCATTGACCACGCAGGCTAGCGAGATACAGTATTGTGGGTAGCCATGAATGAAGTTGGTTGTTCCGTCGATGGGGTCTAAGACCCAGGTTGTATCTGAATTGTTAACCTCGTGACCAGATTCTTCCCCTAGAAAATTGTCTTCAGGATAGTATTTTTTGATTTCCTCAAAGACGATATCTTCAACTTTGCGATCGACTTCGGTCACATAGTCGGTCGGACCTTTTTTGATGACATCTAGGACATGCACTTTTTTTACAGCAAATTCGAGCTCAGCAGCTCCAATATTTGCAGCAATGAGGGCGACGTTTAATAAAGCAGGCTTTGACATGTCGCATATTGTACTGGAAATGATGATAATAGTTCCATGAATCCTATTAATCAATTTGTACAGATCGTCCTGGTAGAAACCTCTCACCCGGGAAACATTGGCTCGGTGGCCAGAGCTATGAAAAATATGGGTTTAAGCAAACTCGCACTTATCAATCCTAAAAAGTTTCCCGACCCCGAGGCTACTGCCTTGGCAGGTAATGCTGGTAATGTTTTAGACGGAGCCAGAGTATTTCGCACCATTGATGAGGCTGTTAAGAATTCTAAGGTTATTTTTGCTACCTCAGCTCGAGAGAGGACCATTGAATGGCCAGTGGCATCCGCAAAAGATGCAGCACAAGAAATCAATCAGTTGGCTGCAGAAAAGATCGAGGTTTCCATTCTATTTGGTCGAGAGGATAGGGGGCTGACCAATGAGGAGCTGCAACTATCAAATAAGCACTTAATAATACCAGCAGACCCTGAGTACCCAGTTTTAAATATTGCTA
>Ga0115564_10000808_pt1 | contig 30484 bp, 29 predicted proteins | sample COGITO_mtgs_1105_7_FD_88680 | JGI IMG/M metagenome (GOLD analysis project Ga0115564, IMG submission 88680) | Pelagic marine microbial communities from North Sea - COGITO_mtgs_110523 | ecosystem: Environmental > Aquatic > Marine > Epipelagic | place: Germany:Helgoland, sampling site Kabeltonne...
TAATCAGTAGGTCCGCGGTTCGAGTCCGTGTGGGGGCACCATTTAACTTTGAAATTCGTAAGTAAAACAGCCTCCTAAGGGCTATCTCACTTTTTCAGTCCCCCATCTGGTCCCCCAGCAATTTGTCGTAAGCGACGCCCCCATAAAGACGTCGTCATGGTCATAGTTCAATTAAATGGACGCTGTGTGCAAGCATTATGCGTCGCTGCGACAAAAAGAGACGTGCTCCGCTGCTATTAAACAGGGGGGGGCGGGGCATCGACCCGCCGCGGGTCCCATCTGGCGTGATGTCACCTCCTCTAGGTGGTGAGTGAGCGAGGCGAAATTGCAAAATATCAGCAAAAGGCATCGCTCAGATGAACACTAATGTGGTCTCGACACAAAATTTTATCTGTTTATTTTAAGTCAACTCTTTACAAGCCTTCGGAGGGAAAGACAGTGAAGGGCTTCCCAGTTTGCAGAGCGACGTCGACGTTCAAAGAGTATTGATCATGACCAATAGGCAGGTTCGAAGAGACTATGGCGCGCTGCGAGAGTGCTTCATGCCCCTATCTTTCAACCATTCGGCCAAGTCACCGGAGACATAGCTAGACCCATTGTCACTGAGCAGCCGCGGCTTATGAACAACGTGAACCTGGTCACAGCCCGATGCCTGTAAAGCTAGGTCCAACGTGTCCATCACATCCTCTGCCCGCATGTTGGTGCAAAGCTTCCAGGACACGATGTAGCGGCTGTAATCGTCCAGGACCGTGCTGAGATAGAACCATCCCCAGCCGAGGACTTTGATATAGGTAAAGTCGGTCTGCCAGAGCTGGTTGATCCCAGTTGTCTTATCTTTAAACTCGTTCGCCGCCTTAAGCACGATGAAGGCGGGGCTGGTGATCAGATCATGCGCCTTGAGTGTGCGATACACAGTGGATTCCGAGACAAAATAGCGTTCTTGGTCCGTGAATGACACTGCCAACTCGCGCGGTGACAGTTCCGTCTCCTGCAGAGCAAAGTCGACAAGCTTGCGCTTTACCTCGTCGGGCACTCGGTTCCAGACGTGTTTTGGCTTGGGAGATTGATCCTGCAATCCAGCCTCTCCGCGCTGCAGATACCGATCATACCAACGGTAGAACGTCGTACGCGGGATACCCAGCTTGGCCAGCGTCAGGCGTGCCGACAGGTGGCTTTCCTCAACCAGCCGGATGATTTCCAGCTTTTCTGATGCGGGATATCTCATTCGTGCTCGCCCCCACTGTCGTACATGCTTTTTTTGAACAAGCGCAGTTCGAGCGTCTGTTCCGCAACGACTTCCTTGAGGTCCTTTGCTTCGCGGCGAAGTTCCTTTACTTCATCCGCATTTGCGGCCCGCAGTGTGTCGCCAGCAAGCCGCTTCTTCCCGGCCTCCATGAAGTCCTTAGACCATTTATAATAGAGACCTTGAGAAATCCCCTCACGGCGACACAGCTCAGCAATACTGTCTTCGCCACGAAGGCCATCCAATATGATCCTGATCTTCTCTTCAGAAGAATAATGCTTGCGCGTGGCGCGTTTGATATCTTTGACGATCTTCTCGCCAGGGCTTTTCGTTGTCTTTCTCATCTTCCACTCCTCAGTGGTTACGATGAACCAGAAACACTCCCTTAACAAATAACGCTATTTAGACCCATCGGAGCTGACGTCAGACAGACGTAACATAAATCTTCCGTTCATCTACCAAACCCGTTTTTAGATGCCTTGCAACCTCTGAATACCCATACATTGCGCCTGCAATTTGACCGGTTACAGCTCCAACTGTATCTGCGTCATCCCCAAGATTAACTGCTTTCAATACTGCACCTTCAAATGACTTGCTGTTTTCAACTGCCCATATTGATGCTTGCAATGTATCGACGACGTAGCCGGTAGATTTTATTTCGCTCTCACTTGTGTCGTTATAATCGGCTTCAAGCACACCACCCGCTAGTTTTGCAGAGCCTTTTGTGCAGTTGAACACCATGAATTCTTGCTCTCCGGGGAAACAATTGACCGTCGCCATCAACGATCCAAGTGCACCACTCGCAAATTTCAATCCTGCTCCAACGAAATCCTCAGTTTCCATATTGTGCAAACAAGTTGTGCCCACGATCGCAGCGACTTCGGCCACGGGACCGGTCAATGACAACATCAAATCCATTGAATGTACTGCCTGCGTTATCATCACACCTCCACCGTCGCGCTCCAAGGTTCCTCGACCGCGTTCGTCGTAATATCCCTGACCTCGCCACCATGGAACGACTAAAAAAGCCAACGCCAATTCGCCGAGCTTTCCACTGTCCAACAAATCCTTCATCGTAAGTGACGCTGCTCTGAACCGATTTTGAAATACCACTCCAAGTTTGACACCTGCATCATCGCAAATGGCTACGATTTCTTCTGCATCTTGGGTGGTTCGGCCAGCAGGTTTTTCCATCAAAATATGTTTGCCTGCTGCAGCTACACTACGCACGATTTCTACCCGCGCATTTGCCGGAGTTAAAAGCAATATTGCATCGAGGTTCGGGTTGGAAAGCAGTGCATCAATGCTGTCTGCCGCTGGAAAACCTGTTTCCAAAGCGAATGCCTCCCGTGTGGCACGGGTACGCGCATAAACTCCGCACACTTCGATTTCGCCTGCCAAATCCTGCAATGACAACATATGTGGTCGCACTGCCATGCCGACACCGATAATTCCGATTCCAAATTTTCGAGACATTTTAAACCTTGCTTTGTATGCGCCTTACTCCTCGCCAATAACTCAATATTTACGAACCCTTCAGACTGGCGTCGGCTAGTTTGTTTAGAATACCAATCTGGTCAGTAGGGATGTTTTCAAGAACTGGCTTGAAAGTAAACGTCAATGCAGTCTTTTTTTCGGATCGGACCAAGCGTTTCCACATCGCTTCAAGTATTCAGGGTTTTCCTCTGACAGTGCCCGGTACAGCCTGTCAGCAGGGCGCCGCTCGACCTACATCGCGACCTGGCGTGACTTGGTTCAATGCTACCCCGAGCGCGATGCAAGGGAGATCCCCTTTGAATCGTATTAATTCAATTGAATCACAACTTGCTGAAACCACTCAACTAGATTTGGTTCAGACAATGAGTAAATGCGGGATGCAAACGCGCTTTAGTTACAGGAAATGTTTTTATTGACAGTCCGCGAAACTAACTCCAGTGTCTTAATGAGACAATTTGATATGGGCTGGATATACACCAGCTAAGTTTAACGACGACGGCAATAGAGCGCTGAGCGCCAGTAGGTGTGTGGGGTCTTGAATCTAGATAGGGAGTGAAATATGAAAGTCTGGCTAAAACAAAACGCAAGAGGGGCTGGTTTGACGACGCTGGCTCTGGGCATCAGTTTGGTTACATTCAGTGCGGCATACGCTTTTGAAGGCGCACCGATGTTTGATGAAGCGGTGAAATCGGGGGCATTGCCACCGGTAGATGAACGCCTTCCGTCAGAACCTCTTACCCAAGACGTGACCGATGCTATCGGCAGTTACGGCGGCACTTTGCGGCGTGGTTTTCTGGGACCCTCGGATCACAACAACTACACACGCGTTGTTTATGATGCGTTGGTGCGGCACGCCCCTGACGGCGGACAGGTCATTCCGCACATCGCCAAGGGTTGGGAATCCAACGACGATTTCTCTGAGTGGACGGTTTTGCTGCGTGAGGGGATGAAATGGTCTGATGGTGAGCCTTTAACCGCTGATGACATTATGTTCTGGTACAATTCGATTCTGGGTAATTCTGAACTGACACCCTCGACTCCACTTTGGATGCAAAACTCCGATGGTTCTGTCGCCAAAGTTGAAAAGCTCAGCGACACATCTGTTCGCTGGACTTTTGGTCAGCCAAATACGGCTTTCCTGTTGGCTCTGGCCGGGCAGGATGGGGCTGACAAGTCGATCAACAATCTGGTTTTTGCACCGGCGCATTATCTGAAGCAGTTCCACCCGGATTTTGCGAGTGAGAACGATCTGAACGCTAAAGTGAGTGACTCTGGCTTTGATGTCTGGACGCAATTGTTCTCGGTTGAGGCACTGCCGCATCTGAGCGGCAACCGCCCCGGCACTGCAGCCTGGGTGCCCCTGAACGGCAGCACCGTCGCTGACGAGACATTTACTATCGAGCGCAATCCTTACTATTTTGCTGTGGATTCCGATGGTAACCAGCTGCCTTATATTGACAGTGTCACTTTCAAGTTTTTTGCTGACAAGGAAACTCTTAACCTTGCAGCCGTTGGCGGGCAAATTGACATGCAGGGCCGGCATTTGGCGATGAGCAATTTCCCTGTTCTGATGGAAAACTCTGACAAAGGCGGCTACAAGGTTATTACCTACCCGACATTTGGTGGCTCTGACGCTGTGCTCATGTTTAATCAGACCTACACAAATGACGAAGCCATCGGCGAGATACTGCGGGAAAAAGATTTCCGGATTGCACTGTCACACTCGATTGACCGTGACGCAATCAAGGAACTGGCTTTCCTCGGCATCGGCGAAGCCCGGCAGGGCGTGCCTGCACCGTTCCATCCGTACTACCCCGGCGATGAATATGCGTTCAAATACACCCAGTTGGACACAGACATTGCCAACGGTTTACTTGATGGTATCGGGTTGAGCGAACGCGACGGTGACGGGTTCCGTTTGCTGCCTAATGGCGATCGCTTGGATATTGAGGTGGGTGTTGTGCCGGCTTTTGCAAGTTGGGCGGACATTGGCCAGCTTGTGGTTGAAGACTGGGCCGAGGTTGGTGTGCGTGCGCATATCGAGCTTCGTGAACGGACACCGCATTTCGCGATGCGGGTATCAAACGATCTGCAGGTTGAAATTTGGAATGAAGATACCACTGGATTTCCATTCTCCGGGCAACCAAAATTTGACCCACGCAGCAACCCGAGTCTGACACTGGCGCCGCTGGTTCCTCAGTGGATAAAATCAAACGGGGCGGAAGGCATGGCGCCACCCGCGGAACTACAGCGGATTATGGACATCATTGACGAAGGCAAACTGTCGGGACGTGATCGGCAGATCGAGCTGGCGCAAGAGTTGTTTCGGATCTGGGCCGATAATGTCTGGGAAATCGGGACCGTTGGCCTGACGCCGATGGTGCAGGGTGTTGTGGTTGTGAACTCAAAACTGCGGAACGTGGCCGAAGTGGCAGGCAACGACTGGCCGCTCCGCACGCCTGGGAACACTCGTCCTGAGCAGTTCTTCTTTACCGACTAGTAATCGGTTAAAAACAAGCGGGCCGGCACATCGTTTACGACAACGATGCTGCCGGCCCCGAACCAAACCTCCCAAAAAATTTGATTTTTATGCGGGAGTCGCAAATACTCCGGGCTAAACTACCTTGGAGGGGGATCGTCTGATGCTGGTATTCATCCTCAAACGTCTGATGATGCTTCCGTTGCTGATGTTTGTGTTTTCAGTGCTTGCGTTTATTCTGATACAGGCCCCGCCGGGTGATTTTGTGACCAGCTATGTTGCTGAACTGGCTGCGTCTGGATCGTCGATGGACCAGTTGCAGATTGACGCTTTACGCCAACTATATGGTCTGGATCAGCCAGCATATGCCCAATATTTCAAATGGGTATGGCGGATGCTGCATGGTGATCTGGGCATATCGCTTGATTTTCAGAAACCGATTTCTGAACTGATCGGCCAACGTTTACTGCTGACTGTTGTGCTGGGCCTCGCGACGCTGCTGTTCACCTTTGCCATTGCCTTGCCGATCGGGATATTATCCGCCACCCGGCAATACTCGTTTTTCGACTACTTTTTTACCGTAATCAACTACGTTGGGGTTGCCACGCCGACTTTCATGACAGCGCTGATCCTGATGTGGTTCGCGTTTTCAAAGTTCGGGATTACAATAACCGGCCTGTTCTCGCCAGAATTTGCCAACGAAAGCTGGAGCTGGGCCAGAGCTGTCGATCTCAGCAAACATATCTGGCTACCAATGATCATCCTTGGATTGGACGGAACCGCGCGTCTGGCCCGGATTCTACGGGCTAATCTTCTGGATGAGCTGAACAAACCCTACATGGAAATGGCGCGCGCCAAAGGTATGTCTGAATGGCGGCTGGTTCTGAAATACCCGGTGCGTCTGGCGCTGAACCCGCTGGTCTCCAGTCTGGGCTGGTATTTACCACTAATATTCTCTGGCAGTCTTATTGTGGCAACGGTCCTGAACCTGCCAACAATCGGCCCGCTGCTTTTGCGGTCGCTGATTTCTCAGGATATGTTTTTGGCGGGGACTATCGTGTTGACCTATTTTGGACTGGCGGTAATTGGCACATTGCTGTCCGATATTTTGCTGGCCTGGCTCGATCCGCGTATCCGTATGGAGGAATCGTAACATGGGATCAGCAGTTGAAGGTTCCGAAGTCGAGATGGTCGATTTTGATGATGCCGTTTCCGTGGCACCGAACTGGCAGCTGGTGTGGTGGCGTTTCAAAAAACACCGGCTGGCCTTCTATTCGGGTTTCATCGTTATTCTGATAGTTATCATCGCAATTTTTCCGGGTTTTTTCAGCACTCAGGACCCAAATGAAAGCGAAACAAGGGGGTCTTTCATTCCGCCACAAAGTATTCATTTCTGGGATGACGGTCCGGCGCTATTTTCTTACGCGGTGGTGGGCAAGCGCAATCAGAGAACCCTGAAAATGGAATGGGTGACCGACGAGAACCAAAAAGTCAGGCTAAAGCTGTTTGGCAGGGGCTATGAATGGCAAGTTCTGGGTCTGTTCAAAAGCAACATTCACCTGTTGGCTCTGGTGAATCCCGATACCGACAAACCAATTCATCTGATCGGTACGGATCGGTTAGGGCGCGACCAATGGTCAAGAGTTTTGTATGGCACTCAGGTTTCGCTGTCGATTGGGTTGCTGGCGGTATTCCTGTCGACGGTAATTGGGATATTTCTTGGAGGTATATCGGGGTATTTTGGTGGTATTTTGGATATGGTAATCCAGCGACTAATTGAATTGTTGCAATCAATTCCACCGATCCCGATTTGGCTCGCTTTGTCGGCGTCATTGCCGCGCGACTGGTCGGTTATCCAGGGTTACATTGCAATTACCACGATACTTGCTCTGTTAACATGGACCGGTCTGGCCCGGGAGGTGCGCGGCCGCTTCCTTGTGCTGCGGGAAGAAGATTTTGTGATCGCCGCAAAAATGTCTGGCTGCGGCCAGATGCGCGTTGTCTTTCGTCACATGTTACCGACTATGAGCAGTCATATCATCGCGGCAGTGACGCTTGCCATTCCGGTGATGATCATTAACGAGACTTTTTTGAGTTTCCTTGGACTCGGCCTGCGCCCGCCGGCGATCAGTTGGGGAGTGCTGCTGCAAGAGGCATCGAACCTGCAATCTGTTGCGCTGGCGCCGTGGTTGTTGTTGCCGGGTGTTGCGGTCATCGTAACGGTTATTACACTTAATATTCTGGGTGACGGTTTGCGTGATGCTGCCGACCCGTATCATTGACGACCATACCCGCAGATCGGAGCGTTTGGTGAATAAAAATACAATCTTGTCGGTCAGAGACCTGAAGACCGAATTTGTCATGGACGAGGGTACAGCCAAGGCCGTTGCCGGTGTTTCGTTCGACGTTGATCGCGGTCAAGTCGTCGGTATCGTTGGCGAAAGCGGCTGCGGAAAAAGTGTGACCATCAAGTCTATTCTGGGAATTGTGCAAAAGCCCGGAAAAGTCGTTGCCGGTGAGATCCTGTTTCGCAGTTCACCCAATGGCGAAATGGTTGATTTGCGCAGCTTCGATGATCGCGGCAAGGAAATGCGTGATATCAGAGGCAATGAAATCGCCCTGATTCCGCAAGAGCCAATGGCGGCCCTCAGCCCGGTTCACACGATTGGAAACCAGTTGGTCGAAGCGGTTCGCCTGCATCGGAAGATCAGCAAAAAGGAAGCGGAAAAAATCGCCATTGAGCGCATGCGGCAAGTGGGTGTGCCGGATCCGGAGGATCGCATGGATGTCTATTCCTGGCAATTGAGCGGCGGATTGCGGCAGCGGGTGATGATCGCTATGGCGCTGATGTGTGACCCGCGCGTGCTGATCGCGGATGAGCCGACCACCGCGATTGATGTAACGACACAGGCGCAGATACTCGGGCTTTTACGCGATCTGCAGACCATGCAAGATCTGGCGATGATCTTCATCACCCATGATCTGGGGGTTATCGCCCAGATTGCCGACTATGTTGTGGTGATGTATCTGGGGAAAGTCGTGGAGCAGGGACCGGTCGACGATATTTTCCACAACACCTGCCATCCTTACACCAAGGCTCTGCTTGCATCGATCCCAACCATACATACGGTATCCAAAGAGGAATTATCAACTATTGGCGGATCACTTCCAAATCCGTTCAATCGCCCACCCGGCTGCCCGTTCTATCCGCGCTGCAAAGATTTCATTGCTGGAACATGCGACAAAAATCCGCCCGACCTGAGCCGGATCAGTGCACAACATTCGGTGAGTTGTTTCCTTTATCCTGAAAACCAGGAGGTCACCTGATGTCCAATGCACCCAACACTGAGAAGGCCGATGTGTTGTTGGACGTCAAAGGCTTGACCAAATTCTTTCCAATACGAAGCAAAGGTTTGCGTCGTAAAGTTATCGGCCAGGTGCGTGCTGTCGATGATGTCTGCTTTTCAATATTTGCAGGCGAAACCCTCGGTTTGGTTGGCGAAAGTGGCTGCGGTAAGACCACAACCGCGCGCTGCATCATGCGAGCGCTGGACCCGACCAAAGGCGAAATCCTGTTCAACTCGTCGGATAGCGGCACGGTGGATATTGCAACATTGTCTCACCGCGAAATGTTTCCGCTGCGCCGCGATATCCAGATGATTTTTCAGGACCCCTATGCATCGCTCAATTCCCGGATGAACATATTCGACATTATTGGCGAGCCGCTACTAGTGATTGGTGGCATGAAAAACCGTGAGGAACGCACCAAACGGGTTGCCGAATTGCTGCAATTGGTTGGACTGAGGCCAGAATACATGCAGCGCTTTCCACATGCTTTCAGCGGCGGCCAGCGCCAACGCATCGTGATTGCCCGAGCGCTGGCGCTGAATCCAAGACTTGTGGTGGCGGATGAACCGGTGTCGGCGCTTGACGTATCGGTACAGGCGCAGGTTCTGAACCTGATGCTTCGACTGCAGCGGGATCTGAATCTGACGTATTTGTTCGTGGCCCATGATCTGAGTGTTGTGAAGCATTTTTGTGATCGGGTGATCGTGATGTATCTGGGAAAAATTGTCGAACTGGCGCCGAGCGAAGCGCTGTTTGACAGACCGATGCATCCCTATACGTCGGCACTGATGAGGGCTGTGCCAGAGGCTGATCCGCGCCAAAAGGCGGCTATGGTTCCACTGCAGGGCGAAGTTCCCAGCCCAGCCAATCCGCCGACCGGCTGCTATTTTCATACCCGCTGTCCGCATGCCACGGAGGTTTGCAAATCTACCATGCCAGGGCTTGAAGAAATCAGGCCGGGGCATTTTGTCCGGTGCCATCTGGCGGAAGAATTGATTTCCACCGAAAGCTGACTCCGGTTGGCTTTTTGTGATGATGCTCGGCTTGCATGTGGTGGGGCAGTTACGGGTGCGGTTTGATGGTCCAGGGTCCGACAAAGGTTTCCCGGACGTACAGTTCGTCGTCCTGACAGTGCCAACGCACCAGATTAGCGGGCGCTCCAACGGTAAGATCGCTGGCGAGCCCTTTGACGGCCAGTGCCGGATTTTTGCGCGCTACCAGCAGGATATCGTCCAGTGAAAAATCATACCATCGCATCAAATTTCGAACCATCTGATCCATTGTCACAGACGAACCGGCCAGATATTTTGAACCGGGTATCCGAACCGTGCCATCTTCCTGGCGCTCAATCTTTTCATCGCCAATACTGTAGAAACCTGGTGGCATGTCTTTTCCCGCAGCGGAAACCGCATCTGTTACGATGATTGAACGGACCAGTGTTTTGGCGCGAAAATAGGTTTGCAGATTTTGCGGATGAATGTGAATGCCATCGACGATGAAGCTGGCGGTCAGCGCATCCTCGCCAAGCTGGCTGAACAGCGGGTTTTCATTCTTGTCCAGGATATGCGGCATTCCGTTGCCCAGATGTGTTGAAAGGGTTGCCCCGGCCACGATCGCCGCTCGAATGTCGGATCGTGAGGCCGAAGTATGGCCGATGGCGCAAGTGATCCCTCGCTCGGTTAGGAACGGGATCAAGTCAATGACTCCTTCCTGCTCTGGCGCGACGGTAAGGATCAGTACAGGGCGCGATGACACAGCCTGGAGGTCCATCACAAGCGCTCTTGATGCCGGGCGCATAGCGCTTGCGGGGTGAGCCCCCGAACAGCCTTCTTTCGGCGATAGGAACGGGCCCTCGATGTGATAGCCGGGCACCATGAGTGGTCCCAGAACACTGTCCGAGACTGCCCGGTCCAACGCCTCGAGGCGGTTGATAAGGTCTTTTTCCGGGGCGGTTATCAGCGTTGGCAAAACGCAGCCAACCCCGCTGGCCGCAAGATGGCCAAGCGCATGATCCATCTGACTGGCCGTCAGCCCCGGCTTGTTGAAATCAACACCGGCGAACCCGTTGACTTGTATGTCGATTAGTCCGGGTGTGGTGAACTCATCTCCCGGATCGTTGGCGGGTGTTTCGCCGGATTGAAGCCGGGTGACAATGCCATCCTCAGCCGTCTCGCATTTGGTGATTTGTCCGGGTTTGCCAGAATAGACCTCGTGGACTTCACTTCGACGCGGCGCAACGGAAAGCCCGGAGATGGTAAGAGGTGCTGTCAACCTGCCAGCTCACTTCGCAATTTTGATGCCGCGGCCTTATCGAGATAAAAGTATGTTTCGCCATGTGACTGCAGAATTGAGGCGGGGCACATATTGCTGATCTCTCCCTCCAGTACAGATTTCACCGCATCAGATTTGCGCATATTCGGCACTGTACAAATGATCGTCGCACTTTTCATAATCTGATGAATACTCATCGATATTGCATGCAAGGGAACGTCGCTGAAGGATGGGAACCAACCTTCATTTGCTTGCTGCATTCGGCATTTTTCATCAAGTTTTACGCGCATAAAAGGGGCATGTGTGTCAAAATCTGCCGGTGGGTCATTAAATGCCAAATGGCCATTTTCACCGACCCCTACAAAAGCCACATCGATTGAAACAAGATCTATTGCGTCGGAGACCCGACCAATTTCCAGGTCGATATCAGCGGCGCCACCGTCGATAGACACAAAATCTCTGACGCGGGAAACACGGTCCAGAAACCGCTCTTTCAGATAGCGCACGAAGCTGGCCGAATGTGTGGCGTCGATGCCGACGTATTCATCCAGATGGAAGATGGTAACCATTGACCATTCGATGTCAGTTTGTTGAACCAGAGCGTCTAGTACATCAAACTGACTGGCACCTGTCGCCAGAATTACAGCGGCCTTGCCGCGCGTTCGGATTGCGTCCCGAATGGCTTCAGCGCCCTGATTGGCGGCGCGCTGACCAGCCTCTATGCTGGTGGGAGAAATATCAATCTGCATTGGTTGTCCAATTGTTTAAACTATGTTTAGTTAGCATTTTTAAAACATTAATGTAATTAAAGGCAAGAACTGTTTATATATTTCTCTTTACTCATTTGACGGTTTACCCAGAATAAAGGCGGTCAGACAAAATGCAAAAATATACAAACCCTCCGATCATCCCTATGTTCAGCTCTTATTCGGAGCAATTCATGTCCAGCGATCCGCATGCCGTAACCGGCCGCCAGGGTCGTATTTTCATGGAAATCTGCAAGCTGAATAATGTGACCCGCAAACAGCTTGCGCAAGATTTTGAACTGCGCCCCGGAACGGTATCGGCGCTGGTTTTGCAGCTGATCGATCGTGGTCTGGTCGAGGAGGCCCGGCCCAGGCCGCCCTATCCGAAGGGTCGCCCAGAAATCCTGCTGCGGCCAGTGGTTTCACGTTTGGGGGTCATCGTATTCTATGTGATTTCGCAGTCATTTCACGCGGCACTGGTTGATCTTGGCGGAAATATTTTATTCAGCCAGGTAAGGGAAATTCAGGACACCCAACTGACCGAGAATGGTGACGAGCGGCTGAGCGAATTTTTCTTAGGTATGATCAATGACATACGTTCAGAAGCCCCGGAAAACACTGATATTGTCGGGATTTCATTTTCGCTGCCTGGCGTTGTTGACGAGCAGAACAAAAAGTGGATTTTTTCGCTTTCCCGATGGAAAAAAGCCTGGAACATCGAGTTATCTGAGATCATGGAAAAAACCGGCCTGAATGTTATATTGAACAAGAATCTGAATTGTGAATTGCGTGCGCGGATTGCCCGTTTGGCCAAACCGTCTGACAAAAATTTAGTGCTTATTCACTGGGGGCACGGAATTGGTGTTTCCTGCTCTTTGAATGGTGCCATTCTGACCAGTGATAAGGGGGGAGTTGGAGAGGTTGGACATTCGTATGTGCATAGTGAAACCGTGGAACTCTGCCGGTGCGGATTGCATAATTGCCTGGAAACGCAGGCGGCTTTGTGGGCGCTGTGGCCAAAACTTAAGGAAAAATACCCGGATGTACCTTCAGATGAATGGGACTTCGAGAGATTTCTGAATGAGACCGAGCATTTTGATATCGATACTCTGAATGTGGCGATACGCCAAATGGCCGTAACGCTGCGAAATCTGGCGCTGGTGTTGGCGCCGCAACATATTGTCCTGACCGGACCATTCACCCAAAACCAAGAAGTTTTCCGGCGGCTATGCGACGAATATGCCAAATTACTACCACCTGATTTAAACAGAGCCGCCCATAACAAAGTTACCGTTGCGGCGGCCCGCGCGGGGATTCAGGACGAGATCATCGGCGCGGCCTATCCTTTGTTTGCGAAAGCGTTGCTGGAACTTCGTTAACGACCCGACAGACCCACGCGTTGACCAACACATTGCCGGAGTTTCTGGTGCAGCACTATCAGAAGAAACCCGGTTAAGGCGGGTAGGCCAAGGTCACAATGAGTAGCTTAAATCACGCCCGTATTGTCCAGCTTTTGGAGAGTATCTCACCTATCTTTGTGATTTTTCCGGGGCATTTTTCAATTTACTGGTTAAGTCCGAAGGAAGTTGGACGAGAGCACCACGCCCAGAAACAACCTTCGCTGAAACGCTTGCGCCGAAGGCGATCGAGTCGCTTAGGGAAGCTCCGTATATCCACATCGCTAAAAACCCGGCATTAAAGCTGTCACCGGCGGCTGTGGTATCAATTGGCAGTGCGATTTTCTTTGGTTGCATCTGTGTCCTCGATTCACCGTGGACAGCAACAATCTCGTTTGTAGAGTTTTTGAAGACTACAATATTTGCATCGCAGTTCACATAACGCTTTACGGTTTCGGCCGGCGTAGTGTCGTAGAAGTAAGCTGCTTCATCTTCAAATGAAGGTAAAACAATGTCAGCCAATTCAGCAAACTTAGTTATCTGATCCACCATCTCTGTAATGCTCGGCCATAGTCGCGGGCGTAAGTTTGGATCAAAAACGATTGTTTGGCCGCGAGACTTTGCGGCTTCTAAGGCCCGGAACAAGTTGAGGCGCCCGATCTCACCTACAATCGCGGCAGTAATTCCAGAAAAATATATAAGATCTGCATTAAGAAGAGATTTTTCCAATCGCTCAATGCTATCTGCAAGATTTCGGGCCGCGCTTTCACCACGTCAATACGTAAAGCTGCGTTCTCCTCCATCTAAATGGATCATATAGAGGCCAAGAGTCCGGTTTGACTTTGTTTCAACGAATGTTGTTCCTATTTCCTAGGCCTTCATAAATTTAAGGAATTCCTGCAAAATTGTGTCATCACCTATCGCGGTCAAATAGGAAATTTCCCAGTTCTTTGCCGCTAATCGACGTAAGTACTAAGCAGTGTTGAATGTGTCACCAGAAAACCCGCGCTGATATGTTTGATTAGAGTTTAATGGTGAAAGCTCGATCATACATTCGCCAACGCATACAATATTTTTTATCATTCTTCTTCAAACCACTCATGATTTTCGGAACAATGGCGAGAAACTTCGATTTCGATATAAGATACGTGGGCGCACATCGCCCTCGCTTTTGCGTCCGATGAACGGGCACTACAAATCACTTGTGAACCAATCGTGGTTTTGGGCTTTGAGTGTACTTATGTGAGCCAAGATACCGTCTAGATGTTTTGCCATTGCATCTGCCGCCAAGTCTGGATCTTTTTGCTTCAGGGCGGCGAAAATTTGCAAGTGCTCGTTCAGGGATTGTTGTTGCGATCCAGAATTCAGTGACAGCATTCGAACCCTGTCCATGTGTGCCTTACAATCGAGAATGACATCCCAGACATATCCAAGCTCCGACCCATCGCAAATTTTCTTGTGGAATGCTTCGTCGAGCTGATGAAACCTATTTATGTCCCCAACTGCAATTGCTGCTTTTTGTTCATTAAGCATTTTGGCAATGGCAGCCATGTCAGACGGGTTCAATTTTTTGCAAGCTTCTCGAATTGTCTGAACTTCGAGTGCGGAACGAATGAACCTCGCGCGTAGAACGGCTTCTTCAGATATCAAACTAATTGTCGTGCGGCGCTGTGGGAGAATATCCAGAAAGCCCAACTTTGCCAGTCTCTTAAAGGCATCTCGAACTGGCTGCCGCGAAACACCCATTTGATCCGCGACTGCGGCCTCGGAAATTTTAGTGCGCGGTGGAAGTTCAAGCGAAAGGATGCGTTGTTGCAGGACCTCAAAAACCTGGTCCGATACCGAGGGTGTCGTAACTTGCTTTAACGTTGGTAGGGATTGCATTTTGGCATTCAGCACCTTTGTACTCATTGATATTCGTCCCCGCACACTTGCTGGGGAAGTCTAACACGATTTCAGTCGTTCTCGCCAACTAGAATATTAGTTGACAAAAAAACCATTGGCTAGAATATTAGATGTCTAAGAGCCCAATCACATGGGCTACTGAGAATCATTTAGGAATAATGATGACACTGCTCGACGAAAATAGGCTGTTCCCGACAGATCCCGCTGTACGTAAAATAGCTAAAGGGCTCTTTGAAAGCGTTAAGAACCTACCGATCGTTAGTCCACATGGGCATACAGACCCGCGCTGGTTCGCAGAGAACCAGCCTTTTCGCAATCCCGCTGAACTGTTCGTTGTTCCCGATCATTATGTTTTTCGCATGTTGCATTCTCAAGGTGTTCCGCTGGAGGCTTTAGGTATTTCTCGTGTTGACGGAGAACACACAGAAGTAAACCCACGCAACATTTGGCGTTTGTTTGCGGAAAATTTTTACCTTTTTCGGGGCACCCCTTCTCGAATTTGGGTCGAGCACGCATTTCAAGAGGTGTTCGGAATTACTGAGCACCTGTCAGCAGAGACTGCCGATTCAATTTATGATCAGATTGCGGATTGCCTTGAGCGAGAGGAATTTAGGCCTCGCGCACTATTTGATCGATTTAACATCGAAGCTCTGGCGACCACCGAAAGCCCCTTGGATGACTTGGCTTGGCACAAAATGATCCGAGAAAGCGGATGGGGCGGCAATGTGATAACGGCCTATCGTCCGGATGCAGTTGTTGACCCGGAATTTGATGGTTTTAGTGATAATGTGGCTAAGTTGGGTGAACTGACCGGCGAAGACACTACGACATGGGCGGGTTATCTGGCAGCACATCGTGTGCGTCGTGCCTTTTTTAAGACATTTGGCGCGACTTCCACTGATCATGGGCACGCAACCGCCCGCACGGAAGATTTGTCAAAAGATATTGCCTCGGCGCTCTTTTACAAAGCGTTGCAAGGGAAGTGCACTCCTGATGAAGCGGATATGTTTCGCGGCCAAATGCTAACTGAAATGGCTCGTATGAGTCTTGATGATGGCTTGGTCCTTCAAATTCATCCCGGTTCGGTACGCAACCACTCAAAGGACATAACCAGATTGTTTGGCCGTGATATGGGCCATGATATTCCAAGGCCAACTGATTACGTTTCCGCGCTCAGGCCACTCCTTAACGCAGTTGGAGACCGCTCTGACCTTACTGTAATCTTATTTACACTAGATGAGACGTCCTATTCTCGCGAGCTTGCTCCTTTGGCAGGGGTGTATCCAGCCTTGAAGTTGGGGCCGCCATGGTGGTTCCACGACAGTTATGAAGGCATGATGCGGTTCCGCGAATTGGCGACTGAAACCGCCGGTTTTTACAATACCGTCGGATTCAACGATGATACCCGAGCTTTATGTTCTATCCCCGCCCGCCACGATGTGGCGCGTCGGGTTGATTGCTCATTTCTCGCTCAACTCGTCGCAACTGGGCGATTAGGCGAAGAAGAGGCAACTGAAGTCGCGTACGACCTTACTTACCGGCTTGCGAAGCAAGCGTACCGGCTCTAACGAGCCTCTTTCCTGGGAGGGAAACATGTCTAAACCTTCGTAGCAGCATTCTGTAAGCGCCATTCAAAAGATGGGCAAAATGCTTGAAGAACGCATTGGCGGCCGACTGTGCTTGGAAGTTTTGCACCTTCACAGTTGGGCTAGGAGAAGGACATGTTTCACTGAGTCAAGCTGGCTAATTTTTAACAACATTGAACCACCCTGTCGTTACAAAGGTTATTATGGAGATGCTAAATGCCCTACGACCGTCTAACCCGCAGTAATAGCCCCCGACCGGCAACGGGCATCGTCCATCTTGGTATAGGGGCTTTTTTTCGGGCTTTCGGCGCGACTTTTATTGCCAGTTCTATGTCGTCATCCGGAGGTGATTGGGGCATTGTAGGTGTCTCTCTGAAAAGTCCAAAAACGCGCGATGCATTGGCTCCCCAGGGTTGGGCATACACTTCTGTGAAACTTGGCGTGGAAAAGGAAACTACTGACACCATTGAGGTGCTCAATGACGTTCTCGTCGCACTGGAGGATCCCAACGCTGTTTTGGATTTGATGTCGGATCCGTGCGTCAAAATAGTGTCATTAACAGTAACCGAAAAAGGGTATTGTCATTCTCCGGCCACGGGGAAGTTGAATGCAAACCACCCTGATATCCAGCATGATCTGAGGTATGAATTACCATCGTCAACAATCGGGTTTCTTGTGCGGGCATTACAAAAGCGCCGAGAGGCGGGGAATCCTCCGTTTACTGTGTTGTCCTGCGACAACCTGCCGGAAAATGGAAAACTAGTGCGAGGTTTGGTGCTTGAGTTCGCTAACCAAATTGATCCGCTATTGGCCGACTGGATAGCTGAGCAAGGACGTTTTCCGTCAACCATGGTAGATCGGATCACACCTGCCACGACAGAAATGGATATTGCGCGTTTGGCCAAACTGATCGGACGGCAAGATGCAGCTCCAGTTATGCACGAAGAATTTGCCCAGTGGGTTGTCGAGGACAACTTTGTGGGCAATGCGCGGCCGGACCTAGCCTCAGCCGGGGTTGAAATGGTGGCCGACGTAACCGCGCATGAACACATGAAGCTGAGGATGCTAAACGGCACACATTCGGCACTGGCCTATATTGGCTATCTCGCCGGTCACAAAACGATTGCAGACACGATGGCCGACCCAGAGTTTGTCGCTTATGTTCAAAAACTATGGTCCGAGATTTCGCCAACTGTTGTGGCTCCAGCGGGTGCCAGATTGTCCGACTATGCGGATACGTTGCTTGGTCGTTACACCAACCCACGGGTTCAACACCAAACCTGGCAGATTGCGATGGACGGTAGCCAGAAACTTCCACAGCGCTTACTCGGGACCCTGAAAGATAATATAGAAGCGGGCAGAGAATCCCCAGCACTGTACTTAGCTGTGGCCGCATGGATGAGTTACGTAAGTGGCACTGACGAAAACGGGCAGCAGATTGATGTTCGTGACCCATTGGCAACTCGTTTACGTGCCCTTTCCGAGTCCTTCGAAACCCATACTGACAGGGTAGCGGCTTTGTTGAACATAAATGAAATTTTTTCTGCCTACCTGGCTGAACGCCTGCAGGAGCCATTGTCGGTCTCTGCCGAGCGCCTTTCTGCTTTGGGTGCGCGCGGTGCTGTGAAGGAGCTACTGTTATGATTGAAGCCTGGCGCTGGTTTGGAGACCTTGACCCTATCTCCTTGGCCGAAGTGGCCGAAACAGGAGCGTGCAGTATTGTAACAGCGCTTCATGAAATCCCATATGGTGAAGTTTGGTCTTGCGCTGAAATTTCCAAACGCAAATCTCAGATTGAGAACGCAGGCTTTTCTTGGGACGTTGTTGAAAGCCTGCCGGTTCATGAACGCATTAAAAAAGGCGAAGGAGATTTAACAAAGCTCTTCGCCAATTATCGACAATCCCTGTCCAACCTAGCAGCGCAAGGTGTGAAGACCATTTGCTACAATTTCATGCCGCTGTTGGATTGGACCCGTACAGATCTTGCAGCCCCTGCCGCCGCCGGTGCGACGTGCCTGAGGTTCGATACTGTACGTATGGCAGCGTTTGATATTCACATGTTGAAGCGTCACGGCGCAGAGGAAGACTATCCGGACGCTATAAGGCACAAGGCCGCAGCTTGGTTTCAGAGCGCGACTGACGCAGAAACCGATGTATTGCTGAAGGCTATAACAGCCGGCATGCCTGGTGCATTCGAGCATCTTGACTTAGCAGGTCTAACGACGGCATTGGATTCCTATCAGCATATTGGGCGCGATGAATTACGGAGCAACTACAGGCGCTTTCTCGATGAAGTTGTACCCACGGCTGAAGAATTGGATGTCAGGATTTGCGTTCATCCCGATGATCCACCCCGCGACTTATTGGGATTGCCGCGCATTGTCTCTTCTGGTGAGGATTTGGCATGGATATTGGGCGCATACGAGAGCCAAGCCAACGGAATTACACTTTGTTCTGGCTCTTTGGGGGCCAATCCGCACAATGATGTTCCTGCGATCGCAGCCCAAGTAGCTGATCGTATCCATTTTGCCCACTTGCGCAATGTTTGCAAGGAAGAAGATGGGTCGTTTAGTGAGGCCTCGCATTTGGAGGGTGATACCGACATGGTTGCCCTTATTCAGGTGCTTTTGCGTGAGCAAAACCGACGTAGAGAAGTCGGCCGCATTGATCACACTATCCCGTTCCGCCCTGACCACGGGCATCACATGTTATCGGAAAAGTCCCGAGATTTTGTTCCCGGCTACCCGTTGATCGGTCGCTTGCGTGGGCTTGCCGAACTAAGGGGCGTCATCCGGGGCCTGTTGCATGCCAGAGCCGTTGATCCTATATCCAAGCGATAACGATGCCATATTAATATCTCGTGCTGAGTTAGGCGAAGATCTCTCGGGGATAGCGAAAGCCCTTCAGGCTCGGCATATTGGTCGGGATGTTCATCCGGTTAGCTTGGCGCGGTTAAGCCGGTAAAAAGACTTGGCAAAACCCAATTGCAGCCGAATAAGGAATTTTGTGAAATGAGTGAAAAAATTCACGCATGTGCGGTTGACGATATCGAAACCGAAGATCTGATCCGCTTTGATGTGGGAGATCGGACCTTCGCTATTTACCGCAGCCACAAGGATGAATTTTTCTGCACCGATGGCCTGTGCACCCACGAAGATACGCACCTCGCCGACGGGTTGGTAATGGATTACATTATCGAATGTCCAATGCACAACGGCCAGTTTGACTATAGAACTGGCGAGGCAAAGAGGTCGCCGGTCTGTGCTAATTTGCAAACCTATCCGGTGACCGTCGAAGACGGCCAGGTTATTATTGAAATCTAACTGGGGAGGGAAGGATTTGAATAATAACGGCACTGTTGCATTAAGTTGGCCATGGCACATTGGATGTTACAGTAGGGTATCGTCAAGTTGACGGTCAATCATCACCCTTGGCACGCCGTATTGCTTCATCAATTTGTGCGTGAATCGCTTAGCCGCCTGAGTATTTCGGCGTCTTTGCACAAGAATTTCCAACGCGTTTCCGTTCTGATTCACTGCGCGCCACAGCCAATGCTTCACGCCTCGAATTCCAATCACAACCTCGTCCAGATGCCATTTATCGCCAGCAGGTAGTCGGTCTCGACGGATCGATTTGGCATACTGGCAGCCAAATTTCTCCACCCAAAAGCGCACAGTTTCATGGCTGAAAGTGATCCGGCGTTCAGCCAACAAATCCTCAACATCACGCAGACTCAGTCTGAAATGGAAGTACAACCAAACGGCGTATTCGATGGTTTCTGGAGGAAGACGGTGGCCTTTAAAACCGGGTAGATTCTTGTGTTTGTTCATGTCGGATGTTTAAGATTGAAGCAGCGGACCGTCCACTTGACGATACCGATGATATCGGTGAAAATAGTAATCAGACCGGAAACCGCTATGGAAATCCAAATGAAAATTACGGAAATTTCCACGTTTATTCTGCATGTTCCGGTCACGCGTGGAGGGGTCGAAGACAGTACCCACACTCTGACGCACTGGGGCGCGCCCGGCGTCATAATCAAAACCGATGCGGGTATCACTGGTTATGGCTACACTGGAACGCATGCGCATCTACCGTCCGACCGCCTTGTCACGCAATGTATTGATACGTGTTTTGGCCCGGAATTGATCGGTAAAGATCCCAGAGAAACAGTCGGTCACTATTGGAATATGGAACTCCATCCACCAACCCAGTGGGTCGGGCGTGGCGGCATCGTGCAGTTAGCAATCGGAGCGATTGATGTTGCGCTGTGGGACATTAAATCCAAGGCCGAAGGCTTGCCGCTTTGGAAGTCTCTTGGAGGCTCCGAAAAAACTGTAACTGCATATAACACAGATGGCGGTTGGTTGAATTGGTCGGATGAAGTCTTGATTAATGATTGCCGACGCATTGTTGAGGAAGAAGGATATTCGGGCGTCAAGATCAAGGTTGGCAGCCCCAATATAGCGCGCGACAAGCGTCGGATATCGGCGGTGCGCAAGGCTGTGGGGGATGACATTACTTTCATGGTAGACGCGAACGGAAAGCTCGATTTGCCAAATGCGCTGTTGATCGGGCGGCACCTGGATGATCACAGTGTTTTTTGGTTCGAAGAGCCAGTCTGGTATGACGATGTGGCTAGCCACAAACGCCTCGCTGAAAGCATTTCGACTCCAATCGCATTAGGCGAACAGCTCTATCTCGCAGATAATTTTGCAACATTCATGGACGCCGGTGCGTTGCATTTCGCTCAGCCGGATGTTGCACGGCTTGGAGGGATAACGCCCTGGTTGAGCGTTGCGGATATGGCCAAGTCCCGTGGGCTGCCGGTTGTGTCTCATGTTGGGGATATGATGCAGGTTCACCTGCACCTGGCCGTCATGCACCCAGCCTGTACCATGTTGGAATATATCCCTTGGATGAGGGAGTGCTTTACCGAGCCAGCTACAACAAAAGACGGCAATTTCATTGTGCCGCAGGAGCCTGGAGCCGGGACAACGCTGGCCTCGGATGCCCTAGACCGCTTTGCTGTATCATAATTTGGGATTGAGGACGCGGATATGAATGCTCTGAGCATATCTGAATCAAAAAATATTTCCTTAGTGGAAGTGGACGTTCCAGCATGCGGCGACGGCGACGTCTTGCTCTGGGTAGCCTATGGTGGTTATTGCGGCACGGATCTGAACACATTTAGGGGGCTGAACCCACTCGTCACTTACCCACGGTCTCCGGGCCACGGAAGATCAGGGACTATCGTTGAGATCGACGCGGAAGTGTCCAAAAAATTTACGCTAGGCCAAGATGTATTGGTCTTTCTTTATTTCAATTGTTGCATTTGCAGATCGTGCAAAATAGGGCGCCCGAACGCCTGCGAAAACAACCAAACCATGGACGTCCAGCGCGGCGGGGCTATCACCGAGTACATCGTATTACCGTGGCAACAGCGGATCAGCGTTGACAGACTTTCGTTACGAAATATGGCTCTTGTCGAACCTTTGGCGGTTGGTTGCCACGCGGTATGGCGCGGCGGGGTTGAATCTGAAGAAACCGTGGGTATCTTGGGCGCGATCGGAATAGGCACGGTATTGGGCGCACGTTGTCGCGGTGCAACGGTTATTTCAGTTGATGTTAGTGCCCCGAAACTGGCGCAAATCAAGAGGCTTGGCGCACATCATACCGTTGATGGATCGACGCAAGATGTTGTGACGGAAGTCTGGAAGTCGACTGGAAATGATGTCGCTCACGTTGTGATTGAGGCCGTTGGCCTTCCGCAGACCTTTGTTAAGGCCGTGGATGCTGCCTCATTCGGCGGGCGTGTTGTTTACGTGGGATATGCAAAAGATCCCGTCCAATACGAGATAAAGTATTTCGTCATGAAAGAAATCAACATCTTGGGATCACACGGCGCACGCCGCGAGATTTCGACACTGCCATCAAAGCCCTGTGCGGGACCGCGACATCTGGAGACATTATCGTGACCGAAACTACAACAATCGATGACGCGTCAGAGGCCATGCGACGGTGGAACGCCAATCCCGGTCAGTTCACTAAAATAATGGTTCGCCTGCACAACAAGGCCCTCACATGACTTTGGCGTTTCCCGACGCCTTTTCGCTAAAGGGACACCGTGCCCTGATCACTGGCGGAGGCAGCGGCCTTGGTTTGGCAATGGCGCACTGTATGGTTGCCGCAGGTGCCGAGGTCATAATCGCCAGCAGAAATGAGGCAAAATTGATCGAAGCCTGTTCGACGCTTGGGCCAAATGCCAGCTATATTGTCCATGATGTGACAGACTTTGACCGGACGTGTGATCTGCCCGGTGTTATTGCGGAAACGACCGGACCCATATCTTGTCTTGTCAACAATTCCGGCGGAACCGCGAAATATCCCGTTGACGAAATGAGCCTTCGGGATTTTCAGAATGTGATGGATACCCACGTAACCGGAGCGTTTGCTCTAGTCAGCGCCTTTGTGCCACAACTCGAAACCCAAAATTCACCGTCAATTTTGTTCACCGCCTCAATGAGCTCGTTTTTAGGTATACCAAATGTAATCGGGTATTCGGCTGCTAAATCAGCCTATGTCGGCATGGTCAGGGCGCTCAGTACGGAATTGGCGCCAAAGTCAATTCGGGTCAACGGAATTGCCCCGGGTTGGGTGGACACCGCCTTGTCCCGAACGGCACTCTCCACCGATCCGGAACGAAAAGCCAAAGTCATTGGCCGGATCCCAATGGGCCGCATGGGTGACACAGAAGATATCGGCTGGGCGGCGGCATTTCTCACTTCGCAAGCAGCCCGGTATGTGACTGGCCAAATTCTCGCAGTGGATGGCGGCGCATTGCACGGGTTTTGAAGCTCAAACCGGGGCGTTCTGTAAAGGACCCGGCGCATCAAACTGATCAACTTTCCCGCAATGTGGGTTGTGATCGCCTCGACAGCAGTTCTTGTTCTTTTAACGGCACTGTCAGGTTGTTTATCTGAAGATACAGAGGGGCAGCATGAGTCCGCGGCTACACTGTCAAAGTTTCCGTGTATTCGTCCCAAAGCAGGTGAGCATCCGACCTGGCGTGTCGGTATGAAATGGCGGAAAGTGTGTGACGACGGGGGCGAAATAGACAGGATTTCTGATCGTGAGATGTAAGGAATGTTTATGCGTGCCTAGGCGATTTGAAGCGTCTAAATATCTTTTCTCGTCGCCTTGTCAGACTGCGCGAAACTTCGGTCATGTTGTTTAATCCTTTGTGTTGGCGGTGCTCGACGTTTGGAATGAGCTGGCGTTTGGCGGCACCATAGCTGCGCAATTCATCGGTGACGAAAACTCTCGGAAGCCCAAAGCGTTTTACCAGTTTCCGCAGAAACCGCTTGGCGGGCTTGCAACAAAAAAATAACAAGTACGTCTCCGTTTGCGTCAACAGTAACCGTTCGGAGATGTACGCACCTGTGTAGACCGGTTCGCCCGGCTTGCGCGCCTCGAATTCCAGTTCTTCGTCAATCTTTCGGTCCAAAGATTCGGCTTCAATTGACCACCGAAAACCGTTCTCCGTGTCTTCTCGTCTGGCAGAGATATCGGCATTATCTGGGAAGAGTTGTGACCGTGCCGCCCACTTGCGAATGGTCTTTGGTGTACGGGGAAGGCCGCGCTCCGTGCACTGGATGACAGCATCCGAAACGGTCAGCCAACTGGTCCCATCGTTGGTTTGATCGCGCGCGTTGGAACAGGTGCGCACCGGTCTGATCTGGTTCCATATGGAGTAATCATACCATGGCCGGCAACACTGCGTGCGTACGAAATGAGTACCTGATTATCGTAACGGGTCGCTGAATAGAGCGACGAGGCTCTTCTATTGCGACTTGGCGATGTGCAGGTGAATTGGTCCGGCAATACTGGACAGTCTGCTAAGGTGTATCCAACTCTTGAGAATGAATATGCAAACTAAATGTGCTCTAAACATGTAAAAAATATAACGATTACCAACCGTCAGAGGTGGAAAAACGTCAGGTTACTTGGGGAATGCGGGATATAGCGAGTGAGCATGTCGTTGAACTTCGTTGATGTTCATTTGCATTCTCCTTAGTCTTCGAATTTGCAGTGTTACTCTACCGCAACCCGGGTAGGGTGACGATTGCGACGCCAAACATTTAGCTATTGACCGAACGGTGCACCCCGCATTGGCGGAAGAAAAAAAAGGAAAACCATTTCATGTCTCAAACCGCGAAACGTCCCAACATTGTACTCATCATCAGCGACGACCACGGCCGCGAGGCGCTTGGATGCTACGGTAATCCGGTTGTTAAGACTCCCAACCTCGATGCGCTTGCTGCCGAGGGTATCCGCTTTTCCAATTCGTTCTGCACCACCGCGTCTTGCGCCCCCAGCCGCTCGGTCGTTCTGACCGGTTTGCACAATCACACCAACGGAACCTTTGGGCTCACTCACTCGCCTCACAACTTCTCCATCGCCGAAGGAATCAAGACCTTGCCGATCTATTTGGGAGAAGCGGGGTACCGGACCGGGCGCATTGGCAAGCAACACTATCGACCGGTGTCTCAGTTCCCTTTTGATTGGGATCCGGAGGAAACCTCGAAGGCCATCTCCTCCTACGACGCGCAGGAAGTTCATGGCGACGATGATGACGAAGCCTATCGCCGGGTGCGCGATGACATGTTGAAGGCAGACCATTGCGCCGACTTCATCAATCAGGAGGACGATCGCCCTTTCTTCCTCTATTTTGCTTCCTACAATCCGCATCGCGAGAATGTCCGCCCGGACCATCCCTTGAGGCCCGATGATTTCGGAAATCCGACGGAAGACTTTCCTTGCGATAAGGAACTCAAATTTGATCCCGATGACGTTATCGTGCCGAGTTTCCTTACTGACACACCGGAGACCCGGGCCGAGTTGGCTGAATATTACCAGTCGATCAATCGCCTTGATCGCGGCATCGGGCGCTTGATCAAGCATCTCGAAGACGCGGGAGTTATGGACAATACTGTGATCATGTACCTGACCGACAATGGCAGTGCCTTCCCTGTCTCCAAGACGACACTTTATGAGCCTTCCATGCGCCTCCCATTCATCATCCGCAGCCCCTTGCACAAAGGGCGTGGCGTCGTCAACGATGCAATGGTCAACTGGGCTGACATTACGCCGACGATAATGGATTTTGCAGGCAGACCAATGGAAAAAGCGGAAGAGTTTCTGGGCGAAAGTATTCTGCCCATTCTCGACGACCCCGATGCCAAGGAATGGCGAGACGAGGTCTTTTCCGCGCATTCCTTCCACCAAGTTACCAACTATTATCCTATGCGAGTGATCCGAACGCGCAAATATAAATTCTTTTACAACATCGCTTGGAAGTTGGCCTATCCAACAGCCTCTGACTTGTGGCGCTCGGGGGCTCTGCAATCTGCAATGCGTGAAGGCGACACGATTGGTAAACGAACCTTTGACAGTTATATAAACCGTCCCATGTTCGAACTTTATGATCTCGATGAAGATCCGGACGAGGTCAACAATTTGGCCGCCGATCCAGCGTTCGCGGACATGGTCGAAGACTTCAAAGAACGGATCAAAGTTTATCAAAAGGCCACCAAAGATCCCTGGCTTCACAAGTGGGAATACGAATAGAGCCCATAGGGCCTTCATGTTTGCCGAATTAGGAAAATAAATTGAAAATAGAAACAAGATATTCCACTCACCCAAACTGCCTACATTAAACTGTCCTCGGACAGATCGGATAAAGGCAAGGAACAGTGCAAGATTGAGGGATTTCACTACGGAAGGTGGCCCTCAATTATTCGTTTCATGAGGTTAATTAATGGTGTGGGTGGCCACTGTTTGTGGTAGGCTGAAGACGGATATTCGCTATTCCAACACTCTCGGTTGGAACGCATTCCCAAATCCCAAGCTTACCGAGAAGAACAAGGCCGACCTGACACGTTGTGCCGAGGATATCCTTTTAGCACGCGAGGCGCATTTCCCCGGTAAGCGCCGCTTTCACCCCTGATAGTTCCATGGGAGCAACTCATCAATCCTGTTGATCTTGTGGTCTGCAATACGGCTGAGGGTGTCGGACACACGCCTGTGGATTGACGCCGTTCAGCTTGGCGGTCTCGATCAGTGTGTAGATGACAGCTGCGGACTTTCCACCGCGCTCGGATCCAACAAACATGTAGTTTTTAGGACCGATGGCGATGCCGCGCATGGAGCGTTCGGCTGTGTTGTTATCCAACTCAAGGAACCCGTGATCCAAATACCCACGCAGCCGCTTCATGCGGGTGAGAGCATATCTCATTGCATTGGCTAAGGGCGTCTTGCCAGATAATTTGGGGAGTTCGCTTTGCAGCCAGCTTTCCAGATCATCAAGGATGGGCTTGGCCTTTGCTTGCCTGAGTTCGACGCGCCGTTCTGGTGGCGATCCACGTGCTGCTTTCTCGACAGCGTAGATCTGAGCGATCCGTCGTATGGCCTGTTTGGCGGCATGTGATCCTTGGGATTTAAACACATCGACAAACTTGCGCCTGATGTGGGCCATGCAGGCCACTTCCTTGATTTTACCAGAACGGTGGTTTCGGGAGAAGGGGGGTGAACCAATCAGTGGAAACTGAAACGGTTCCACCAAAACTGGACCAACTCATGACTGATATCGATACCGCGTTCGTGCAGCAGGTCATCGACATTTCATAACTGCAGTGGAAATCGAACGTACATCATCACCGCCAGGCGAATGATCTCCGGTGAGGTTCGAAAGTATCGAAATGAGCTGTACTTTGGCATCCGCCAAACCGCCCTGCTCGCCTCAAGCCAAATCCCTCTGACAGCGTTGCATTTTGGGGAATCTTGGGGCAAAATCAGCCGGAAAGCGAAACAGCCGGCAAGATTTGCGACAAAACCCACAGACTTTGCTTACAAGTTGACGGTCCTGTCTATTTCCAGTTTCTCGTAAACTGCTCTATACTTTTGTCGGTATGTGGATGGTTCACTAAAGGAAACACTATGGACGATAACTGGCTGAAAGAAGCTGCTACCAGATACCATGCGAGCAACCGGGAAACGCTGGAATGGATGCTGTCTCGTGAACCGCTTCAGGGTGCATATATTGATACAAAAGTTAACGCAATTTCGGGGCAAGACTATGATTCCGGATCCGGTTTTCGGAGCCCTGATTTCACCTATGGTTGGATGCAGGGACGCGGGCTTGAGGCATTGACGACTTTTGCCCGGCACTATCGCAAATCCGATCCGGTTTTTGCGACTCGGCTGGAGGACCGTGCGCGGCTTCTCTTTGAGGCTCTCAGTAGGCTGCACCGGCGTGATGGCCACAATTATTTTTTGTACGACAAGGATTTGATGCCAATTATAGAAACAAATGCGGCATCCAAACCACAGGTGCCTGCCGGCGACATTTATACCTACTCGGATGCCTTCGCGGCAAAGGGGTTATTTGCGGCCTCGGTCATGTTCGCTCCGGAAAGAACAGAATACTATGTGGCGTACCTGAACAAAGTGATCAGCGCCATTGAGGATGGACGGTTTCAAATGGATGAAAGCCGCCATCTAAGTAAAGCGGTGATCGCTGCGGAACCCGATGATTTCGGTCCCCGTATGATTGTTCTTGCCGTCGCCGGTCTATTGCACCGACATGGATCGGCGTATCCAACGGAATTCGCGGATCGTTTTATCGACCATATTTTTGAGCGGCATTTTGATGGGGCCACCGGCCTGTTGTTCAATGTCCCCGGACACGACGCACGTGATGTCGGGCATTCGATCGAATTCTGCGGATTTGCCTTTGAACACCTTGCCACACGCAAAGATGACCCTCGCGTCGGGCATATTATTTCTGTCTTGCGTCGTAGCCTTGAGATTGGATTGCAGGGCCCCGGTATTGCGCTGTCCCTTTCAGCCAAAACTGGCAAAGTGCTGTCACCACAGTATGCTTGGTGGCCTATGCCCGAAGCGGTACGCGCCTGTGCGCTTGGTATCAGACTGACCAAAGACCAAAGCCTGTTCGATCTTTGGCAACGCGCCGACCAGGTTTTTTTCGAGAACTACTGGCAGAAAGGGAAAGGGTATGCTTTCAAGACGCGCACATTGCGGGGTCCCTCCGACTTTGTTCTTGGAGCCCCGGATTTGGATCCTGCATACCACACCGCGCTGAGCTTTTTGACGGCCACCGAGGCAATAAGCAACTTTTAGAGCCGCCACGTTTTGAACCAGATGCGTAGGCATACAAATATGCCCGCACCAGACAGCTAACGTGATCTCAAGTTGACAAATCGTCTTTGAAACCGTTTAACTCGCCGAACACGGCACTACCACCTCGTGTCCAACGCCTATGAACATTGAAATACCAGGTATGGCTTTGGACCGTGCAGCGCCTTGGAATGCAGGAAGAAGGGGCATGAACGTGGCCAAGGATGTTGATCTGTGCCGGCCAAATTCGCAAGCGCGTGACTATTCGCTTACGGGCGATTCCGCAAAGCACGCCATCGAGGCTGGCTTGGTGGCTGCTGAATGGTATCATACTGATGTTCCGCGTACAGTCTTGAAACAGTTGATGCGCAGACGTGACGGGCCAGCGATGCGCGACACAGCTTTGTGGATTGTGCTGCATTTATTATTCGCGACCGGCGGCATCTATTTTTGGGGGAGCTGGGTAGCAGTACCATTTTGGCTTGCCTACGGTGTGATCTACGGATCCGCCTGCGATTCTCGCTGGCACGAATGTGGACACGGCACCGCATTCCGGACCCGATGGATGAATGATGTTGTTTATCAGGTCGCTTCTTTTCAGGTGATGCGAAACCCTGTGAATTGGCGCTGGAGCCACGCGAGACACCATACCGATACGATTATCGTTGGACGTGACGTAGAGATTTCATGGGTCCTACCAATCCAGCTTGGTCGGAAGGTTCTGGCATATTTCGGGGTCGTCGAAGTCTGGAAATCTCTTCGGGTTCTGATCAGAAATTCGCTGGGCTACCTGTCCCCCGACGAGATGAATTACATTCCTGAAAGCAAATGGCCCAAAGCGATCTTTTGGGCTCGCATTCATGTCCTGATCTACGCCGCAACAACGCTCGTTGCATTGGGCATGATGTTCACCGGCATGGGCTTGAAGTCGACAATCCCTTTCCTGCTCATCGGCGGGCCACGGGCTTATGGGTGCTGGCATATGGTGATGACCGGGTTGCTTCAGCATGGTGGGCTTGCCGAAAATGTACTCGACCACCGGCTAAATTCGCGCACGTTTTATTTGAATCCGATTGGTCGTTGGATTTACTGGAACATGAATTACCACGTCGAACATCACATGTTTCCAATGGTGCCTTACTACTCGATCCAAAAGCTTCATGAAATCATCAAACACGATTTGCCAAAGCCCAACCCATCGCTGTTCGCCGCAAACAAAGAGATGATTTTGGCCGTTATGCGGCAACGGCGCGAACCCGGCTACTTCGTTCGTAAAGAACTGCCACCGACCGCAAAGCCCTATCTTGAGGCGCTACACAAAACGGTTCCCGAAAGAACGATAGGATGAACGGTCTCATAGGTATTGCCAAGTTGTTCGGCAAGTTGGATGATGCCCGCAGAAAATTGGCGCTATGGCGATACGACTACAACAACATTGGGCCGCATTCATCGCTAGAATACAAAACACCCGCCGAAGCGCGCCGAGCGCTTTTAGGGGGGGCGCACCCGACGCGTTTTCCCAACCCAGAAACGATGACTATCAACTGACCTGCCCCCCGAGGCTCCCTCATTCATAACGAGAGTTTGCGGGCTTGAGTTTCATATTCCTCAGTTTCGTTTTGGGCAAGCGTCCTCTCGTTGTTTGCTTCACAAACAACTGTCTGGCAGTGGTCGTGCGCGGAGCCCTCAAGTTGCTCAAGCGCTCGGCGCGCTTCAGCGGGTGTTTGGTTTCCGAGCGATGAGTGCGGCCTAATGTTGTTGTAGTCTTACCTCCAAAGGGCCAGCTTGCGGCGTGCGTCATCTAGCGTGTCGAA